>Ga0114959_10004336_pt1 | contig 10909 bp, 16 predicted proteins | sample C_130625_EF_Meta_FD_87317 | JGI IMG/M metagenome (GOLD analysis project Ga0114959, IMG submission 87317) | Freshwater microbial communities from Lake Croche, Canada to study carbon cycling - C_130625_EF_MetaG | ecosystem: Environmental > Aquatic > Freshwater > Lake | place: Lake Croche, Canada...
AATTCGGCTTTTGAACAAAAGCAAATATAGGAAAATCTTCTGATTGTTGATTATTATAAATGGTTCTAGAAAATACTTCATTTAAAAGATCATTAAATGAATTTTCAAATAGAAATTTGATATCATCCTCATTAATTATAATTGTATCAATAATACTATCAAAATTAATAGTAGGTTTAATATTGGTATTTAACCACTCAAGACCATTAATTTTTTTCTTCTTTTTAACTATCCATTTATTCATTTCTTCGACTTTTTCTTCTAATTTATTATATTTTTTTCCCAATTCAACCAGCATTTGAAACATTTTTTGCTGTGAAGGTATGGGTTCATCTTCATCTAAATTTTTTACTAGATTAGAATTTCTTTTTTTGCCTACTTGTAATAGCTCACAAACAATAAAATGTTTATCCAAATTAGATTTTTTTTTATAACTTTTTCCACAATATGTACAACATTGTGCAGGTTGTTTAATTTTATTTAAAATACTATTAGTAAAATTGTTCATTTGGTTAATATTATAACTTTATTTTATTTTATTTAATATCAATTTTTAAATAAAATAATATAATACCTTTTTATATATATAATGAATTCGTGTTCAAAGACTGGAATAGTAGTTAATAATCCTAATAAATCTATAGGATTAAGTCCATATATTTATAGATGTAGAAGTTGTGATACAAATTTGAATGGTAATACTCCTGCTGATCAATATCAAAAGTTGAAATTAATTCAAAATACAGTTCGTGTATATGGTTCTCTCTATACTGCTAATTTAGGGCCTCTAACAGCTTATAAAAAGCCGATATCAAACCCAAATATAGGTTATTATGGTGTATGTTGGAATCAGATGAGTGATAGACCCGTTCCAAGTGTTCAACCAGTTACAGTTCCAACAGGTTTCCATAATAGTCTAAATAATCGTCATCATTCAGTAACATCTAGTAAGCCGGGTAGTCAAACACCAGGAGGAAAAGGTTGTGATATAAAACATAATTCATATGATAGATATTTAAATAGATTAAAAGGAAAGGGTCCTTTAAGACGTGGTGTTGTTCCTCCAACATTTGGTGCTCCTATTAAGTTTAATCCAGCATTTCCTATTTATGGTGGTAAAACGGTTAAAACAAATATTGTTACTACGTGTGATTGTCCAATTGCAACTCCACAACAAAATTTACAACAAAATATACAACTATATAATAATCCTTATTTTCAACCTTATCCAAATGCCAATTGTAGTTTTAGTGTAGGTGAATATGTATACGCAATACAAACGGGTAATAATTTTTATACAAGGGCTATTGTAACGAATATTAATACTACAAGTGGTATTTATACAATACAATTTGATAATGGAACAATAGAAACAACAACAAGTAATAATTTAATGTTATATTATCCATGCAATTGCGATTCAAATATAGATGGTATTATTCCAGTAAATCCAGTTGCGCTTTCAAATCCTTTGTTTTGTAATATACCTGCTGACCAGCTTATAAGCAATTTACCTGTTTTCTAGATTTAGAAATATATTTATAACAAAAATAATTATAATATTTACATTATTTATAGAAAGATGCCTAGACAAGCACCCAAAATGTTAATGAATCTCAATAATGTAAATAATATTTCACCAGTTCAAATGTCTAATTTAGCTAATATAGCTGCTGCTCCTCAAATTAAGTCAATTCCTCCTCCTTCTGCTTTATCAGCTCCTATTATCGCGCGTATTCATACTGTTAATCCAGGTTGTGGTGGTTGTGGAAGACATTAAATTATTTATAATATTAATTTTATTTACTAATATTATATGTTCTCTCTATCATCTACTCTAGCAGCTACTACTTATATAACTCCTTATCCTTCAAATAGATTAAATAAAGCTACAAATTTTAAAACAATGTTTGATACAGTGAATCTTCCATATAATAAAATGTATGATGGAACTAAAATTTGTTATCATGTTAGTAAAGGAAATGACTATATTTATAAGCCACATACAGATGTAGGTAATGTTGGTAGATCCGCTGCTGGTTATTTACATCAAAGAAAACGAATGTAGTCAAACTATTTTTCTTTAAGTAGGTTCAATATATATATATTTATTTTCCAACTATATCCTGTGCGCGTTCAACCCAAATAGATTCACCAATAAAAGTACTCCAATTAGCAGTTATTAATAAAACAAATCCAAATAAATATAATAATAATTTTGTTTCACCATTTATCATATTATTTCTATTTTGTCTAGGATTAAATAAGTATGTTAATAAAACTGACATTAAAATTATAAATACAAATTCTAGTCTTTCTTTCCAATATGAAAAAATTTTATATGATTCGGTATTTTCTCTCTTTTTTAATTTTAAATAAAGAGTCGCAATCGCAAACAAAACAAAAAGAATTTTTACAGCAAAAATTAAATATATATATGAGATAAAATAACTCATTTTATATATATTTAAATTATTTTAATAATATTAAATTCTATTAAATATTATTATGAGTAATTCGAATGTTTTTAATGGTGGTAATTTTCAACAAACTCCCTTAGATGTTGCTTATAATTTTAGTTCATTTAGTGATTATATAAATAAGAATATTAATAATAATAATAATATGAAAACTAATTTCTCTCCTCGTTGTATTTTTTGTTCTTTTAACGAATCTAAATCTTTAATAAGTGATGGTTCATTTAGACAATGTATTAGATGTAATAAACAATTCAGAGCTTTAATAATAAAAAATAATTAATATATATATGTTAAATAATACAGCTGCTATTATAATTGGTGTTATTTTGAGTATAATATCAATAGTAGGACTGATATGGGCTTCCGGAATAGGTAGAAGTAATGCGGATGTTGTCTCGGGTTACACCTCTATAGGTGGTAAGTTAAGATTTAAAAATAAAAAAATAAAAAAACATTAACACTATGTGTCTTTAAAAATGAATTGAACAATTTTTTTACCTGTTAATTCTCTTATACAGCCTAACCCTAGCCCTACTAATGCAAATGTTTTTAAATTAGTATTACGTAGACCGATAAAATCACCTGTCGCATAAAATGAAACAAATCCATATGTCATCCAAATTACTAGATCCATATTAATAATAATTTAATATACTTGTTTATTTAAATTATTATTTTATTATATAAATGGCATGCACTATAAGTTGTATGATATCTGCTATATTCATTATTGGTATGATATATTTTTATAGTATGACAGATAAAAGTGAAATTGTAAAACATTATAAGGAAAAACTAACATACCCATTACAAAAACGTTATGAAAAAATCGTTGAAGAGAGAAAATGGATAAGTTATAGAGGATATTTTCTTGGTTTGATACTTTCTCTCTTTGTTATCTATTATAATATGAAAATTAAAGGTTATAAAATGAATACTCCTTCATTAGTTTGTGCTGTTATAGCAACCAGTTTCATAACAAATTATTATTATTATATGCTCTCTCCAAAATCAGATTGGATGTTAAATCATACAAGTAATCAAGAAGAAGTAAAAGCTTGGTTACAAATGTATAGAGAGATGTCTTATAATTACCATATGGGGTTGGCATTAGGCATAGTTGCTGTTGGTGCATTAGGTTTTGCTTTTAGATGTTATTAAAAATATATTATTTAATGAAATTATACTTAAAGAAGTTTAACTTTTCTCTCTACAAGTTTAAAATGAAGGTCATTTTGAAAGATTTAAATATTCTATTGGATTATAACCATATGTTTGTGTAAAAGTATAAGATAAAGCGCTATGTGAAGCAAGTGATATATTTATTGCTGTTATAATTGTTATTTTTTGTATGTAATTTAATTTTATGAATTCATTAAAATAAATAACTAATAAAATCAAACTAGTTACTGATATAAATAGAGTTATAAGTAAAAATAATAGTCCTGTTAATTCTGTAAAATTCATATATAATTATATATTATATTTATAAAATAATATAAAGATAATGTATTATATTAATATGTCCTAGGATGGGCCTATAAAGGTAAGTACATTTATTTTATTTTTATCTTTATTTAACTATACTAATTATTATAATTTTTGTTTTTTGGTTGTATGGCCCGGCTGGCGAAATCGGATATCGCGTCTGACTTCTAAGCAATGCTACTGTCGAAATCAGGAGGCTCTGGGTTCAAGTCCCAGGTCGGGTGTTTATCTATATTTGAGAAGGTGTATCCAAAATGTTAAGGCGACTTGACCGAGTGGTTAAGGTGACGGATTACTAATCCGTTGTGATATTCACGCGCAGGTTCAATTCCTGCAGTCGTCGTATAGTATAGTATCGTATAGCAAATTTTTTATGCATAAAAAAAAAGATACTAGTAAAGGGCTAATAGTCTAGAGGTATGATTTCTGCTTTGGGTGCAGAAGGTCCCGAGTTCAATTCTCGGTTGGCCCCAAGGGCGTTTAGCTCAGTTGGCAGAGCGCACCGTTAGCATCGGTGAGGTAGCGTGATCAAAGCACGCATCGTCCAAAATTTAGTATCTTTCTGCAATTCTTTAATAATAAAACTTTCGTTAAGAGCTGGTCTCTTCTTTATCTTCGGATAAATGTGAAAATTTTCATTTAAAATTTGATACTAGTATTTAACTTTTTGCTCGTAGAGTGTGTCGGTTAGCACAATTGTCTTATAAGCAATTAGGTCGGGTTCAACTCCCGGTATGAGCATTTTTAATATTGTTTTGAAATATATAACTTTTCAAAACAATTAAATTATTTTTTTCCATATGAATCCTTTAGCAATATTAGTTAATGTTTCATTATTTAATACTTTTTTTAAATATGTTCTATTTATATTTGCTTTTTTAGAAGCATCAGAATATGAGTTATATGTGTTTAATAACTTATTACTTAGATCATATTGATTAATTTTTATTTTTGCGTTTTTTTCATAATAGTTATTTAATTTTTCACTTATTTTTAATTTTGTTAATTCTGTATGTGGATTTTTTATAACACGGTTTTCTAATTTATTATTTTCTTTTTTTAATGAATTTTTAATATTTAATACATGTTGTTCTTCTAATTTTTTTCCATAATTTGGATGATTTATTCCTTTAAGTTTATCACTTATTATTTTTTTTGTATATTCATTATGAGTTTTGTTATCTCCGCCAGTCAATAAATTATACCCATTAGGATACAATGTATTAAATTTTTTTATATATTCTTTTTCATACTTATTAGTATCATTATCAAAACAAATACATATAATTTTATATTCAAAATTTGAAATTCCATATTTTTTATATGCATTATATAATATTTGTCCAATATATCTTTTATCATTTAACTTATGATATTTCCATCTTTCATTTACATCAGAACGTAAAGTTTGCCCAACGTATTTTTTATTATTAATTTTATTAGTAACCAAATAAATATAGCCCATTATATTAAATTGTCTATTATTTTTTATATTGATTTATATTATACTATAGTAACAAATCAAATATAAAGGTCAGCGGTTCGAGCCCGCTCTCGAGCAATTATGCATATTATATAATATTATATTATATTTTATTTTATTATTATATAATATATGAAGACCGAATACTCTCAAATGGAGCTTTTTATTTTTATAATAATAATAATAAATGGATTTTTAGAGGCAGTAATAATGTTTATATTTGATAGTGATATTTATAATTTTAATAAGTTAAGTCAGACAACAACAAATATTATAAAAGGGTATTATAACATTGCTAATTTCTTTCTTGTTTGGATAAGTTTATATTTACTATTTGTTAAAAAGATAAAATCTACTATAGCAATTTTGATTTGTATAATTTTATTATTTAAAGGGTTTTTTCATTTTTTAGTTTCATTAAACTTATATAAATACTTAAATCTCACTAACGAAGAAGAGCAACAATTACTTTCTTTTCATGATCACGAAGCCCTTTATACTAGTGTTGTAAATATTTGTTTATCCTCGTATTTATTATATAGAATATTTTAAATTAAATACTTATTATATAATAATGACAAGACGAAATCATAATCTACTTGATAATGATTGGGTTATAATAAAAAAATCAAAAATAGATGGTTTAGGTGTATTTGCGAAAAGTGATATTCCGAAAGGAACTAAAATTGCTGATTATTATGGTAAGGAAATGAAATGGAAAACATTTACAAAAAAATATGGTGATTACAAAAGTAATTCTCTCTATACTTATCCAATGAGACGTATTTGGAAGATATTAGTAGCAAAAGAAGAACCTTATAAGAGTAATAATTTAACAAATTATATAAACGAAATGAAAGGAAAGTCAAATTGTGAGTTAAAGATGAGAGCATTATATTCAAAACACGATATAAAAAAAGGTGAAGAATTATTACTAGATTATCCAAAGGATTATAACCGTTTTTGGTTAAAATCTAAAAAAACAATGAAGATGAAAAACTAACATTTAAAATATTTATATATTAAACAATTTAAAGACAAATCTATATATTAGATTGGGGAGAGTGTTATGGTTCCTAACAGCAATTACCAAAATTGACTTATTTTCAAAACAAATGGGAACTAGCAAAAAATTTTTAGCATGAGTAGCGAAGTGGTCTATTTTTTTTATTTGGATAAAGCCGCATTAGTAGCTCCAAATAGTTAAATCCATAAAAACGCACAAGGCTTAAGATCTTGCCTCTTAGAGTTCGTGGGTTCGAATCCCATCTCATGCATTATTTTATAAAATTATTAATTCAATTACTAATTTTATATCAAACAATTCTTTTCCAAATATATCCTCCAGTTGAATTAACTTTTCCATTAATCATTTTACTTATATTTTTCCTTTTAACACCAGTTTCTATTTCAGCTTGTTTAATACTTTCATAACTTTTAATAAATTCATTATCCATAGAATATTGAGATACTTTTACTTTTAAGTCTTTAAAGGATAATTTTTTTTCCTTTAACATTTTGCATCTATCAGTATTTAAAATTGAATTTGTAATTTTCTTTTTTGTTTCCAAATTATTCATTAAAATTTTATTTCTATCTGATACTTCTTTACATAATTCCGGATTATTTATGTAATTTTGAATTGATTTTTTTGATATATTTTTTACAACATTTGTTGTATGTTTTTTACCATAAAATCCTCCACCTTCGCCACCTTTTGTTAAATTATAACCATTCGGTGATATTGAGTTAAATTTTTTTATATACTCAATTTCATACTTAAATCTATCTTCGTCAAAACAAACTATCAAAATTTCAAATTTAAAATTTTCAATACCATATTTTTTTACTGCATCTTGTAAAGCAGGACACCCTATTCCTTGTGTAATTTTTCTTTTATGTTCATTCCATCTTAAATATGGATTACTTTTCTTTGTTTCGCCAATATAACATTTATTGGATATTGTGTTTGTTATTTTATATATAAAACCCATAATGTAAATAAAAAAAATATTTTTAAATTTAAATTTATATCATATATTGCTAATTTTATATCAAAATTTTATATTTATCGTCTAGAAATAAGTGGAGGATTTTCAGGTGGAACTCCATTGTATGTGCAAACATCTCTACAAACTAATTCATCTAACAAGTAATGGGAAACAGGGTCTTTAGTTGGACCTATACCATCTAATAAACTTACATAATTTTTCCGCATCATCCATAATAAATTTTTTTCACAAAAGGCCGCTTTTATAGGATTGTAAAAGAATTCATAAAATGAAATACTATCTCCAGTCAATTTACATACTTCTAATAGATAATGGTTATTTTTTTTAGTATAGTATAGTCTTATTTCTGCTTGAAACCATTGCTCAATGTGCTTGCGTTTACGATTAAATTCATATTCATAATCATCATCATTGTAATTAATATTATGTGGAAACATTTCTAAACCTTTTCCTGCTGCGTGAAAATGAATATAACTGAAATTTTTATATAATTCATCTCTATATGGATTTATTTTTAATCCTTCAATGGGGAAATATTGAATTATATAAACAAAATAACCTGTTTTTTCAACATCTATTTTTTTTATACTAGAGAGAGTTGTTTCTAATAAATTTTTCAAATCATCTAGACGAACCTTTGGAATTTTTATAGTTGTCGAAACTGTATAAAACGGCACAGACGGTACCTTTGTTTCCGGATCACATATTGGATTTTGACCTATCTGACTAAATGAAGTAGGGGTTGCAAATTTTAGAATATTTTGTAATTGATTGTTCATCTTTGTTGTTCTTGTTTTTATTATATATTTTAAATACTTTTTTGTTTCAATTTTTTTATATATTTTAAATAAAAATCGTATTAGTGAGTTAGGAATTCATTTTTTTAATACACCAACAGGAGGTAAATTTAAACGTTACAGAAGATCTAGAAAATATAGAAGATCTAAAAAATATAGAAAATATCGTTAATAATTCAATTACTAATTTTATTTTAAATAATTATTTCCAAATATATCATCCAGTTGAAAAAAATATTTTTAAATTTAAATTTATATTTATATCATATATTACTAATTTTATATCAAAATTTATATTTATCGTCTTAATAATTTTGGACGTTCATCTAGCGGAATATCGTAATATGAGCATGTCTCTCTACAAACAGATTCATCCAATAAATATTCCCTAATTGGGTCTTCTTCATGAACTTGTATGCCTTCCAACAATGAGATATAACTTCTACGCATAGTCCATAACATATTTTCTTTACTAAATGCGGCTTTTAAAGGGTTGAAAATATAACTATAAATTAAACAACCTTCACCAGCTATTCTTTTTACTTCCAAAATATAACTATTATTTTTAAAATCATAAAATATGTTAATTTCTATTTTACACCAACTATTTAATGACCACAAACTACTAATATCTAAAAATAGGTCACTATCCAAAGTAACGAGTGAAGGTAACATGGAATATGCTTTTGTAACTGCGGCACAATTAAGATCCATTTTTTTATAATATTCTACAGGTTTTATTTTTAATCCGTCAATAGGATTTAATTCCATTGTATAAGTAAAATTTTTTTTAGATATTAATTCTAATTTTGGCATTTTTATTGAAAGTGTTTCTTCCAATAAATTTATCAAATCAGTAAGAGGAATCTTAGGAATTTTTATATGTGAAGGTAAGAGGTAATATGGCATCTCAGGTGGCACAGTTGCATTGTACTTTAAAGGCTTTAAATTTTGTAATAGTTTATTTAGTTCGGTGGGATCTGCTAAAATCATATTTATATCAGCAGTGTTTGCTAGAGTGAATTGTTGTCTATTCATTTTAATTTAGTAATCTTATTTTTATTTAAATTACTTAATTTATTTCAATTTTTTTATTTATTATTATTTATTATTTATTATTATTTATTATTTATTATTATTTATTTTTATTTATTATTTATTATTATTTATTATTTATTATTATTTATTATTATTTATTATTATTTATTATTATTTATTATTATTTATAAATAAGTGCAAACTTCCATCTTTACCAAATCATTACAAAGATATTTAATTATATGATTTTTCTCATCATATTCTATTCCTTCACAAAACATAATATATTCTAATCTTTTGATCCAATTTTTAAACTTAGTATCATTTAACATATGTTTTATAGTATGAATTATAGGATAAAACGAAGCACGATCACCATTTTCTCGGTGAAATTCAACAAGTATTACATTTTTTTCTTCATCATAACTTAAATATATAAACATACGACACCATTTACCATTACTATCAATAGGAACCGGGCATGGAAGTTCACCATTATCATAATATTCATCCATTATTTCTTCATATAATCCGTTTGCCTCTGCTTTTTCTGCTGCTTGTTTTGCCGCGTATTTTTTCTTTTTAATAATATTTATTAATTTAATATCATTTTGATCAACTGTTAACTCAGTTGGTTTTGTTCCAAATTCCATTTCCCAACAAAATCTTTTTTCATTATACTTAAATCTCAAACTTTCTATTTCAGCCAAATTAGAATTTATATATTTTTTTAAAATTTCTACATCGCAAACCGGTATTTCTAAGTTATTAGGACTAGTATACCATGCTTTAGTAATAAGTTTTACTATTGGATGATAATGAGGTAAAGGTTTTTCAAAAATGATGTTAACATTCGGTGATAGTTTTTGCATTGTGATATTATCTAATTTTATTTTATAAGTAAAAAAGTAATTCAATTTTATTTCTTTAAGTATATTTGTTTAATATATTAGGTTAAACGATTTAAAGACAATATACTATTATATATTGGGAATAAGGATACAGCAAATGTTGATGAGTGCTAACTAATAGTATCCTAATAGCAATTTAAATTTTATAATCAAAACGGATGTTGGAGAGATAACCTTTTCTAAGGTTAGTTAGGATATAGCATATTTGATAGTATCCATAATAACAGCAATTTAAATTCAAAAGTTTTTTTGAGTATTAGACCTTTTGTTAAGGTTAACATAAGGATTCCAGCATTATAGACTCGCTAGGAGGGCCCTCTTTAAGTCTAAATGAATAATAAAGGTATTATTCATTGTAAAAGTAATCCTATAAAACAGCAATTTACTATCTTTTAAGAGATGATAAAAATCTAGCATTGTCTAGATTTACCAATGTTTCCATATAGCAATTTTTTTCAATTATTACTAATGATGAACTCACCTTCATTTATTAGACCCGCGCCTCCCTTTGGGGACTGTTGCACCGAAAACAAATGGAAACAGCACCTGGTCTTATAGTGTAGTGGTTATCACTCTAGACTTTGAATCTGGAAACCTGGGTTCGAATCCCGGTAAGACCTTCTTTAATAAGTATTTATGAAATACTTATTAAAATTTGTTTTCTATACAATTAATAAATAAAATATTAATTATTATATAT
>Ga0114959_10004338_pt1 | contig 10901 bp, 10 predicted proteins | sample C_130625_EF_Meta_FD_87317 | JGI IMG/M metagenome (GOLD analysis project Ga0114959, IMG submission 87317) | Freshwater microbial communities from Lake Croche, Canada to study carbon cycling - C_130625_EF_MetaG | ecosystem: Environmental > Aquatic > Freshwater > Lake | place: Lake Croche, Canada...
CTTATAATGATTACTTAAAACAGTCACTCTTTACTTGTCTATAAAAGTCTCTACAAATTTACCCTTACTAGACCCTTACTAGACCCTTACTAGACCCTTACTAGACCCTTACTAGACCCTTACAATAATGCGACCATGCGGGTGTCTTTTTATACTTATAAAAATTGAAACCTGTCGCCCACCCTCCAAAACTTACTCACACAACATGACAACTCCCCATTTTACATCAAGCAGGGTTAGGTATAATTATACTACCGAACCACTCTCTTCTATTGTCCAGCAATTCGACAATGGTGACCTGGAAATTCCAGACCATCAGCGTGAGTATTGTTGGACAAACCCTATGCCTGAACGCTTTATAGAAACAATTATGAGGGGATATCCTTGCCCAGCAATTATCACATGTAAAGGTCGCACTGACCTTAAACCAACTCTTGAAGATGGTCGTCAACGTATTAATACTGCTTCTAATTTTAAGAACAATCTATTTACGTATGCTGGAAAGTTCTTTAAAGACCTAAGTGAAAGGGAGCAAGATTGGTTTGATAACTATTCAATGATGACTATTAATTATACAAATGCCACCCCTGATGATAAAATACAAATATTTGATTGGTTTCAAAATGGTAAACCCCTTTCCTCAGGAGAGAGATATCATGCACACTCTTCTACCTTTCTTGTAAAGTATGTCAAGGACACCCTCTTTACTCCTGGAATGGGCCTTCATGACCGTGCTATTCCTATCTGGGGACCAAGAAACGTCAACGATAAGAGGCGTAAGTGGCTCCAAAGCGCTGTTGCACTTGTTGTGGGTCTGGCACACGGTATGAGTCATATGACAAAAAAATATGAGTATATGATTTGTGATAGCCATCGATTTCTCACAAAAGAGTTTGACACGGCTGCTGTAACAAAAGATCTTGAACGTATTCTTGAAATCTTTGAAACTGCTGACCAACAGATTCGAGTTAATAAATGGCAAAAAACTCACTGGGATGCAGGAAACTTTGTTGGATATATAGCATACAGTCTTTCCCATAAGGCTCGTATAAATCATCCTACAGATGAGCCTACAAAGTTTGATGATGGATTCCATAAGCCAAACAGTATTGTTTGCTATGCTGGAGAGTGGGAACGCCTTAAAAGTGGATGGGTAAATTATATATGCAGAGTTCGCCGTGAATCAGCATCTTCTACCTTGAAACAAGCCTTATATGCGGGTGTTCACCGTGACCTCAGTAGCGCTCGCTCTTGGAGTTTAATGAGATGGAAGTTTGGCTACCTTCGTGTCTTTGAGCCTGATATCTTCGCTGGCCATGAGATTGTTGATGAGGATGATTCTTCTGATGATGACTCAACGGATTAAATGCGGATATATAAAGAAAGCAACATATTCATACTAAAAAGAATGGAAAGTACTATATGCCTTACTATGATTGTCAAAAATGAAGCACATATTATTGAAGATACACTCAAACATCTTCTCAAATATATTACTTTTTCATATTGGGTCATTTGCGACACTGGTTCAACGGACGATACTAAAAAAATCATTCAACGCTTTTTTGATTCACACTCAATCCCCGGTGAACTTGTTGATAGTCCATGGAGAGATTTTGCATATAATAGAACTGTAGCATTTGAACACGCTTTTGGAAAGGCAGACTATGCTTTTGTGTGGGATGCCGATGATGAAATTTCAGGAGATTTTATTATGCCCAAAGTCTTAACAGCTGATTGGTATAAATTTACTTTTGGAAATGGAAATACATTTCGATATTCAAGATGCCAACTCTTTAAAAATACAAAAAAATGGAAGTATGTAGGTGTTCTTCATGAATATCCTGCTTGCTGCGAAAATGCAGACCAACCAGTTGATATTCTTGGTAATTATCATTTCATTTCTGGAAGAAGGGGTGACCGTAGTAAAGACCCTAATAAATATCTAAAAGATGCACTTATTTTAGAAAAAGCATTTAATGAAGCATTTGAATCAAAAGATGGCATTTATTGTAGATATGCTTTTTATTGTGCACAAAGTTATAACTCCGCAAATATGCTTGAAAAGGCTATAGAATATTATAAAAAGGTGTTAACACTTGATAATTGGTGTCAAGAGAAATATGTAAGCTGTATTGAAATTTTTGACTTATATGAAAGACTTGGTACACCCCTCTTAGGGATACCATATCTTATTGATTCTTATAATTATGATTGTACTCGCATAGAGTGTTATTATCGTTTAATTAAATATTATTGTATTAATAAACTTCCACAAGTAGCATATGGGTTTTATACATGTATTCAACACTCTTATGAGACATCCTATCTACAAACAAATATTGCGGATAAGTTATTCGCTAAAAAAAGTGAATATGATTTTTTTCTTCCATACTATATGATTATAGTAGCTGATAGATTAAAAAAGCATGAAATAACCTCTTTTCTATACGATATTATTTTTAAACAAAAGTTTATGCCTGGCGCATGGTGGTTAAATAACCTCTTTCATAATATTCAATTTTGTATAAAACATCTTCCTAAAAATATCACCTTTCTTCAAAATATGTTAGACTATTTTCATCTTATTCAAAAAGAGGGTATTAAACTTGATTCTCCTAGTTATGATATTATACAAAAGGTAATAGATACATATCGACATATCCTTACAGCAACTCCTTCTCTTTTACCAAAGGCATCCACTGGGCCAGTTAATATAATGATGTCATTTACAACATGTAAACGCCTTGACCTTTTTAAACAAACAATGAACTCTATTATACACACATGGAAAGATTTACATTTGGTAGATATGTTTTATTGTATGGATGATAATTCATCTGAAGAAGATAGGGAACAAATGAAGTCTTTGTATCCATTTTTTACATTCTATTTTAAGAAACCAGATGAAAAAGGTCATCGTCAAAGTATGAATATCATATGGAATACCTTACAGAAAGTAAAACCCAAATACTGGATTCACCTGGAAGACGATTGGTTATATTTTCATCCTCGTAATTATATTTCAAATAGCATAGAATATCTTGAAAAATTTAAAGACATGAATATTCATCAAATTGTTTTTAATAAGAACTATGGATTATTCTTTACTGATATGGACCGTGTTGGCGGTATACCTCTCTCACCTGATTTAATTCTACATGAAAAACGTGATGGACTTGTTGGTAAAAACTGTGGATACTGGCCTCATTATTCACTGCAGCCTTCCATTACACGAACTGATATTATTTTATCACTAGGTAACTATGATTCTCCCAATACTTTTTTTGAAAGAGATTACGCAAATAAATACTTTGCTAATGATTATAAAACAGCATTCTTTCCAGCTATTTATAGTATTCATATTGGGAAACAACATTGGGAAAAAGATGGGAAAAACGCATATGCTTTAAATGATACAAATCAATTTAATTCAAAAGATATAACTGTTACACCAAATGAACCAGTGCCAAATGTCCCCCTTAAAGGTAGCATGAAAGACCATTTAGATGAAATTCTTAAGAAACTTCGCAGCCTTACACCTTTTGCACTTATACGACCAAGTGATGGTGAATATAGTATTCTTAAAGGAGAAACATTAACAAATTGCGATAAATGGACATTCCAGAAAGGGGGTATTCTACAAGAACAATTATTGAAAGCAATTCAAACAAAACATCCTTCTCTTTATATTGGCATACCATGTAATACTTGTAATATGGCATGGAACTGCACGCAAGAGATATATAACGAATTTATTGATAACTTTCAAGTATGTAAAGAACAAATAACATATGCAAATATTTTTATGAATTCAAATTGGACACCTTTTACTTCATTTATGACATCATTTAAATATGGGTTTTATTATATTGGTTCAGGTACCTTTACAGGTTCGTTACATATAAAAGATAGACTTATTGTTGATTCTAAACTTGTTGATTCATGGGATACATCACACGAAGAGTCTACAGCTCGTGTATTAGATTTTATTAAAAATAAGACAAAAGAAGTCTTTTGTTTTTCTGCTGGGCCTTTATCAAAAGTATGGATTCCATTGTGTTTTGCTGCAAATCCTACAAATATCTATATAGATATAGGCTCTTCGTTAGACCATATTTTAAAAGGTATAAATACCCGCCCCTATATGAACAACGGGCATTTATTTCAAGGAGAGTCTTGCACCTTTCACTTAGAACCTGCTAGTCGAAAGAAACATTTACTCTATATGTGCGTCTTTTGTAATATAGATTATGTTAAACTCTTACAAATCCTCTTAACATCAATGAAAGTATATTCATCCTTTGATTTTGATATAGTTATTATGACTCAAGCCTCTTTTGTTCAAAGTATATCTATTTTAAGTTCACAACTAAAGATACCCCTCTTTTTTTACTGTGTGCCTGATAAGAAAACAGTGTTTTCTGCAGCATGCGCAAGACTTTATATATTTGACTACCCCTCGATTCATTTATATGACAAAATCTTTTACATAGATACAGATATAATCCTTAAAAAAGATATAGCTACTGTATTTGATTTAGCTGTGGATGATGTAGTATATGTTATACCTGAATCTACTATTTCTAATGTGAATTTTGGAAAACAATTCTTTGACCTTACAACTATATCGCCTACAACGCCTGGTATCAATAGTGGAACTCTTTTATTTAGAAACACATCTAATATTAAAAATATATTTTCTCAAATTATACAGCATATTGATACTTATATAGCATCTGGTCAGTCCATCCCACTCTGTATGGATCAACCTTTCATTTCATATAATATGATTAATGAATCTATGTATAATAATTCAGCATTAGTACCCTTTGTTAGTTTATATGAAGAGCCCGATACAGTTGTTAACTATTCTACATCTATTATTTGTCATTTTACATTCCCTATTGGCAATTTTCGACACAAGTTCCATCGTATGAAGAATTTTTTTATAGATTTGTTGAAACAAGAAGAGTGTCGTTTTATAGATTGTATCTGTGGATGGAGAGAAGGATTTTGTATAACATGTAATTCTGTGAATCTTGATACAAAATACCTTCTTACATGGGAGAATAAGCATTCAATTACATTCCATAAAGGCATTGTATATACACCCTGGGGATCAGGTAAATATGTTCATCTTCATACAAATTGTATTGAAGCAACGTGGAATGGGTTTTCACATATAGTGTACTTATATAATAAATCGTTTTTATCCATTAGAATCGCTCCTCAAGATTTTAATATCGTAGAGGGGTATTATGAATAAAATTGAAATAATAGACTTTAATAGATTGGGGCATATTCACCATGCAAAAGCCATTCAATGAACACCTTTTATGGAAAGGAGCTATTCAACGTTCAAATTATCCTATGTCTATTTGTAAACCGGATATGGTACTTCCTAAAATAAATACATTGTTGGGTGGTACATATGACGATGAAGATATTTGGGAAGATATCACGAAAAAGTATCATACGTACAGTAAAAATTACTGGGAAAAGATTAAGCAAATACATAAAGAGTATCGCAGTCGTTCTACGGGAGAAGGATTACCTTTCAAACGTTGGGATTATTAGACGCATTAGTAGTATAATCATATTCGCATTTGGTATTGTATAAACAAATGTGAATATTATATATATAATATTATATACGTCGGACTGTTTTACGTGTATGTGCTTGTTGTTTGCTTTGTTTGCGTTGTTTGCGATTACGACTTTTATTGCCGCCTTTGTGAGAGGGATGAACGGTAAACCCAGGTGCAGATGGTCCCATATTGCTTGTTATGGTAGTTGGTGGTAGCGGTGCTTCGACCAATGGTCCTAAATTGACTCCACCTGGGGTAATTGTATGATTAGCAAATACCTTTGATTTATTACCATTGTTGCCATTCGGCATTCTACTTATATATTTAAATAAAGTAAAAAATCTTCTTATTAATATACTAGATTTTCCCTTTTTACTTTTTTTACCTTTTTAGTTCGACGTATTCTTCTTTTATCCTTTGTTTTACGTTTTCGATTACCACCCATAATAGAACATGATGCTCCACTACATCCTGTATTAGCATTATTTACATACGCATTATTTACATACCAAACAATAATTTCATCATTCGTACCATCGTGAGTGTGAACCCTTGATACCCTTTTTATTTCATTATCTAATTCTATTTTCAATATTTCATATCTTTCCAATGTTTCTTTTGTAGTTGGGTTTTCCCTTTGAATAAATGCTTTACTCATACTAATATCAACAAATGCTATACGTGGACCATCTATATCTGCACAACCAAGGACAACACATCCGCCTTTCGTACAATTATTAGTCTTATCTTTCTCAATTTCGTTTTTTATGATATTATCAACATTAGTAACATTCGTCTGACAATGCCCCACCACTATTAATCTATAGGGACTTTTTTTTAATTTCTCACATACTGTAAAAGCAGGGTTTCTTACATATGGCCTAGAATCAATACCATCTATTACAGTTCCTTTAAACCCTTCAATGATAACATCTATAATATTATCGTAATCAGTAGTATCAACTTTCTCCTGTAATTCTAATATATCATTTAGAGGTTTAGTTAACGTTTTATCATGATATGACGCGTGTATAAACATAAGTTCACTACCAATGGTAATACAAATATACGGGCAGCACCTATAAAAAGGAAGAAGGCAAGCTGACCTATAATCTTTAGTCATAAATAATTCATTGGCTTTATCGTGAATGTAAGGTAATAATATATGATTGTGCGTAAATACAGTATAATAATCATGATTTCCAATAGTAAACCTTAATTCGGAATTAACCTCTCTGGCTGATACACGTAAATTATATAAAAATATATGTAAAAGAACTTCAATATCTCCAGTTGGGTCATCTACCTGATTTCCATCTCTTCGTTTACCATCAACTATATCCCCCGCAATAATTAAAAGTGTATTTTTTGCTGTTGGATTCCATCGTACATTAAAAATATTTCTAATGCTAGTATCACCAATGCTTTCTGTTATTAAGCCAGCTGAATATAAAATATTAGATATAGCTTTTAAATCAGCATGTATATCACTTGTCGCATATACTGTTGTATACTTATCAACGGGTATATTATAAGATGATTGTAAAATAGGAGCAGCATTTGTTAACTTTTGTAACATACCTTCGGGTAATTCTGTAAAAGGTGTCTCTGGAATAGGATAATCTTCCTCTAATATAAACTCTGCCATCTACTTTGTCAATAGACTTTGTACTTGCATTTTTTCAACCATTGTTAATCCATTTACAAGATTCGCAAATTCTTCTAAATGCGGATTAGGTGTAAATATAGGCAATATTGTAGTTAATTCACTCGCTGATAACATACCATTTCCAATAAACCACTTAATAAATAACATCGTTCGTGGGTCTTGGAAACTTTTACGTATATTCTGTAACTTTTGTGTAGCTTCTACAGATGGTATATCTGCATATATAACATTTACATGATTTTCAGCATAGAAACAAGGATGGTCGAGAAATACAGTATTAAACTTAAAATTATTTCCATATCCACGCTCTACAAGGACAACTGGTCCGGAAAATGTAGGTTTTGTCAAACCCTTTATATATTGTTTCTTAATACCGCCACGTAAATTATTTAAAACAAGGGTTGACTTCTGAATATTACTGGAATATATAAGAAGAGTACCTTCATCAGATAACGATTCCTTTTCTTGATTCCACACAATATTCCCCGTCTTTGCCGATAATCCCATTTCCGTTATAGTTGTTGTCCCTTCAGTTAAATCATTTAACTCCTTGTAAAAGGGAGTAATGTATGATATACCATTCTTAGCCGTATATATAAACCGTTTGGTAGATGCTGACTTTTGTAGAATAAATAACATTGTCTCTTGACCTGTTTCATAAAAGCCAGGTTTATTTAACGTCTCTACGTGACATACATCCGTATTTCTTATAATATAATCACGCATAGGTTGATAATACGAACAATTATATAAGGATGTTGGTATAATAAAAGCTAAGTAACCCTTTTCTGATAAATGTTCTTTTATACACTTATATAAGAATAGAATATACATATTAGGTCTTCCTGTCATACACATCGAATGTTTCTTAGCGAATTTCTTTTTTTCCAATGTAGATAGACCGTCTGTACTAACTGTAAAGTAAGGAGGATTTCCAACAATCAAATCATATTGAATATTAGATTTCCACTCTAAGAAATCACTGTGTACTGTTTGAATCATCGGGTCATTTACAGATTTGAATAATACATCATTCTTTTCCACTCCCGTTACAGATGCTCTTGGATACATAAGGCGCATATCCAACAGAAACTCTCCTGAACCAAAAGAGGGTTCTAAAATATTCTGTGGCTTTACTTGAAGTTCATTTAATTTACCATATAATATATCACGTGCTTTTTTTGGTGTAAAGAATATACCTTCTTTCATTCTCGTTTCCTTAGATAATGCTGTATTCAATACTTGAGATGTTTTTCTAAATTCAGGTGTAGGGTTTGCCTTACATGGTTTCTTTTTGTGAAAATTAAGTGATGATTCTTTCTCAAATGATTTCCCACATATATCACACTCTGGCATATTGGTATTTTGGTAAACATTTTTTATAAATATTGCTCTGTCAATTTTATGTTAAATCCTAAAATTTGAAAATATCCTTCTACTATTGAAAAATGTAGATGAGCCTTACAACGAATTCGAATAGTTACCTTCAACTTACACCAATGTCACGCGAAGCCATGCAGACATTACGTGGTGTGAAAGAAGAAGTAGTTAAACGTACCCAACTTGATTCTATTATAAAATATATATATCAAAGGGCTATTTCAAAAGCGTCATCTTCTGATATACGCACTTATAAGGAACTCATAACTGTAAATTCAAAAGACTATACTATGTATATAAATAATATTCCATTTGTTAGACCTCAAATACTTGATATTGTTACACAGCTAAGTGAATTATTTCCCGAGTGTTCTGTGAAACATACAATGTTATCTCGTGGACAAGATGGAAAGTTATATGATATAGCAAAAATAGAAGAAAGCGTCTTACCCTTTGTAAATAGAAGTAAAGATCAGCCATATATTATTATTGATTGGTCCTAATTAACCTTATACAGCCGAACATTTCAAAGTAGCAGAAGCCCTGAAAGAATACTGCATTACGCTAAAAAAATTGAAAATAATATAGTATTCCATGTATGGTAACAAAATGACAACTGTTGATATGAGCAAAAGTAAGTATCTACTATATACGTGTTGGGAAATAACAACTAGCAGTGGCTGTATATTAGGCGGCGATACTCTTCATCTTGTATCTGTTCAAACCGAAGAAGAAGCAAAAAAACAAATCGCTATAATTGAAGAAAGGTCAGAGAAGTTTTATAAAAAGTTCCCTTCAAGTAATGGAAAGAGGCGATATGTATATATATTAAATACGCCCCACTGGTGGACAAATCAGCGAGTTCAGGTTAGCAAAGAGTTACTGAATGAACAGAAGCAGTGGGTAGAAGACTTTATAGGGGGTGATGATACTCTATAAAAATGAAAAAGTGATTCAATTGTACGAATGTATTCATACAATGGGTAATACTCTTCATATTCCATCTGAGCGTTGTATCAAAGTAAACGAAGAATTAGCAAATGATACATACACTGTATTACGCACATCTGGAATATATGATCCAGGTTGGCGTTTTGGAATAGGAAAGTTTGCAGAAAATCATGGAGTAAAAGGCCCATCAGCATCCGTTCGAGCTAGAACAAACCCTGGAACATGGTATGTGTTTATGGACAATGGACAGGATGATCCAAATGTATATGCATGTGGGTGGAGGCGTTTAGAAACAGTATATCCTACGCGCCTTGAAGGTGATGAGGATGCTATTTATAAGTGGCGAATAGAAACAACTGTATATCTTAATCAAGAAGAGGAAAAAAGAAAGTCCGCATAAGGGGTCTAAACTTATACATATATAAATAATTAGCATGCCGAATGATTGTTGGAATACTATCACTGTAACAGGCAGTAAAGAAGATATAGAGCTCTTTTTTAATGAAGAATGTAAAAATTTGAGAGACACTGTCTTTACATTATATGTAAGGGGTGTAGAAGGAATTCAATTTAAAATTTGGTCGGCTTGGCATCCAGATTTCAACTGGCTAGAAAGTCTTATTATCAAATATCCCTCTATATGGGTAAAAAACATATGGCATGAAGAGGGTGGATATGCAGGTGTATGGATTGGTTCTGTTAAAAAGGGTATTCAACGCTTTGATTGGGATGATATGTGTATAGAGGAAGAGTATCATCGATTTAGGCCTGTGAAGTGATATACCACTTATTATTTAATTTAATTTCAGTGCAATTAAATTATATAATTAACGGCAGTGTTATGAATGTATCAAACTGCCCCCTTTGGGGTAGTGTAATGAAATGTGATACTTCACCTTCACCCATACATGCTATAATAATGATAAAAATGATTTTTTAACATATAAAATACTGCGTATACCACACAAATATGGATGATTTATATAATACTATTTACACAAACCCAATTCACGTAGATGAATGCCTACAACCCCAATGTATAGCAGTAATATCAACAGATCCATCCCCCCTTACATTAAACCCTCCCTTTGATACAATATTACACTTTGTATTTCCTTGGTTTAAGGGAACCGAGGCAGAGTTTCTGAATGGCTTATCAACTGTATCTCATGATATACATTCTAAATCTTGGTATGAGGCTTGGACTAAATTTCGTTTACAACATTTTGTAAAACTTGGATATAAGGAATACCTTGCACCAAGGGTTACAGATGTTGAGATATCATTTATTGAATCAATGAATCTTATTC
>Ga0114959_10004340_pt1 | contig 10895 bp, 9 predicted proteins | sample C_130625_EF_Meta_FD_87317 | JGI IMG/M metagenome (GOLD analysis project Ga0114959, IMG submission 87317) | Freshwater microbial communities from Lake Croche, Canada to study carbon cycling - C_130625_EF_MetaG | ecosystem: Environmental > Aquatic > Freshwater > Lake | place: Lake Croche, Canada...
GACATGTCGGGGTCCATGGACGACAATTGTTCTGACGGAAAGACAAAAATGCAGCACGCAAAGCACACGCTAAAAAATATCGTGACGGCACTTTCAAAGACCCCTGACGCATCCGTGACCATGGCAACCTACGCATTTGACGACAAGGTTGAAACCGTTTTCCAAGACGCAGAAATCACAAAAGACCCCGCCGAAACAACAGACCATCTAAGATCGCAACTAGATCAAATGCAACCCCGCGGAGGAACGGACATCTATCAGGCGCTCAATGCCCAAGCAACCCGAGCCAAAAACCGCGCCCAAAAAAAAAAAATCCGACAGACAAATATTACCCTCACAGATGGGCAAGCCAATCAAGGCAAGTCAACGTCTTACGCGGAAATGGCAAAGCAAGTCGCCCCCAACTGCACAAACGTTTTCATAGGGTTCGGTCACGACCACAACGCTGTAGGCCTACATCAACTCGCGGATGCTCAGCCAAACGGCCACTACTTCTATGTAGCAGAGATTGAAAAAGCCGCGCTAGTCTTCGGCGAGGTGATTCATCAGATGCTTTATACCGCACTCAAAAACGTGATTATCCAAGTTGAAAATGCTGAGATTTATGATTACAAGACCAACACTTGGTCTAAGGAACTCAAAATCCCGTCTATTGTCAGCGAGGCAACCAAGACTTATCACCTGAGATCAACTACGCCAGACGACACAGTGGTCAATATCCTCGCCCAAAGCGAAATCCACGAAGAAGAACAAGAACAAGAACAAGAACCAACCCTTATTAGCGACGATAACATTCCGCTTCCCAACCTTATTAACGCGGAAACGGATCAAATATTTCCAACCGATCTTTCCGCGCATATGTTTCGCCAACGAACTCAGGAACTTCTCTACAAAGCGCACGAGCATTCAATCACATCAGAGATCCAAACACCAACCACACCAAGTAGAGAAGCATACAAGGAAAAAAGCAAGACAATCAGAAAGGATATTGTAGAATTCACCAGGTTCATGCAACAATACGCTACCGAAAATGGTCTAGAAAATGACGATCTTATCAACACTCTAATTGCAGACCTAACGGTTATTGCAAAGACGTTCGGAGGGCCAAGATCCGCACTGTATACAATGTCAAAAAGCAACTCTCAAGGGCGGCAGACTTCCAACAACACGAATTATATTGACCCAAGCGATTTTGCAACAAGGAATATCTTTGGTCTCCGCCGCCAAAATGCGCTAGACCCCAACAACAACAACGACTTAAACGACCTTCCTTCCCCAGCCGCATTGCAACGAGGAGTAACGCGAACTTACACAACGCCAAGACAAATGGCGATGATGCGGCGACTTACAGGAGAACAAAATATCACCGATCTAGATCTAGTCCCAGATACAGTTCCAAATATTCCGTTCCCTTCTCTTTCTCTTTCTCCGTCTCCGTCTTTGTAAAATGAAAAACAAAATCATTTCACAAACATAACCAAAAAAAACAACAAGACAAAACAGACAAAAAAAATAAAAAAACAAAATCCCTTAGAAACTATTTTTTGTTCCGTAATAAATCTTATCATCGCGACTTCCATTAGTAATAATAGCAGGAACACTTGACCCACTAACACTTCCAATATTTTGCCCAGACCCAGAAATAGAAGAAGCATCTAGATCACCAGGTTTTTTAAATGAGACGTTAACATACGAAACACCTTTCATAAGCTCTTCACTTAATTGACTCAAAATAGGAAAATCCTTTTTATTGAATGACGTAGCGACTGTTTCGGGCGTCAAAACATCAGTCTTTTTTCCGCCATTAACAGTGTTACCAGAAGAATTCAAACCCCATAATTGCTGCCACACATTACTTACCTGAGCACCGTCTCCAACATTCAAAGAAAAGGGGCAAGAGTAATCAGCCGGGTCGTCAATCGCCCCACAAGGATTGCACGCTGAAGAATTCAAAAACTTAAACCCATTAACCTCTTTGGGAATATCCTCATTCGCTATAGGCTTCACATTTGAAACCAAGCTACCGTTAACACCATTATACCCAGTATACAAAACTTTTTGCATAGAAATCGCGCCACTCGCGCTATCCTTTCCGCAACGAACGAGATTATTAATATTATCCGGCATTCCGTCGGTATGTTTAATAATAGCCCCGTTCAATAAAAATGACCCCTCCTTGGTATTCCACGCTAATAACTCAACAATAGCAGTCTGGTTATAAACAGATTGCGCGTTCTCCAACGAAGCTCCGGGTTCATTATTAATTATATTGTTCTGTGAAATAGCATTCTTATACAACGTAACAACATCCGGAGACCACGGCCATTTTCCAGTTTTCAATAAAGTTTTCACATCTTCAGCGCTCGCTTGCGTCTGAATAACATCTAAATCAAATCGCAAGTTGGGGTTATGAATTTTTTGAAATGCGATAAATTCTTTTATAACACTTTGTGGCCAAACCATGGTCTTAGGAATAGGATATCCCTCGGGAAATAACCCCCACACGGACCCCCCATCCGATCTTACCCCTGCGTTAGACGATGATGTGAATCCTTCAATGCAGCTAATCTTAAATGCCTGATAAATAATGAAAGCCACCGCGGCGAACCCAATTCCCCACTTAACATCAAACATACCTATAACAATAATCGCAAAAGCGAGTATTAAGTTTCCTAAAATGGATTTAAATAAAAACTTGAAATAATTTGGTTTCACGTTTACTAGAACAGCCAATAAAACAACAACTAACATAACACCAATATTAGTTCTATCGTCATTTTTTGGAAATATATTATAGACCATTCGTAACTATAATATATAAATAAAATAAATAAATACGCGCAGACACGCATCCCGACTTAACGACCAGTGGAACCGAACCCACCAGACCCGCGCTCAGTGACACCACCCAATTCGTCGGTGCTGTTAACAATCGTCGCATAAATGGGAACCATTCCGGGAGCAACAATTTGCAGCAACTTATCATACTGTTGAACGACGTGATCCACGCCCAAACAATCAAACTTACCAATCAAATTCCCGCGATAACCGCTATCAATAACGCCAACGCTATTTGCTAGACGCAGAGGAGTTCCCGACAAACTAGACCGAGGCATCATAAAAAAACCAGTGTTATAACTCTTACCATTCTCACAAACCATGCGAGCGGAGCATGATACCGAAAAATTAATTTTATTTACATTTTGAGAAGAGCAATTAGTCTCAACAGGAGTAAAAAGATCAAACCCAGCATCGGGATAATCCGAATTATGCATATGCGCGTTATGAGCGAGAGCAGAATTAATATACATATCATTCAAGACATTGTCGCTCTTATCCACAAAAATCCGCAACTCCATTACACGATCGCACGCAGTAAATGAATAAAACCCTGCCATCTCTTACAATATAACCCCGTATTACGTTTAAATCATTTTTAATTGTTACTACCAAACATTCCAACCAAATCAATAAAAATATTCAACACATCCAAATAGTAGTCCAATGAAGCGGTTATAAAATCTCCGTAATATTCTCTCTGTAAAATATTGTTCGTGTCATAAATAATGTAGAGAGAAAATAAGACCAATGACAAAATATAAATCCATCTCATGGAGCCACCTGAAAATAAGGTAACAATTTGAAAAATGATTAACAATAATAACGCATAGAATAAGAATGCAGCAAATTGAAGACCAAGATTAACACCAAACATTATCAATGCAGCGCCAAATAAAAACATAACGCCGAAAATGCTCATAGTTCCGACTATAGCCATTTGAATAATATTTGGGTCAACTGACTTTTTCATGAAAGAGAGCGTAACGCCGCAACAAGCAGAAAACACTGAAAACAAGATAAACTTGAGCCAAGCCGGCATGGGAATCAATGCTAAAGCAAATATAATTAGGATTTCAACAACAAACAATCCCCAATATAAACCAGAACCAGAACCACCAGCAGCACTAGCCCCACCCTTATAGTTTGTCATGAAGTAGTAAGTTATTCCCAATTGAGCGATCAAGTTCGCGAAAACCATGATCAAAAACTCCTTCTTGCTGTTCAATAAATTTAAAAAAGACGAGCCGCCTCTTTGACCCCCCATAAGATTATAAATGGCGTGCCCACTGTGAGGCTTCCCGCCTTTGAAAAGCTTATTATATAATGCAGAATTAACCATGGATTATATAATATATTTTTATTTTTATTATTTTTTATTAATTTGTTTGACCAGGTTTAACCGCCCAATACCACGCGGGAGGAGTCTTGTAATAAACTTGGCTGATAGGAGGCGGCGTATAATAATTGCCCTTACTGTTATTTGACCCACCGTTTGTAGCAAAAGGGAACGGTTTTAAAGGACCAATTGGATTCGCGCATTTTCTTTGAATTCTTAACGTGTGTTGGCTTGAGTCTTGTGGTTGATACAAGGTCTTTGTGTAACCAGCGTTAGAACTAATTGTATTGAAACTAGTATAATGCGCAGTAGTTGTGCTGCAACCAGTTGGCCCACCCTTAATGCGATGACCAACATAAATTTCAGGTTTATTAGTGTCAACAACGCAATCGTTGGCAGCTGCCTTGGTTTGGATATATAACCATTGGCTTCCATTATCGGAAAGGTTATCATTAGCGTTCTGAGGTTGAACCCAATAGTTGGGGTATTGCCCGTTATTAATCCATTTATATTTCTTCTCCAACATTCCCTTCGTAGAGAGAACAGAAGGCTTAATATATTCAAATTGTTGACCTTGGGTTATGCCTCTAACAAGAGGGGAATTCATAAGTGGTTGGGGGCTAGAATATGTTCCACAGCATCCACCACTTCCTCTTGGAAATTGCCCATAAAAAGGAGTGCCATTCTTTGAGAATGCGCTGCTTTTACCTATATATCCGACGTTGCGAGTTCCACCATTGATAGAAAACCCGGCAGTTCCTGGAGATAAAAGAGAGAACTCCCCATTCCCCTTACTCCTATTCCCAAAAGGGCCTTGGCTTACCCAAAGACCTCCCGGAGGTTTACCCGATCTGTTTGAACCATAATTAATAACTGCTTTCCTTTTGAATGCTTGAATAGACATATATAACATATTTGGAGATAAAAACAAAACCCAAGACGTCATATAAACAATAGATCTCTTCTCTCACAATCAACCGATGCGCATCTCAATAAAGTCCAATACAATTTAGTGTTACATATAGAACCAACAATCTTCTCTAGTCCTTCTCTACAAGAATCCACTTTTTTCCCGAAAAGCAAATATATTCCCAATGCACCTAAACTATAGTAAAAACATTTATAATTAACTTCCGCTGGTATTTTTTCCAAAGATAACAACTCAGGGGAAAAGAAAGCGCTCTCCGATGCGCGAGAGAACGGATAATTAAAAACAAAATTCCCTTCAATATTAATATTTTCAACACAGCGATGATTAACACAAACAAATGTTGAAGAATCAATAACAACAACATCTTTCAAGTCAATGTAAAAGAACCCGCGATGGAATTTTTTATAAAGAATATAGTTTTGCTTATTTAAATCTCTCATCAAGAAAACCACGTTATTATAATTAATCGGCACATCCGTCAACTCACACACCGAATCAGCGAAAAAATCTATGCACCACCCCGACCCTGTTTCACATTTAATTAAAGTCGCCCCTAACCCCAAATCCAAGTTATTATTATTAAGCATTTCTAAAATACTTTTTAAAAATTCTTCTCCAACCGAACTACTGAAATGAATTTGATAATTAAATTGTGATAAGCGAACAAGCGACATATGTAAAAAACATAAAAAAATGGAGGGTTTTAAACTCCAAATTTTTATTTTTTTTTAACGTTTTCCTTTTTCCTTTTTCCTTTTTCCTTTTTACAAGAGCTTTAACCCACAACCTTGACAACCCTCTTCTGCTTCTTGGGCTTTGGCAGATTTCCGTAATCAACCTTGGTCCAAGCGGCTTCCTTTGGAGGAGAATCTACTAGAGGAGAATCTGCCATGCGAGGATCAGGAGAATCTACCGGGTGAGAATCTGAAGGGGGAGGATCAACCGGAGACGACGGCACAAAGACCTCGGAAACCATGTCGGGGCTGGGCACCCTTAGAGCGGCAACCTGGGGCTTCTTACCGGTAGACAACTTCCTCGCGCGAAGAGCCGCATCACACGCCTCGTCGTCATCAACGAGCCGAGGCCGAGGTCGCGAAGAGTTTTGCGGCTTAACGGGCCGAGACGATTCACTGCGAGCGACAGAACGATTGGCAGACAGCTTCCAAAACCAGGGGTCGTCGTAGACAATCTTGATCTCCTTTCCGCTGAGAACGCGTTCCCGAGCACGCTGAGCAGTCTCCGACGCGCTCCACTTCTTAAAGTGGATGAAGACGCGCTGGAACTTGGTGCCGTCTTCAGACACCTTGGGAACCATATCAATGCGGTCAATCTCTCCCAGACCGACGTCGCGGATAACAAAAGCAACCCGCGCTTCAGTGATGTTGGCGAACACCCTGGGAATGCAAAGGCTGGGGAGAGAAGACATTTTAATAAATGAGCCCGGAGGGTAATAGTTTACTTACAAGAAAAAATAAAAAAAGTATTTCAATTTTTTTTCAACCTCTCAAAAAAATTTTTACACCTTTTATAACAGTTGCCAAATCACATTGAAATGTGAAATGGTGTCAAATATTTCCAATTAAGAGAGACTCTATGTATTCAAGCCGCCGTTTCAAAGAGTCAATTTCAGTTTGTTGGGTTTGAACAATTCTATGTAGAGCCGCCGCCGCCGCCGTAGTAACGGTAAAAATAACGTTTTTATCAAGACATTTAAAATTGTCAACTTCTTGCCCGTATATAAATATAGACCCTAAAACCGAAGAAATGGGTTTTAAAACCCGAAAAGTTTTATCATCAATAATAGATTCAATTTCCGATAAAAATTCATTGTTGCAGCAGTCATAACATTTTAGTTTTGTAAATATATTACCGGAAGCATCCTTTTCAAAATCACACGTGGATTTATTTCTAAGTTTAATAACATGGCAAGAATCGTCAACAACATCAGCCAATTCATAAATATTTGGAACAAAATCAACCATGGGAGACGCGGCTTCAGGTAAAACAGATTCCACCTCCTGCGCTACAAAACCATAAGTTTTTGATAAATAATTCTTAGAAGCGTCAACAAGACTATATGTTCTAGGTTCAAATTTCTCCAACAACCCCAATGCATCGCAATCACGAATTGATTCTATATTTGTTTTAATGCGCCTATCAGACCCTTGAATAAACGCGGTCTTGGAATTTATCGCCCAATCCGCGGCTATGCTTGTTGTTAATGCTCCAGAACCCGAATAAGTACCACCTGTCGCCACGTATAGAGGCACCGTTGAAGCTGTCGTTGTACCGATTAAAACATTTCCGTTAGAAGTAATGCCGCCAGTATTAAGTTTAATATTACCAGAATTAAGAGTTAGATTACCAGCAGAAACAGTTAGCGCCCCTTCAGTAGAGACGACTCCATTAATAGTAACATTACTAGCATCAGCGGAATTTCCTAAAGTGAGAACATTACCGCTTAAGTTTAATAATGGGTTTTTTAAAGACATTTATATTAGACGTATAAAAATATGCGAAATTTTCAAGCGCGAAAAAACAATAAACCCCAGAAAAATATAAACCCCAGAAAAATATAAACCCCAGAAAAATATAAAAACTAAAAAAGATTTAAAGAAACAACAACAAATACTTATTGTGGGGAAATCCGGCTTTAGCTCAGTTGGTAGAGCAGTTGACTGTAGTGGTTTAGCCGAAGTTGATATCAACTTGTCGCTGGTTCGATTCCGGCAAGCCGGACTAAAAACCCCACCAAACATATTATTTGATATAACCCATCGTATCAAATAATAATCATTTCCACTTTTTTTAAAAGTGTTTTTTGCTCCACTTTTTAAAAGTGTTTTTTTGCTCCACTTTTTTTAAAAGTGTTTTTTTGCTCCACTTTTTTTAAAAGTGGATTAGATATCATAAACCATTTCAACTTCCAACGTGAACGAAAAATCCATAAAATTTAAATTAACAACTTGCCCATATTTATTTAAAAGTTGCACCCCCATTTTTTTAATATCAACCGGCCCAAAATATTGTCTTTTCGGCGACAATATTTCATTATTCCCGTCAAACAAAATCTGATAATTATTATTAGAATACGGGATTTTTGCCAATATATTTTTATCAATATAACTATCATTAAACATCGCAATTAAATTGGAAGAATTATAAATATTAAAATCGTTCAATACAAAAAATAAATAATCAAGTGGCGTTGAAAAAAACAACCCCGCCGACTTATAAGAACTCGCGTTATAATTAAACGCGGTTCTATAACCCAAAATCCACCCAAGACTTTGCTCAAATTTGGAATTATTTTTATCATTGTGAAAAATCAAATCAAAATCTAAATTACTCGTATTATAAATAGTCGTTTTATTTGAAATCGGGTCAATGAGAACCTTAAAATAATTCACACCAAGCGTCGTATTAATCGCGTTTTCTAAAGTGGTTTGAAGCAACGCTGCGCTATAACAACCTTCCGGAATAAAAATATCTCCAGAAATATTATTAGAAGGTATCCATATGTGAAGCCAATTAGACATTGTATGAACCGAAACAAGGTAAATACTTTCAGGCAATTCAACGGATAAAAGCCGAATTCCAACAACATTCTTCAAAGTATAAGTCAAAGTGAAAAAACAATCCGACGAAGACACGCTATTAGAGTCTCTAAAAAACGTGTTCATTGCCAGAGACACAATGCGTGTTCTCCTCCTCAACCGGTTTAAAACACCGGGGGTTGTTTCAGTTGGAAAAGTGTTAATAGGTTGTATAAAATTGGTAATAGATTCCTGCGGTTTATCAATAACAAAATTTGATCCGTCTCCTTTCATAAGTGGATTTATTTTAAGCTTCTGTATCAATAATCGCTTGGCCTCATCCAAAAATATAAATAATTTATTTTGAAATCCCTTATCAGCCACGGCACCCAACAGTTTTTCTCTCATTATAACCTCTCTTGAAACAATGTCACCTTCAACATAATTCTTTCCCAAATTAAAAAACACTTCTAAATCTTCATCATCATAATTATTAATATCAAGATCAAGTGCAGAGTAATTCATATAGTAATATTATTATTATATGAATAGATTAATAAAATAAAACAAACCAAACCAAACCAAACCAACCCAACCCAAACCAAATGTCACTCGTCGCGATGAACTTCGCCACCCCCAGAATTTTTCATACACCCGAATGGCCCAGAGTTTGCGATGCGATTCATTATAGTATATTTCGGCGTCTTATCAAATTCTTTAAATGGATCCATTAATTCTTCTATAAACGAATTTAAAGACTCAGGCTGCCGCAATTTAAGTTTGTAGCCAAAAAAGATGTAGACCGTGTTCCAAAACCACTTTTCTTTCATTATTTGTGCGTTTTCAATTTCCTTGTGAAACATTTGATCTATCACTGAAAACGCGGATTTTAACAACAAGACGTCTCTCGTAATCCCCTTTTTAAGTTCAAATAATTTCACCAAATTCGTGCTGCGACGTTGTATGTCAATAGTAATATCCGCGTCTACCACAGAACCTTTGTCCAAAGAATCGCTTTTTGCATTATTTGTTAGTGCCGTTAATATGGCCTTATTGTATCTAATTTCATTTTTAATATTCTTCAAGTTCGTGATTTTTTTCCTCTTATAATCGTATATCCTTTTTATTATAGAAAATACATTGGTGTTATAAATAATGGGAAACCACAAACGAATAACATTTGGTATCAAAAACTGATTCGTCTCTTTTATTTCGGCAATCTTCTTCTCGACGTCTTCCAGCTTCTTCATTAATTCTCCCTCTAGATTTATTTTTGAATTATTGGTTATTTGTAGTTTTCTCTCTTCAATAAATTTCTTTTTCTCCAATTGCAATTGTTTGACCCTTTCAATGTATATAGGTATAAGTCGTTTTTTACGTTCCAAATCATAATGATATTGACTTTCATCCTTTTTATCGTCATCCAGAGATAATTCTCCCACATTCGCGTAAATTTTAACCATAGTTTCTAACTCGGACAATTCTATGCTTTCTTTATCTATTTTTTTCTTAAAATCGTCAATTTGTTTATCTAATTCCATGTCAGTCTCCGTTTTTTGAATCTCTACCTCTGTATTGTTAAAATCTCTGAATAATAAAACGGATCCAGACGTAAATTCAACTGACGATTGCAACTTATCATATTGATGCGCCGATATTTTATGCGCCTCAGAGGCCGCGTCTAGTTTAAAATAGTTAACAAGCGCCAATAAAAAAGCGATAAAAGCATTTATGCCAGATAATAAAAAGGAGCCCCAACTAATATTTTGAACAACTGCTGATACAACTGTCGCGGCAGTTGACAATAAAATAGCAGGCATCATTAAAAGATTTAATTTGCTTTCACAGAAGTTTTTGGATTCCATATAAATGATTTTATGCCCTTTTAAGTAGCACGCCAAAATATCAAATGCCGAAGAATATTTCTCATTCATATTCGTATAATATTTATCAAAGCTCTTTTCAACTTGAGTGTATTTTAACTTTTTATAGTTGACAACGGAATTTCCGATTTTAATAAACAGAGCACCTTTCTTTTTATTTGACGCAACCCCGCCATCAGAATCACAATCACTCTCCACACTGGCAAAATCCTCGTAGCTTTCCGTGTCGCTCAAATCGCTGTTGCTATCTCCATAATAATTTTCGTCGTCGCTATGAAAACTTTTTCTTTTATCCGATGCCTTTCCACTTTCCTCAGCAACTCCCTTTTTCTTGTTGTTTTTGATATTAAAAGTTTCACACCTTTTCA
>Ga0114959_10004344_pt1 | contig 10891 bp, 9 predicted proteins | sample C_130625_EF_Meta_FD_87317 | JGI IMG/M metagenome (GOLD analysis project Ga0114959, IMG submission 87317) | Freshwater microbial communities from Lake Croche, Canada to study carbon cycling - C_130625_EF_MetaG | ecosystem: Environmental > Aquatic > Freshwater > Lake | place: Lake Croche, Canada...
CCTAATATCGGCGCGATCAAATCCAGGGCTTTTTCGTTTTCTTCTGCAACATTCAGGGGATTCTCGAAGCTTCCTTTGGCGGCCATCGTTTCACCGCGGAGAACTTCACCATTTTTTAAATGGATTTCCATCACGCAACGCCAACGTCTTTGTACATCCGTTAGCGATGGATCACCTACCGCATGAATCTTTTCACGGACTTTCAACACCTGCTTATCCTTCATTCTTGCGAAGTCATGGGCTGTTTTAAAAGTTAACTTACGATCAATCATCATTACTGCCAATAAGTGTTGCACTGAAATATCGGGCATGGGCCGATTATTCACAATTTCCAATTCCTTATCAGGCATCTTTGCAATGACTTTGGCAACATCTGCAACTTTAAACTCGTACTGCTTCAGCAAGTCATTCATGACATGCATTGGCCCTTGAATCGGGCCACCGATAGGCCACCGCTTAATGGATGCCCTGAGCATTTCATAGCGCTTACCTAGGCCATTCGACAACTCATTACGATCAAATTCCTCAGGGGCAAATGTATGGAAAAAATCACGCTCTCCTGAAAAAATATCTTCCACGCCTGTCCAGCCACATTTCACCATTAGGGCAGCCTGAAGCCCATTATGGGCCGGCATACCGCCCATCGCATACGCTTTTTCAATATGCTCAGGATCTCTAAACATCGTATACATACCTGCAGTTTGTTGCCCGGTATAAGAAAGCATGTAGCGCACTTGCAAAGGACTTAATCTTAAAAGCGCTCCGGCGGCAGCGGCAGCGCCGAAGACCTGCCCTGTTGCACCCGCATGGTGGCCAGATCGTAGATAAGGCATTGGCTTAAGGGAAAGTAAAACTCTCGAACAAATATCGTAACCCAATATGACTGATCGAAGTAGCTCAACCCCCGATAATCTGCCCCGCTCAGCAATAGCAAGTGCAGAAGGTAGGACGCTGGTGCCAGGATGAGTTAAAGAAGGTGGGTGGGTGTCGTCAGTTTCATCTGCATGCCCAAACATGCCGTTCACTAATGCTGCATTTTGAGCGGTTGTAACAATTTTTGTACCGACAATTCCGGCCTCAGGTTTACCGCCCATACTCTTAATATAGGCAATTGCCATTTTCCCGGGCTCTAATCTGGAGCCAGAAATCATTGCGGCAAAGGTATCCACCAAATGCAATTTAGCCCGTTCAGCAACATTTTTTGGAACCTCTCGCATTGCCGCCTTGGAGATATATTTACTCAAAGTGAGCATGGTGCTGGAAACTTGGCTTTTCATATGTCCCTTGATTACTGCGATTAGAAAGATGGATGTTTTATCAATTAGTTAACTGTAATTTGGATTTTCTTAACTAAATCGGACCAGGTCTGACTTTCCGTTTTAATTAAGTCGATAAATTCTGCTTGCGAATCCGTCGCCACCTCTAGGCCCTGTTTGGCCATGGCCTCCCTTACCTCAGGCATTTGAATTACTTTTTGGGCAGCGACCTGAAGTGTGGCAACGACTTTCTCTGGAGTTTTCTTTGGCACGAGCAACCCATACCAGGAGGTAACGTTAAATCCCGTATAACCAAGCTCATCAAGGGTTGGCACGTTAGGGGTTAAGGGGGATCTCTTTAAACCAGTGACCGCTAGCGCTCTTAAGCTTCCAGACTTGATGTGCGGCATCACGGCTGAGGCACTGCCAAAGGTCATCTGAACCTCCTCGCCAAGCACTGCCATTACGGCAGGACCACCCCCTTTGTATGGGATATGAATAATATTAATACCCGCCTTATTTTTGAATAATTCTGCAGCAAGGTGCAGTGAGCTACCGGGCCCGCCGGAAGAATAATTCAGCTTTCCAGGCTGTGCCTTTGCGAGTGCCACTAATTGACTAATCGACTGAACTGGTACTGATTGATTGACGACCAAAAAATACTGCGCTGTTGCGAGCAGGGTGATAGGCTGCAAGTCTCGCTGTATATCAAATGGTAAATTTTTATATAAATAGGGATTCATTGTTAAGGCCGTGTTGTAGCCCATTAAGACCGTGTAACCATCTGGCTCTGATCTAGTCACCGCTTCAGTTGCAATATTCCCAGCTGCACCGGGGCGATTGTCAATCACAATAGGCTGACCCAGTATTTGACTCAACTTAGGGGCCATAATTCTCGATAGACTATCCGTCCCCCCTCCAGCGGGGAAGGGAAGAATAAATCGTATGGGCTTAATCGGGTAATCAGAGGTAGTCTGCGTATGCGCGCTCTGACAAGTCAACGTCAATAAAGTAGATAAAAAGAAAAATTTAAAAAGTGTGGGGGTTAATTTCATCATAATCAGAAATAAATTAAAAAGTTAAGCATGCTGTTAACTCTCGAATGTCTGCTACTTTCTCAAGATTCTGTATTAAAGAAATCGCTTTTTCAGTTTTAACCTCATCCCATCTCGCAAAGTCAGCGCACTCCCTAAACTTATTTGCAATTTCATTTTCATTCATTGGGTCAGCCTTATTGCCTTTTCCAAAATCAGCCCGCAATGAAAATGTCTGATTGTTGTGCAGGACAATCTCAACGTAACTAGTCACAATGGTGTGATGATTCTGTAACTCTTCTTCCGCCGTAAATCCTGTGTAGTTAATCAGGGAAATAATATTCTGTATATCCTCTTTTTGAACATATTCATCCGTAAATTGATTTAACCCACACTGACGATCAAGTAATAAGGCGGCCACACAAAACTCTAAGCTGAATTTAGCCTCTAACTCTGTTTGAGGGCGATGATGTAACAGGGTATGGTGAATATTTTTACTGGTCTTGAGATTTATTTTTTTAACATCCTTGGGCTGAATGTCATGAGCGCGCACTAATTTTTCCATCGCCGTCATTGCGGGGTGGCCAAGACTCCCAGTTGGGTATGGTTTTAACCAAATTCCGCGATCGACAAACGACCATGGATTTCCTAACTTGTTGAATAGGCGCTGCTCCTCGAATCCGCCACCCAATGCCTGAAAAAAACCTCTTTTAGCTTCTAATATGATGGGAGAGGCAGTAAAGCCCTTGCGCTGTAAATCATTTGAAACGATTCCAGATTCAGCAGATCTGCCCGCATGAAAGGGTTTAACCATGGTTCCAAAATTTTCCTGTAGGCCTCCAGCCTGACTGGCAGCTATTCCGAGTGCGATTGCAGTCTCTTGCGTATTAAGACCATACAGCCTAGAAACTGCTGCACTTGCTCCAAGCATTCCGCAAGTAGCAGTAGCATGAAATCCATGCAGAATATGGTTAATATGCGTTGCATCAAATAAACGGCATGCCACCTCTACGCCAACCTGATAGGCCGTTAATAGCTCACGACCGGAAATACCCCTTGGCTCACCAGCAGCTAGCAATGCAGCCAATACAGGTGCAGTTGGATGAATCCCCTGAAAGCGCCCAGTTTCTGCCTGTAAAGTATCGTCATAATCATCCGCATGTATAGAGGTACCGTTCGCAAGAGCGGCAAATCTTGGGGGGAGCTTCAATGCTGTACCCAGCACCGATGATGAGCCTTGGCAATTAAGGTCCTGAAGATAGCTCAGCAAGACCCGGGTGGGTTCTGATACGGAGCCGGATAGAGAAACTCCAAGCGCGTCCAGTATTGCTTTTTTTGCTAAAACTTCTACATCGAGTGCTATCAACTTCTCGTCGCAATGAGACGCAAAATTGGCAACATAATCAGTTAATGCAGGCATGACATCTCGTGTTTTATTTGATTGATCCCATTAATCAACCTTAATGTTTGCTTTTTTTGTTATTTCACTAAACTTTTTGAAATCTTTTTCTTGTAGCTCTGAAAATTCTTTTGGGTTAAGACTGACTAATTGATAGCCCATAAGCTTTGCTTTGGCAATGAACTCAGGATCACTGACAATTTTGTTTGTATCAAGATATATTTTTTGAATGATGGCAGGAGGGGTTTTTGCTGTCACATGAAAACCATTCCAACCAATGAACGTCATGTTTGGATGACCCTGCTCTGCAAAGGTCTGCAATTCTGGCAAATAAGGATCGTGCTTATCAGTGCTCACTGCAATCGGTTTAATTTTTCCGTCCTTAATTAATGGAAGAACCGCTGAGAGCGGCGCAAAAATCATTTGCACCTCACCCGAGATTAAATCAGTAACAGCAGTGGGGAAATTTTTGTAGGGGACATGGGTTAACTGAATATTAGCCTCTTGGTTTAGCATTTCCCCAGCGATATGAGAGGGTGTACCCGGCCCAACTGAAGCATAATTAAGGCCGCGCCCGCCCTTCTCCTTGGTTTTTTTGGCCAACTCAATAATGTCGTTGAGATTAGAAACAGGCAGGTCTTTATTGACCACCAGAATAAAGCTGGATCTTGAGAACATCACTACAGGAGTTAGGTCTTCAAGAAAATTTACTGGCATCTTCGTTCTGGTTGCTTGAAGAATTGGGTAGGCGCTTGAGGATAAAAGAATATAACCGCCATCGGGCGCTGACTTGGCAACGCTATCGGCAGCCACCATACCCCCCGAGGCCATACGATTTTCTACAATGACGGGCTGACCCCAGGCGCTGCTCAACCGCTCGCCCAAGAGCCTTGCGATTTGATCTGCACCCGAGCCAACAATAATATGGATAGGCTTGTTTGGAAAATCTGCCGCAAAGCTTAAATGGCAATTTCCTAACAACAAAATAAAAATGATAGTAAAGAGTTTTTTCATTTGAATTTCCTTAATCTACTGAATCCCCACCAATTTAACTATGATTAATTAATTTACTCAGGCTTGATCCCCATTTCACGAATGGCTTGTGGCCATCTTTTTGTTTCTGCTTTAACAAACTCAGTGAATTGGGTTGGATTTGAACCAATAATAGTCATTCCAACATCAGAGAATTTATCAATCACTGCTGGCTCACTCAAATATTTTTTAATCTCTTCATATAAAAGATTGCGTATTGCCATCGGCGTATTTTTAGGCGCAAACAATCCAAACCATACCTCCACATCAAAATTCATTAAATTCAAATCTTTATAGGTTGGCACCCCAGGCAGACTTGGGATTTTTTGATCGCCCCCCACAACCAGTGGATACAAAGTTCCATCTTTAATAAAATTGATGACGACGGGAATTGAGGAGAAAGATACCTGTACCTGACCGCTCGCCTGCCCCACAACCGCAGCCGAACCGCCTTTGTATGGAATATGCGTTAGCTTGGTGTTGGTTCCCCTCATAAACATCTCCATTGCCAAATGGGTTCCAGTGCCAGCGCCAGATGACGCATAATTTAGCTCGCCAGGCTTTGCTTTTGCAAGCTCGATCAATTGCTGTACAGATTTAATGCCCGTGGATTTATGCGCAACCAGAACAATTTGCGAACTTGCAATCCCTATCACCGGGTCAAAATCAAGAATTGGGTCGTAAGGCACTTTTGCATACAGAGCCAAATTAGTGACATGATTTGGCCCATTAAATAGCAGGGTGTATCCATCGGGCGCAGATTTTGCAACGGCCTCTGTTGCGGCCAGCCCACCACCACCGCTACGATTATCAATAATGACAGGCTGACCCAATCTTTCTGTCAATCTTTGACCAATCAAGCGCATCATAATGTCGCCTACAGCTCCTGCGGGGTAAGGGACAATAATCTTAATCGGTCGATCTGGATACTTTTGAGCAAAAGCTAAAGAGCTCATAAAGAGACTGCAAGTCAATAATAAAAATATTGTCAGCGCCTTTAAATGATAAAAATATTTATTCATTTTGCCCCCTATCTTTTTTAAATTTAAAAACGGTTAAGGCCTTTGCTACCAGTGTGCGTTGCTCGTAACAACAAACCATCCTCAGTAGTGACATATAGGGAGTCTCCCTCAGCATCACCAAAACCACAATTCGTCGGCAAGCTCTCGGGTAGTGGGTGTGACCCCTTAATAGATCCGTCAGGCGAAAACACGTAAATCATTGGCCCGGGACCACTTTTTTTACTGCCGGCCACTGCAAAAATATTACCTTCTTGATCTACGCTCAAACCCTCAGCTCCACGGTGAATGCCTTTGTAATCCTCTCCAAAGGTATGCACCACCGTAAATGGGCCAACGCTACCATCTTCCTGCACGGGATAAGCTCTAATTTCTCGCGTACCACCTGGCTCATTAGTCGTATCAGATACATAAAGGGTTTTTTCATCTGGAGAGAGCGCAACGCCACGTGGGCGCTGGGTGTCAAAAGTAATGCGCTCAATCTCCCAATGACTTTGTGGTCGGGGTCCTAAATGCAGTCTTAATACGGACTGATGATCTAACATGGGGAACACCTGCGGGCCCGATGCTAGAAGCGGATGATAGCAATCCGTAAATAAAAATCGTCCTTTGGTGTCGGCTACTATCAAATGAGGCTGGTTATGCGGCACTCCATGTAAATGTGTTGCGGTTGATGTGGATGAGCCATCATCGAGCATGCGAATAATTCTTCTTGAGCCTTCCTGACATCCATATAAAGCACCATCACTACCAAAGGAAATACCATTGACACGATTGGTAAATTTTCGCTCAATATTGATTGCGCGTGACTGTGGGTTAAATGAACGAATGGAGTTGTCATTTACATCTGCAAACAACATTTTTTCACCGTCCCAAGCCAAACCTCCTAGAGGTCGGCCACCAGTTTCAAATAATTTTTCAAAGCTCCAACTCATAATGTTTCCTTAATTAATTTGGACGGGAAGACCTGCAACACCAAGCCTGACCTTAAACACTGAGGTATAAGTTGTGATGTATAAACCCTTCCAATCCTCATCTCCAAAACCTAAATTAGTCGCATGACCTGGTATTTTGATGCGCCCTAAAAGGTCGCCTTGAGGAGAAAACACTTGAATACCGGCAGGGCCCGTGCAATACACATTTCCCAAAACATCAATTTTCATGCCGTCCGCAACACCCGCCTCAGGACCTGCAAGCTTGGAAAATAATTTGCCGTTTTTGACGCTGCCGTCTGGATTAACCTCGTAAACTTTAATTAAACCCTCACGCGTATCGTTGATATACAACAATGATTCATCCGCAGAAAATGCGAGCCCGTTGGGATAAACAAAATCTTTCACGACTAAAGTAGTTGTTCCATCAGGCGCAATACGAAATACTCCGTGGTAATCCATGTAGCGCTGGAGATCTTCGCCTTGCATTTCTACGTTGTTGAGAGCGCCGGAAGGATCGGTGAAATAAATTGAGCCATCAGACTTCACGACAATATCGTTTGGGGTGTTTAATTTTTGACCATCGTACTCAGCGCAAAGAGTGGTGATGCTGCCGTCATGCTCCAATCGCCACACACGACGCCATGCCCACCCCGCAACCACTAGGCGCCCTTCCAAATCAAAAGTGAGTCCATCAGCCCTATAACTGGGTCGCACAACTACTTGACGTCCGACGCCTTTTTTATATTTCCAAATGGTGTCGCCAATAATGTCCACCCAAAAAAATTCGCCAGTCTTGCTGTTCCAAACTGGGCCTTCGCCAAAAAGTAAATCATTTGCAATGACTTCTAATTTGGAATCTGGCGGGACAATTTTGTCAAAGCCGGGAGATACCATATCAACTTCCATCAAACCTCCAAAATGTAGTGTTCGTTCAATTGTTAATTAGTGCAATTCAAAGGCAACCAAAAATCTCGAGACTAAGTTGTATGTAGCAATCGTGCCGATTAAATCAACCAGCTCTTGATAGCCGCCCATTGCTTTTCGTGCTAATTCAAATGTCTCTTGAGAAACTTTGACGTCTCTAGTCATTTCAATCGTTAAACGTAAAACAGCAATCTCCGTTTCATCAAACAAGGCGGTATTTTTAATTGCTCCCTCTAGATCCAGCATGGCCCTCCCTTGCTCCGGGCTTCCGCCGGCCGCCACAAATAAGGGGAGATGCGCGTTGTATTCATAGTCAGCCTTGTTGACTACCGCTACGGTACACATAGCCAATTCTCTTAGTTTTGGAATGGTTGTGAGATTGTTGCGAACCTTGCCCAGGAAAAAGTTATAGCCCTCAGTAAACGCTGGGCTATACAACATCAAACGATCTAACTCTGATAATTCGCCGCCCCGTCTTTTTCGAACTGCATCAACAATTTCTTTGGGTTCTTTTAAATCCAGCGGAACCAATGGAATACGTGCCATCTTGAATCTCCCTAATTTATTTTTTATTCAATTTATATTCTTACTGCTGCGGAACCTTTTAACTGCAAAATTTGTCTGGCCTCATCGGGCGTAGCTACTTCCAATCCAACGCTCTCAACAATGGCTCGTGCTTTTAGGACTTGCTCCGCGTTAGATTGCGCAAGAGTCCCTTTCCGGATCCAGAGACTATCCTCTAGACCAACCCGTATATTTCCACCCATACCCACACTCATTGCTGCAATAGGAAGTTGATTGCGACCGGCGCCTAAAACGGACCAGCGATAATCATCTCCAAATAACCGGTCGGCTGTACGCTTCATATGAACCACATCTTCATAATGCGTTCCAATTCCGCCCAATATTCCAAATACTGATTGGACAAAAAATGGCGGTTTTACGAGTCCACGCTCAATAAAGTGGGCTAAGTTATATAGATGTCCAATGTCATAGCACTCAAACTCAAAGCGGATATTGTTTTCCCCAAGGGCATTTAATACATACTCAATGTCCTTGAAGGTATTGCGAAAAATAAGGTCTCTACTACCCTCTAAGTATTGGCGCTCCCAGTCAAACTTGAAATCTTGAAACCGAGAGAGCATGGGGTAGAGCCCGAAATTCATGGATCCCATATTGAGGGAGGCCACCTCTGGTGAAAATTTCAGTGAGGGCTGAATTCTCTCCTCGATAGTCATGGTGGGCGAACCCCCACTAGTCAAATTCAGCACTGCATTCGTTCTAGCTTTAATTTGCGGTAGAAATTTTTGAAAAGCTTCTGGGGACTGGTCTGGTTTGCCAGTTTGAGGGTCTCGGGCATGTAAATGAATGATGGCCGCTCCTGCCTCTGCAGCGCCAACCGCAGCCTCAACTATTTCTTCTGGCGTTATTGGTAAATAAGGAGACATTGAGGGCGTATGAATTGCGCCTGTGACAGCACAAGTAATAATCACCTTACCCTTTGGGGCTCCCAAATTTTTCAAATCCTGATTATTTTTCAATTTTTGTCCCGAAAAATGTTTTTGTTGTGCTGATTTACCAGGCCAACTCAAATCCAAAAGCAGGCACGAGCTAGATGGTTGATTTAATTGTTTCGAACAAATAGAATTGATAAAGCTGATTCTTACTATGTATTTGTTCGCTTAGATTAAATTTATCAGAGATTTAATTTAATTGTTCGGATAATTAATGTCAACAACTTTGTAAATTATTTAACACTATGCGCGACATAAGAGCATCTTCACTGCGCCACTGGGAGTTGGCAGAAATCCTAGAAAAAGACATTAAAAATGGTCTTTATCCAGTAGGAGGTCAGCTGCCCACCGAAGAAAAGCTGTGCGAGCTATTTGAGGCAAGTCGTCATAGCGTCCGGGAGGCGCTGGGGTATCTTTCGAATATTGGCCTCATCACCAGAAAACCTCGGGCGGGCTCCCTAGTTATAGCCACTAGCAGCACCCCCCAACTTGTTCAGTCGGTTGGATCCATTCAGCAACTCTTAAATTATCCCGGCGAAACTAGCAGGGTCATTATTTCTACCAAATATGTCACATCTGACCACCAATTGGCCAGCTTATTGAAATGTGCCCCAGGAGAATCTTGGTTTCACATTCAATCACTACGTTATCCAAAGGGTTCAAGCATGCCCATTTGCTTGACTGACATCTATATTCTGCCGATCTATGCTGGTGTCATAAAACATAAAAAGCATGACCTTATTCCAGTAGCAGATCAAATTTTTGAAATGTACGGCGAAAGCTCAGACACCACACAAATTGATATTGTTGCTACCATTCTCTCATCTACTGAAGCCAGTCAACTCAAGGTTAAGAAAGGCAGCCCAGCATTAACAGTCACCAGGCGATATACAAACAAAAATGGCAAAGTATTTGGGGTGGGGAACTCCGTTCACCCAGCCGAAAGATATACCTATAGTTTCTATTTCAAACGGGATGAATTATCAAAAACTCCCCATAAGTAATGGCCGCTAGTCGCTTGGGGAAATTAACTTTCGCCCTTGTTGCGAGAAGTATCAATACCTAAGGCCTTCAGTTTGCGATAAAGGTGGGTTCTTTCAAGACCAGTGTATTCAGAAATCTTTGTCATGCTGCCACCCATAATTTGCATCTGATGCTCAAAATAAGCCTTCTCAAAGAGGTCTCTGGCCTCTCTTAGAGGAAGATCATAGTAAGTCTTCGCTATTCCGCTGATGTATTCGCTTTCCTGAACTGCTTGCACCTGCTCGGTAACCGCCGGCTTTGGGCCAGCACTGTTAGCAATAGCTGTTTGCGCCACCAACCCGTCTTCAGGATCTAAATATTTTGGGGAACTTTCGAGTGCCTTGCCGACCGTTTTCAGTAACTTTTGTAAAGCGATGGGTTTTTCTAAAAAATTCAATGCGCCAATGCGCGTTGCCTCAACAGCCGTATCAATCGTCGCATGCCCAGACATCATGACCACAGGCATAGTAAGCTGACCTGTTTTGGACCACTCTTTTAATAAGGTAATGCCATCGGTTTCAGGCATCCAAATATCGAGCAGCACTAAGTCGGGGCGCATTTGCTCGCGAATGGTTCTGGCCTGGGCTGCACTCTCTGCAGCGTAAACGGTGTGGCCCTCATCAGTAAGAATCTCATGAAGAAGCTCACGAATGCCCATCTCGTCATCCACCACCAAAATACTAGCCATGCCTACGCCGCCTCTTTTGCTAGGTTCATAAATAATATTGACACTTGTGCACCGATCACTTCTTCTC
>Ga0114959_10004346_pt1 | contig 10888 bp, 10 predicted proteins | sample C_130625_EF_Meta_FD_87317 | JGI IMG/M metagenome (GOLD analysis project Ga0114959, IMG submission 87317) | Freshwater microbial communities from Lake Croche, Canada to study carbon cycling - C_130625_EF_MetaG | ecosystem: Environmental > Aquatic > Freshwater > Lake | place: Lake Croche, Canada...
ATCGCAAAGAAAACCGCTAGGTTTAGATAATGGCAATTTCCGGAGTCGCTAACTTTGACATGAACTTCACGGAACTCGCTGAAGAAGCGTTTGAACGTGCAGGTCGTGAGATGCGCTCCGGTTATGATCTTCGGACGGCGCGGCGTAGCGCCAATATCATGATGGCTGAGTGGGCCAACCGTGGTATCAATATGTGGACGATTGATCAGGGTAGCATCAATCTAGTTCAGGGCACCGCGACGTACGACCTACCGGCTGATACTGTAGACCTGCTGGAACACGTGATCCGCACAGGGTCAGGAAATACCTCTACTCAAGCAGATCTTACTATAACGCGTATTAGCGTTTCCACCTACGCTACGATCCCAAACAAGCTTAGCCAAGCGCGTCCTATACAAGTTTATATTGACCGTAAACAAGCTGTTCCAACGGTCACCGTCTGGCCTATACCAGATCAAGGTACGAGCGGCAGTCCATATTACACTTTTGTATACTGGCGGCTGCGCCGGATAGACAACATCAATACGGGCGTTAATACGGCCGACGTGAACTTCCGGTTTCTACCGTGCCTTACCGCAGGGTTGGCTTACTATATAGCTATGAAGCTCCCAGAAGGCGCTCAGCGGCTTGACATGCTGAAGACTGAGTACGAGTATCAGTGGAGTTTAGCTGCGGCTGAAGACCGAGAGAAAGCGGCGGATCGGTTTGTACCACGGCAGTATTTTATCGGTAGCAGCTAATGGCTAATCGGTTCGCCTCCGGCAAGATTGCTATTGCGGAATGCGACCAGTGCGGGTTCCGTTACAAGCTAAAGGATCTAAAGAAGTTAGTAGTTAAGACGAAACTGATTAGTTTGAAGGTCTGTCCGCAGTGTTGGGTGCCAGATCAGCCGCAGTTGCAGTTGGGTATGTACCCGGTAGATGACCCGCAAGCACTCAGAGAGCCGCGTAAAGATCTTAGTTATTATCAGTCTGGCCCTTCGGTAAACGGTTCATTGAGCCAAGGTAGTAGGATTATTCAGTGGGGGTGGAACCCTGTTGGGGGGTCTAGAGGGTTTGATGCCGAGTTAACCCCAAATAACTTGGTTGCTGCCGGTCAAGTTGGTATAGTAACGGTTACGACGAAATAGGAGTCCATGATGGACAAAAAAGAAGTTAAAGCTATCGCGGATACGGAAGTCCGTGCCCACGAGAAGAGAATGCACCCCGGCGCTAAGAAGATGAAGGCCGGTGGCCCCACTACGGACGACCGTATGAAGTACGGCAAAAACCTGTCTCGTGCTATGAACCAGCGCAGCGGCGCACGGGGGCGGTGATGGGTGGCTTCAGTATGAAACGCGGTGGAAAAGAAGTTGGCCCTGCCTCAACCTACGCCGAGCCACATGACATGACGGGCAAAAAAGGCGTTGACTTGAGTAACAGTGGTTACGGCAAAAATGCTAAGTCGATGGGGCTTGATGACCTATGCGTAAGCGTTGGTAACGTTGCAAGTGATGAATGCCCCCCACCTAAAACGTCTGGCATTAAAGTTCGTGGAACTGGGTGTGCTACTAAAGGTCTGATGGCGCGAGGCCCGATGGCATGAACTACGCTGATCTGGTCACCAACATATCTGACATCACGGAAAATACTTTCCTGACAAGAGATGTAAATATGTTTATTCAGCAAGCTGAGCAGAAGATCTATAACACGGTCCAACTGCCTAACTTGCGAAAAAACGTGACCGGCGCATTAACTGCTACAAATAAATACCTTAGTTGCCCAGATGATTTTTTGTCCGTGTACTCTATGGCGGTTTTTCCTACGGGTGGCTCTTACACGTTCTTGTTAAATAAGGATGTGAATTTCATCCGTGAGGCGTACCCAAACCCAACGGATTACGGCACTCCGGCTCACTACGCACTTTTTGGCCCTCAGTCTTCGCTGCCAACAGAATTGACGTTTATTCTTGGCCCTACGCCAGATGCAGCATATAACGTAGAGTTGCACTATTACTATTACCCAGAGTCAATTGTGACTGCTGGGACTACTTGGCTTGGAGATAACTTTGATTCGGCGCTACTTAACGGCGCGTTGGTTGAGGCCATTCGGTTTATGAAAGGTGAGCAAGATTTGATCGCGGTCTACAAGGGTATGTACGACAACGCTATGGTCCTGCTTAAACAGTTGGGCGACGGAAAAGATCGTCAAGACGCATACCGCAGCGGTCAGACCCGCGTGCAAGTTATTTAATTTTAGGAGTTTCTCATGGCTTTCTCTGGCAATTACATGCCCACTTCGTTCAAAGTTGGGTTGATGAATGGGGTGACTAATTTTCAAACGGGTACTGGGTGTACTTTTACTGGCGCTACTGCTGGTAGTACCACGCTGACCGTTTCCGCAGTCGCATCTGGTACGCTTGAAATTGGGATGGGTATCACCACCGCAGCGGCACCTAATACGACTATTGGCTATATTACGGCGTTTGGCACGGGTACTGGTGGTGCGGGGACATACACGTTGAGTGCATCGTCTACTGTGACTTCGACCAGCATGGTTGGAGGCGCGTTCTTTATTGCTCTGTACGACAACACGCCAAGTTTTACCGCTGCGACTACTATTTATACCACTAGTGGTGAAGTTACGGGTACTGGATACACGGCGGGTGGAAATCAACTTTCGGTGTCTCAGGTTCCTACTTCTAGCGGAACGACGGCGTATATCAACTTTTCTGATACAACGTGGACCACAGCAACTATCACTTCTTACGGGGCGATGATTTATCAAAACGCTACGCTGACAATTGGCGGTAGTTCATTGATCCGCCCTGCTAGTGCAATTTTAGATTTTGGTGGGGCTAAGTCATCAAGCGCAGCTAACTTCACGATTCAATTCCCAACGGCTGCGGCGTCTACGGCAATCATCCGGATTGCATAATGGCTATATCCCTCAAACACCAATTTAACAGCGGTAAGCTGGACGGTTCGGATGCAACTCTTGTCCAGCCGTCGAATTGGAATTCTGAACACTTGTTGTCTATTGGTTCTCCTAAGTTATTTGGGAGAACGTCGGCGGTTGGCGCAACGACATCAAGTTTATCTGCGGTAACTCAAGCCAATCCGGGGGTTTTTACAACTTCCGCAGCGCACAATTTGATTGTCGGGCAGTTAGTGACTATCTCTGGTGTGGTGGGTATGACCCAGTTAAACGGAAATACCTACGTTGTAAACACGACGCCACTGACCACGACGTTTACGCTATCAAGCGAAGGTACAACTGGACTGGTTGCACTTAATACTTCTGCGTTCACTGCGTATTCGTCAGGCGGAACAGTCACCCCAACTGGCGCAGGGCTAGCAGAAGAGATCGCTGTTACAGGGACTGGTAGTGCGGTACTAGCCACGACCCCATCTGTCACAAACCCAACGGTTACAAACTACGTTGAGACGCTGTATACAGCTAATACATCTACCGCAATCACGGTGGACTTGGCAAACGGTACGGTTCAGAACTTGACGCTGACGGGTAATGCGACGATTACGATGCCTACGGCTGTAGCAGGGAAGTCATTTATTATCATATTGTCTCAGGACGCTACAGGAAGTCGTACAGTCACTTGGTCTACGGTATCTTGGCCCGCTGCGACAGCGCCAACAGTCACCAGCACTGCAAGTAAAAAGGACATTTATTCGTTCTTCTCAAACGGCACTAGCTGGTTTGGCACCACAATCGGACAGAACTACACATAATGTTTGCTGCATCTAAATCAGGCCGAGCCGGTGCTAGTACGGACCCGTTCTTTCCGTATGTTACGGCTTTGCCGGAGCCAATAGCGAACTCGATAGTCAATACGACTGTTGCTGATTCTTCCGCAGTTCCGGTGACTGTTACCCGTAATGGAACTGTATCAACAGGATTTACGTCTCCATATCAAACTAATGGGTATTGGGGAAATTATTTTGGTGGGACTGGTAATTATGCAGTTACAAGTTCTACACCAATTGCAACAACAACTTCAACGTTTACAATTGAATGTTGGATTCTTCCAATTGCGGCTTTTGTTGGAACTTATCCGGTAGTTGTTGGAGATATGCAGCCAGCAAGTACAAATAACTATTTTAGTTTTGGCCCTACATCTTCAAATACCCTACAGCTATATTGGTACGATGGTGCAGCAAAAGCTTGCACCGGAAATACAACAATTCAGCTAAACGTATGGACGCACATCGCGGTTTCGGTAAGCTCAAATACAATATCTTTATATGTTAACGGAACGCAACAAACCCTTTCTGGAACTACAACGTTAACAAGCCGAGCCGGAACAATTAGCAGCTTTGCGATAGCCCAGTTTAATAGTGCAAATAACTATTACACAGGTTACATTTCAAATCTTTCAGTGTTAAACGGAACCGCCAAATACAGCGCAGGATTCACGCCAGCAACATCCCCGTTAAGCACAAGCACCACAAATCAAACCCTTCTGACTTGTTACAGTAATCGCTTCATTGACTCAAATACGGCAACAACAGCAAAAACAATAACTGTAGTTGGCACCCCACAGGTAACCCCCTACTACTATCCCAGCACGTTTACAGCGCCCGCAGCCAGCATCGGATCGGGGTTATTTAATGGTAGTACGGATTATTTGACGGCGGCAAGCAATGCTGCTTTTACATTTGGCACAGGAAATTTTACTGTTGAGGGTTGGTTCTATCTTAACGGATTAAATGCAACTGCAGATGGTATTTTTGTACAAGGGACATCTCTTTTCCCATCAAGCGTTGCCAACACGGTGGCGTTTGCCACATTAAACACAACAAATTTTCAATTTTACGCTAATGGAGCGCAAAACAATTTTTCCCCGGCGGTTGCACCTGTATTAAATCAATGGTACCACTTTGCAATTGTTAGAAACTCCGGAACCACTACTGCATATCTAAATGGTGTGTCTAGACTTTCAATCGCTGACTCTACAAATTACACAGGTACTTATTTTGGCATAGGCAACATCTACGGCTTTAATGGGTATTTGATGAATGGTTATATATCTAACCTTCGTGTTGTCAATGGGGTTGCAGTCTATACCGGAGCATTCACTCCACCTACAAACTTCTTGCAAACATCCGGTTCGGCGAGTGCGGCAAGCTATCCAAGCACGACTAACGTCAACACAAGTTTTGCAGCATCGAGCACAAGTCTGCTGATCAACCTAGCAGATTCTAATTCGGTTGCCACAGCATCTGGCGGAAACAACAACGTATATCTTGATTCAAGCCCAAACGGTTTTAACCTTGTCCGCAACGGAATCAATAATACGCAGGTGTCGTTCACTCCGTATTGGCCGAATGGGCAGTGGAGTAATTATTTTAATGGTAGTACGGATTATTTGACAGTTACAGATAATGTGGTTTTGCAACCCGGTTCCGGGGATTTTACTTTTGAAGCGTGGGTTTATCCACTGTCGTTACCGTCAGCAAGCAACTATAAAACTTTTTGGGCGCAACGAAGTACAACAGGCGCGATTGGCGGTGCTGCAATAGTTATTGATTCTACCGGGACGTTTCAATATTTTATATCAAATTCCGGAGCAAATAATTGGCAGGTTGTTGGAAGCTCAACCGGTTTTTCTGTAACTTTAAGTTCTTGGCAACACATAGCATTAACTCGGTCTGGAAACACTTTAACCTTTTATAAAAACGGAGTTGCTGGAACAACAGCTACAGTTGCTACCGGAGCTATTGGTACGTCAGGCAATTTTTCGTTAATGGCTGGATCTGCGGCAGGTGGGCAAACCGTTGACGGCTATATGTCTAACTTTAGAATGGTCAAGGGCACCGCAGTCTACACCGCAGCATTTACACCACCAACAACTCCGCTCACAGCAATTACCAACACATCTCTGCTGACCTGCCAAAGCAACAGGTTCCGCGACAATAGCACTAACAACTTTGCAATCACAGTAAACGGCACCCCCCGAGTTCAAGCATTCCAGCCGTTCTCACCAGTGGCTTCGTATACGACTGCGGCGTATGGTGGGAGTGGGTATTTTAGTGGCAGTGGTGATTATTTAAGTATTGCTTATAATGCAAATTTAAGTCCGGGCGTTGGAAACTTTACAATTGAATTTTTTTACAATTCTGCGGGAGTTTCTTCGTCAAGCTATGCAACTCAAATTTCTAATGGTGTAGTAGCTTCCGCAAGTTCAGGTGCTTGGCTTTTTGGAACTAAATTTGGTGCTTCAAACGCAATTTGGTTTGCGTTTTATAACGGGACGGTATTTACAGATATTCAATCAACCTCGGTAAATCCAAACGACGGCGCTTGGCACCACCTTGCGGCTGTTAGAAGCGGTTCAACTATAACTTTATATTTTGATGGGGTTTCAATAACATCTGGGTCAAGTGCTCTCACGCTTGGAACGACTGACCCAACATTACTTGGGTATAACTCAAGAAACTCGGCTTACGTTGGCGGTTACATTTCTAACCTTCGTCTTGTCAAAGGCACGGCCGTCTACACCGGAGCATTCACTCCCCCCACATTAGCCCCGCTGACCACTGCTGGTTCGACAAGCGCGGCAAGTTACCCAAGCACAACAAACGTCAATACAAGTTTTGCGGCATCTAGCACTAGTTTACTTGCCAACTTTGCTAATGCTGCTGTTTACGATGCGTCTTTACAAAACCCATTTTTTACAGGTACATCTTTTGTAACTAACGCTACTTCCCCCACGCCAAAGTGGACGCCTTTGAGCATGAAGTTTGATGGAACGGCGAATAGTTATATAACAACTACAGAGTCGTCTAATTTAAGTGGCCCGACTGACTTAGCTACAACGGTTGTTCAAGCGTGGACAATGGAGTGTTGGGTCTATTACACTGCTGGCGGAAAAGTCATATCAAGGGGTGGAAACCCGGGCAGCACTTCTCCTTCTTATGACTTTAGCGTAAGCGGTGGAACCGGAACCTTTACGTTAGCAAGTGCTTCTGGAATCATAGCTAGTCCGGGATACACAATTACTTACCCAGCAAGTACAATCCCAACTAGTACTTGGGTTCATTGGGCAGCTACCAGAACTACTGCTGGTATAGTAGCCACATGGGTCAATGGTGTTTATCAAGGATCAAGCGGCACTAGTGTATCTGTATATAACATTAATAACTCTAGCTTTTCGCTTGGGTGTTTTAATAATTTTTATGGAATCGGTAACGTATTAACCGGAGCTATCCAAGATTTTAGGTTAACTAAAGGTATTGCTCGTTATTCTGGCACAGGAAACTTTACGCCGCCAGCGGCAGCGTTCCCAACAAAGTAAATCATGCAAATAGCTAATCAAGATCTTGTCATGAAAGACCACACTGAGTGGTTCCCAAACACATCGTTTGGTGACCGTGGGCCAACAATGGAGTGGCTTGCAGAAGCTGGGTACTACATCGTTTCTGGGTGGAAGCCGTACGACTCTAAGACGGAAAAGCTCATAACCGTCCCGCCTCACGTGTATGATGGTACCTGCTGTGTCGTTGATGTTGTGCCGCTGACTGAAGCCGACTTAAAAGCCCGTGAAACGGATCAGTGGAGCGCCATCCGTAGCCAGCGTAACCAGATGCTTAAAGACTCAGACTGGACTCAGGTGTCTGATGCTCCGGTCGACAAAACAGTATGGGCGACTTATCGACAGGCTCTGCGTGATATCACAAAACAGGCTGATCCGTTTAACATTGTTTGGCCGAGCGTAGCGGTTTCAGTTCCTTGTATCATTGAAGTCAGCGGTGTGAGCGCAGAACTGTCTACAATGGGGTAAATCATGGCTGCGGCGTTTAGCCTATACGGGTTTGAGCCGACAGCCTTTGAAACAGGTGCTGGCTCCGCAGTTACAGGAGTTGAAGGCACCGGCACTGTAGGCACGGTTAGTGCTGTAGTCTCCGTAAGTTTTACGGTAACCGGCGTTGCCGGTACGGGTGCAATTGGCACCGTAGTCGTCCCCACAAACGTATCTGTTACTGGTGTTGTTGGTACCGGTGCTATTGGTACAGTCACGCCCGGAGTAACTGTAACTGTTACGCCCACTGGTGTTTCCGGGACAGGTTCTGTCGGGACAATTAGCGCAGTTGGGCTAGACGGCGCGTTTTATGCTGGTGGTTTTGAATCAACCGCCTTCTATGTTGCGGGTCAAACTGTTGCTGTTACCGGTGTTTCCGGTACAGGTGCTATTGGCACCCCTGTCTTTTCGATATCGGTACTACTTACTGGGGTATCGGGTACAGGCCAGATAGGTACTGTAACAAATGTTCTTGGGGTTCCGGTCACTGGAGTTGAAGGTACCGGTGCTATCGGTCAAGCGGTTGTAGCTACGACGTTTGTAGTTACCGGGGTTGAAGGTAACGGGGCGATAGGCCAAGTAACCGCATCAATTCCTTCTGCATATACAGTAACCGGAGTATCAGGTACAGGCTCAGTCGGCCAAGTAGCCGTCGCCGCTAGTAGCAATGTTGCTGTTACTGGGGTTGAGGGCAATGGGGCTATTGGGTCGGTACAGATTACCAGCCCGATTACTGTTCTTGTAGATGGCGTAGAAGCCTCTGGTCAAGTCGGTACTGTTGCTTTATTTGGTAGTGAAGGTGCGTTTGACGGGGACTCGTTTGAGAACACCGCGTTCTACGTTTCCAACCACTCAGTTACAGGCGTTCAAGGCGTTGGAGAAACCGGCAACGTCACCGTCAATTACGGCTACACGGTTTTAGTTACGGGTGTTGAGGGTGTCGGCCAGCTTGGTGATTTGTTCCGGTCAATTGTGGTTTACCCAGATGGGGTGTCGGCCACTGGTGCTGTTGGAACGGTCAATGTAAAAGGTGGGTTCCGCGTTACTGGAGTACAGGGCAACGGGCAAGTTGGAAGTGTCGTTGTTCCTCAATCTGTTGTATTATTAGTAAACGGTGTCCAAGGTGTTGGGCGTGTTGGTCAGGTCGCTCTTCCGTATAATAATTGGAACGTAATACCAACTCCTCAAACTCCAAGTTGGGGCGCAATCAGTAACACGCAGACCCCTGCATGGGGACAAGTTAGTAACAGTCAAACACCAAGCTGGTCTACAGTAACATCAAACCCAACTTCACCCGGATGGACACAGGTCACTAACGATACTGCATCTCCGTCTTGGACACAAATAGCCGCGTAAGGAATATTCATGGCAACCCCACTTCTTGGACTCGCTCTACCCGTAACTGGATCACTGAATAACCAGTGGGGCGACACGGTTAATAACTCAATCACTTCGCTGCTTGACTCGGCGGTGGCCGGGACGACAACGCTCTCTACCGATGCCGATGTAACGCTAACGACTACACAAGAAGCCTCTAATCAAGCGCGATCAGCCGTTCTTTTATGGACCGCTGCCGGAACGGTTACCCGGATAATCACAGCCCCGGCTCAAAGTAAAGCCTATGTTGTCATCAACTCCAGCAGCACTCAGTCAATTAAGTTAGTTGGAGTAGGTCCTACTACGGGCGTCACAATCGCCCCCGGTGAGAAATGCGTAGCTGCATGGAACGGGTCTGACTTTGTAAAAGTTTCCGGGCTTACTCTAACGACGACGGGGACCAGCGGCGCGGCGACTCTTGTGGGTAACACGCTAAACATTCCTCAATACGCTGGCGGTGGTGGTGGCGGTACAGTTACTTCGGTTTCAGTCGCTTCTGCAAACGGTTTTGCTGGGACGGTTGCTAATGCTACTTCGACTCCCGCAATTACTGTGTCGACTTCAATTACTGGAGTTTTAAAAGGTAACGGGACCGCCATTAGTGCGGCTATTGCGAATACGGACTATCAATCACCAATCACGTTAACTACAACCGGAACGACTGGCGCAGCTTCGTTTAATGGCACCACTCTTAATATCCCCCAATACTCTAGTGGTGGTGGGGGTGGTACAGTTACTTCTGTCGGCGGTGCAGGTACAGTTAACGGTATTTCTTTATCGGGTACGGTCACAAGCACGGGTAACTTGACCCTTGGTGGAACTCTTTCTGGAGTTAGTTTAGCTACTCAAGTAACAGGTAACCTGCCGGTCACTAACTTAAATAATGGCACTAGCGCGAGTTCTTCTACTTTTTGGCGTGGTGATGGTACTTGGGCCGCAGCTAGTGGTGGTGGGGGCGGAACAGTTACTTCTGTCGGTGGTACGGGCACGGTTAATGGACTAACACTCACTGGTACGGTAACTTCTTCAGGTAATTTGTCCCTTGGTGGAACTGTTTCTGGGGTTAGTCTAGCTACTCAGGTAACAGGCAACCTGCCAGTAACAAATCTTGGTAGTGGTACTAGTGCATCTAGTACGACGTTTTGGCGTGGTGACGGTTCTTGGGCTACTCCTGTTAGTAGTGGTGGTGTCACGTCTTTCAGTGCTGGTAGTACCGGGTTTACACCTAATACGGCGTCGACTGGTGCTATTGTTTTGGCGGGTTCGTTAGCGGTGGGGTCTGGAGGTACGGGCGCTACAACTACTACGGGGTCTGGGGCTAACGTACTTGCTACAAGCCCAACCCTAGTTACACCAATCCTCGGTACTCCGCAATCTGGTGCCCTTACAAACTGTACAAGTATCCCAGTTAATCAAGCGACTGGAAACCTTCCGGTAGCCAATCTTGGTAGTGGTACTAGTGCATCTAGTACGACGTTTTGGAGGGGCGACGGCACTTGGGCGACTCCGGCTAGTAGTGGCGTTACTTCTGTTAGTGGCGCGGGTACCGTTAACGGTATTTCTTTATCGGGTACTGTAACTTCTTCAGGTAATTTAACGCTTGGTGGAACCCTTTCTGGAGTTAACCTAGCGACTCAAGTAACGGGCAATCTGCCAGTAACAAATCTTGGTAGTGGTACTAGTGCATCTAGTACGACGTTTTGGAGGGGCGACG
>Ga0114959_10004348_pt1 | contig 10884 bp, 9 predicted proteins | sample C_130625_EF_Meta_FD_87317 | JGI IMG/M metagenome (GOLD analysis project Ga0114959, IMG submission 87317) | Freshwater microbial communities from Lake Croche, Canada to study carbon cycling - C_130625_EF_MetaG | ecosystem: Environmental > Aquatic > Freshwater > Lake | place: Lake Croche, Canada...
AGCCTCGCGGGAGCAGAGCGGTGGGATTGAGCAGGTCAATACCGCGGTTTCACAAATGGATAAGATTACTCAACAAAATGCGGCATTGGTTGAAGAAGCCGCGGCCGCTGCGAAGTCCATGGAAGAGCAAACTGACTCAATGGCCGCCCTGGTTGCGGGGTTCATAATAACTGATATGGCCGCGGCGACCGTAAAATCAGATAAGCTTGGTGGCCGGGTCTCGCCTGCATCAAAATCGCGAGAGATTGGCAACGAACCTAAACGAGTGATGCGGCGCGCGTCGCCGGATAAAGTACAGGTCCGCCAGCATACACCTGCTAGGTCCGAAGGGTGGGAGGAATTTTGAGTATGAATGCCGCTCATGATCCAACTGCTCTGGACGCGAGGCAGCTGATTACGTTCACTTTGAACGACGTTGAGTTCGGAATTGATATAATGGCAATTCAGGAACTCACGGGCTGGTCGCCTGCCACTGCCATCCCCAACTCTCCACATTGGGTACGGGGGCTCATCAACTTGCGCGGAGCGATTGTTCCTATCATCGATCTGCGTGCGCGCTTTGGCATGCCAGCGACTGAGCCGACCCGCACCCATGTGGTGATTATTGTCCAGGCGGTTGGCCGCATGATCGGGCTGCTGGTCGATGCGGTGTCAGATATCATTTCGGTTTCGCCTGACGACCTTCGACGTGTGCCAGACTTTGGCATAGAGGGTTCTGATCGGCTGTTCAGCGGCCTTGTGGCGCGGGGAACAGGCATGGTGGCTATCGTTAATCTAGATGCAGTGATGACACTTCCAGACGAAGTTCTGCAGCAAAGTGTCGACGCATCTCAAACTCTATAGGTTGGGGCTGGTAAGTTCATGTTTCTTGCAAGATTTTTGGGAGGCTTGTTCGCGAATAACTCGACGCAGCGGCGGTTGGGTTTCGCGACTAAGATGAGCACATCAGAGATGGCTGCGCGGTTGCGCGCGCTGGATCGTAGTGTTGCAGTTATTGCTTTTGATCTCAATCGAACGATCATTGAGGTAAATGAGGTCTGTGCACGAGCCCTTGGCCATGCGCGAGAAGAGATGATTGGTCGGCACCATTCTATGTTGATTGGAACCACCGAACCCGCTTTTGCTTGGGAGCATAGCGTGTGGGAGCGGTTGGGGCAGAATGGGTGTGAGAGTGGCGTTTTCAAATGGATTGCAAAAGATGGAGCTGAAGTTTGGTTCCAGGGTGCATATCATCCAATTTTGGGAATGGATGGCACGACGTTTAAGATCGTTAATTTTTCAAGCGTCGTTACCGAGCAAGTTCACGCTAGGATAAAAACTGAAGGTCAAATATTGGCAATCAGCAAAGCGCAGGCGGTCATCGAATTCACCCTTGACGGGACAATAATCAGCGCAAACAAAAATTTCTTGGATTTGATGGGGTATGCGGTAGATGAGATAAAAGGTCAGCACCATTCTATTTTTATTGAGCAAGCAGAGCGCAATGAGATTGGTTATCGGTCGTTCTGGGCGAAGCTTGGTCGTGGTGAGTATGATGCTGGCCAATATAAGCGCATCGCCAAAGATGGGCGCGAGGTGTGGATTCAGGGTGTTTATAATCCCATATTAGATAGCAATGGGCAGCCAGCGAGTATTATAAAATTTGCGACCGATATTACCGCTCAGCGGCTGAAGCAAGCCGATTCAGATGGGCAGATTGCTGCAATCCATAAGGCGCAAGCTGTTATCGAATTTACTTTAGAAGGAAAAATTATCGATGCGAACGAGAATTTTCTTAGCATTATGGAATACTCATTGTCGGAGATTCAAGGAAAACACCATTCGATATTCATAGATGCTGCAGATCAAAAGAGTTTTGCTTACGCCGAATTTTGGAAAAAATTAGGTCGAGGAGAGTATGAAGCGAGTCAATTTCGACGTATCTCAAAGTCGGGAAAAGAAATTTGGATACAGGCAAGCTACAACCCTATTTTCGACCTGAGCGGCGTGCCTTTTAAGGTTGTAAAATATGCTGTGGATATCACTTCGCAGATAAATGCAGCAGAGGCAATGAAGCGCGCTGTCGAAGAAACACAGGCAGTCGTATCGGCGGCGGAGAACAACGATCTGAGCCAACGCATTCCCATGCTTGGTAAGACGGATAATATTAGGGCTCTTTGCGGCGGGATAAACGCGCTTCTAGAGACGACGTCAAAGATTATTGCAACGATCGCGGATTCCTGCGATGGGCTTGCAACGGCATCGCGCGAGATCGCTATGGGTAACACCGATCTGTCGCAGCGGACCGAAGAGCAGGCGGCAAGCTTGGAGGAGACCTCAGCCAGTCTTGAGGAACTGACATCAACCGTCCGGATGAATTCGGACAACGCGCAACAAGCCAATCGTCTTGCGAGTTCAGCGTCCGACATTGCGGTCAAAGGTGGCGCTGCGGTGAACCAAGTCGTTAGCACCATGGGAACTATCGTTCATTCAAGCCGAAAGATAAGTGACATTATTGGTGTCATTGATGAGATTGCGTTTCAGACCAACATCCTGGCGCTTAATGCTGCTGTTGAGGCGGCGCGTGCTGGTGATCAGGGGCGTGGCTTCGCGGTTGTCGCCGTTGAGGTGCGAAACTTGGCGCAGCGCAGTGCCAACGCCGCCAAAGAAATTAAAGCTTTGATCTCAGACTCAATGGAAAAGGTGGATGCTGGGTCTAAGTTGGTTTTGTCGGCTGGCCAGACAATGGAGGATATTGTTAAATCGGTGCAGCAGGTTAAGGATATTATGGAAGAAATCTCTGCGGCCTCGCGGGAGCAGAGTGGAGGCATCGAGCAGGTGAACACTGCAGTTGCGCAGATGGACAAGATCACCCAGCAGAACGCGGCGCTGGTCGAAGAAGCTGCCGCAGCGGCAAAGTCAATGGAAGAGCAGACTGAGGCATTGGCAGCAATGGTGGTCGGATTTGTGCTAACAGAGGAGGGGGTCGCCCCACGTAATTCTAAAAAGAGTGCTCAGACAACGGCGGCTCTGTCGACTAAGGTCGGTCCCAAAAAGCTTCCCCGCGGCCGGGCGGAAACCAATGACTGGTCCGAGTTTTGACGCTCATATCAGCTCGTGGGAGCGCTCGTTTGCCTTTGGCTGACGTTGAACTCACAGATCGTGACTTCCAGGAGATTGCGCGGATAGTTCACGAGACGGCGGGTATCGTTCTCAGTAAAACAAAGCGAGATTTGGTCTATAGTCGTTTGCGGCGCCGTTTGCGGGCGCTGCATATTGCCTCGTTTTCAGAATATCGTGATTTGCTGAGAAGCGATGCAGGTGGCGATGAGCAGACGCAAATGATTAATGCTATCACTACCAATCTCACAGGATTTTTTCGAGAGCAGCATCATTTTGAATATCTACAAAATGAATTTTTTCCGATGCTCGCTGCAGCTTCAGGAGGAAAGCGCCGATTGCGTATTTGGTCGGCAGGTTGCTCTTCGGGTGAGGAACCTTATTCAATTGCGATGATTATGCGGCGCGCCATTCCCATGATTGACGAGTGGGATGCTAAAATTTTAGCAACAGATATTGATACGGAAATGATCACTTTTGCAAAGGTTGGTCGCTATACAGTTCAGCAGTCGGAAGCCATACCAGTTGCGTTGAGGCAGGCTTATTTTGATCGTGTTGACTCTGAGATGCTGCAGGTCAAGGACAACCTGAAAGATCTTATTGCATTTAGGCAGCTAAATTTACTGCAGGAATGGCCTATGCAGCGGAAGTTTGATGCGATATTTTGTCGTAATGTGGTTATTTATTTCGATAAACCAACGCAACGTATCCTCTTTGACCGCTATGCCGATCACCTCGAGGACCATGGCAGATTATTCATAGGCCATTCGGAGAGCCTTTTCCGCGTCAGTGAACGCTTTCAGCATGTTGGACGCACCATCTATCGGAAGCTTCAGTGACCCATCTTCCTTTGGATCTGGTGAACTGCCGTCTGGTTAAAATTGGGCCTGGTGAGCTTTATGTAACCAGTGATCCACATGAGGCTATCGCTACCGTATTAGGGAGCTGTATAGCAGTATGTATCAGCGATCCGACTGCGGGAATTGGCGGTTTAAATCATTTTATGTTGCCAAGTGGCCAGAGTGATGCCTGGCATGGCGAGGCGACGAGTCTAAGGTACGGTGATGTCGCAATCCCACGTTTGGTTAACGAAATGGTGCAGCGGGGTGCGCGCCGCGAGAGAATGGTCGTAAAGCTGGCGGGAGGGGCGCAATTGTTGGGTGATTATGCGCGCATCGGCGCTCGGAACGCCGTATTTGCGATCGAATATCTAGCGAGGGCTGGCTTGACGGCGCGGAGTGAATTACTTCGCGGCGGAGTGGCTCGGCGACTCGTCTTCCATCCGGTTTCAGGGCGCGCTTATGTTATGGATCTTCCGGATTCTGGTGTCGTATAATGACAATCAGAGTTCTGATCGTTGACGACTCACCGCTGATACGGCAATTGCTGTCCGCACTTCTGCAAGCCGATCCAATGATAGAAGTAGTGGGAACTGCGAATGACCCCTTTATGGCGCGGGAGAAAATAAAATTACTTAATCCAGATGTTATTACGTTAGATATTGAGATGCCCTTGATGGACGGTCTTACGTTTTTAGAAAAGCTAATGGCGCTGCGCCCCATGCCTGTTGTGGTGGTATCGTCGTTAACACAAAAAGGAGCTGACGCTGCGTTGCGTGCCCTGGAATTGGGCGCAGTTGATTATGTCTCGAAGCCATTAAGCAATATTCGCTCCTCAATGGGGGAATTGGCTGCGGAGTTAGTCGATAAGGTAAAGACCGCAGCTGGCTCTCGGCCCCGGGGACAGGTGGCGAAAACATCTCAAAAATCAACGAATTTGCAATCTCAATCACGAAGCGTTGAACGTATTATTGCGATTGGAGCCTCTACCGGGGGTGTTGAGGCGATACAGACGATTCTTATGCAATTACCTTCGCATGCACCTGCAATTCTGATTGCGCAGCACATGCCTCCGGGTTTTACATCAAGTTTTGCTCGTAGGCTGAATGAGCAGTGTCCAATGACAGTTGTTGAGGCTACGGACGGGTGCCGTGTCTTGCCGGGGCACGTATACATCGCACCAGGGGCCTTACACTTGAAATTGGCTCGGCATGGGAGCTTTTTTGAATGTTCGGTTGGGGGGGGCGAGCCAGTGGGTGGGCATCGGCCCAGTGTAAATGTGCTTTTTGAATCGGTGGCTGATGCGGCCGGAAAGCTGGCCGTTGGATTTATTCTCACCGGCATGGGGCGTGATGGCGCACACGGGTTGCTTGCGCTGCGCCGTGCTGGTGGACGTACATTTGGCCAAACTGAAGGAAGCTGCCTGATTTATGGCATGCCAAAGGCTGCCATGGAATTGGGTGCTGTCGAAAGTGAAATCCCGCTTGATCAAATCGCCGATAGAATAATAAAGCTGTCATGATATGCTTTGGCGCACGGTAAGCCGTGCTGCAACACCCTTCTTCCCATTGCGAACTAAGTGTTTGGTTCAGAGAGAAGGTAATAATCATAAATTTTATAGAATTCGGGAGTTTTGATGCATACAATATTGATCGCTTCGAAGGGTGGTCTCCATTTCAGTGCACTTCAAGTGCTTGATGTGGAGGTATGCTAACACGAAAGTAAGGGCGTTGTCTCGCAATGCATCGAGGTCCGGCTAATACGATGCCCGGACTGTCGCCGTTTTGATGTAAGCTTCCGACAACGCCAACGGCAAGGCGGCCGTTGTCGGACGCTTACTGCAGAGCTTCTGCCGTGGGCGTGGCGGCGTCCACAGTGGCAGCAGGTCGCCTGATCAGGGCATCAGTACGCTTCCCCGATCACCAACATCGCCTGCGGCCCTGACCGGGTGGCTACGCCTTTGTGGGACAGTGCCACCGTTTGAAGTCTGCCTCACTGCCCGAAATTTTCTTCACCGAGCCGGTATCCCTCCGGTGACAGTCGCCTAGGCGGATGGGGTGGCGACGCGGCAGAGACGTCTCAAGAGTGCACGTAGGAGCGCTCGTAGGAGTGCTCTTATGACGCAGAGGATCTCGATCACCGGACCGGAGCGGCGGCGGCATTGGACTTCGGAGGAGAAGCTTGGGATCCTGGTGGCGGCGTTTGCGCCGGATGTGTCACCGATCGCAGTCGCCAGGCGACATGGGATTTCGACCGGGCTGCTCTACACGTGGCGCAAAAAGGCGATGGCCGATCAGCCCGCGCCGGCCGATCCACCGCCTGCTTTTCTGCCGGCCATTGTAGCGGATACCCGGGCCGCGGTGCCGATGACGGTCCCGGCGGCGGCGCCAGCGATCGAGGTCCAATTCAAGGGCGAAGTGAAGGTGCGCATCGAGGCTGGCATGCCGGAAGCGGCGATCTCGGCGACATTGAAGGCGCTGCGATGATCCCGCTCCCTGGCCGGGTGCGGGTATGGATCGCGACGGGCCACACCGACATGCGCCGCGGGATGCAGGGGCTGTCACTGCTGGTGCAGGAACATCTCGCACGCGACCCGTTTGGCGGCGATGTTTTCGTCTTCCGCGGCAAGAGCGGGTCGTTGATCAAGGCGATCTGGCATGATGGCATCGGCCTGTCGCTTTACAGCAAGCGGCTCGAGCGCGGCCGCTTCATCTGGCCGGCTGCCAAGGAAGGCGTGATATCGCTGTCGGCGGCACAGATGTCGTTTCTGTTGGAGGGGATCGACTGGCGCAATCCACAACATAGCTGGCGACCGGAAAGCGCCGGATAGACTCGGAAGCTCCTTGGCGAAGGACTGACTTTTGTGATTCGCTTGGGCCATGGACACAGCCACCACGCCCGGGCCGGAGGAGATCGCAGCGCTCAGGATCGCGCTCGCAGCCGCCGAGGCGCGGGCGGATCTGGCCGAGGCCGAACTGGCCGCCGCCCATGCGCGCCTGTCCGACGATCAGGCTCGGATCGCGCAGTATCGGCTGGAGATCGCCAAACTCAGGCGGCAGTTGTTCGGCACGCGATCTGAGCGCACCCAGCGCCTGCTCGATCAGTTGGAACTGCAACTCGAGGAATTGGAGATCAAAGCCGCCGAGGACGAAATCGCCGCTGAACAGGCCGCGGCCAAAACTTCCGTTGTGGCGGGCTTCGAGCGCAAACGGCCCTCGCGCCAGCCCTTCCCCGCCCATCTGCCGCGCGAGCGTCTGGTCGAGCCAGCGCCCTGCGCCTGCCATGCCTGCGGCGGCACACGTCTGGCCAAGCTTGGCGAGGACGTCACCGAGACCCTGGAAGTGATCCCGCGCCAGTGGAAAGTGATCCAGCACGTGCGGGAGAAATTCACCTGCCGGGATTGCGAGGCGATCAGCCAGGCGCCGGCGCCGTTCCACGTGACGCCGCGCGGCTGGGCGGGGCCCAACTTCCTCGCCATGCTGTTGTTCGAGAAGTTCGGCCAGCACCAGCCGCTGCACCGCCAGGCCGAGCGCTATGGCCGCGAAGGGGTGCCGCTGAGCCTCTCGACGCTGGCCGACCAGGTGGGCGCGGGTGCGAGCGCGCTGCTGCCGATCTTTCGGCGCATCGAGGCCCATGTGCTGGCGGCCGAACGCCTGCATGGCGACGATACGGTGGTGCCGGTGCTGGCCAAGGGGGCCACGGATACCGGCCGGCTATGGGTCTATGTGCGCGATGACATGCCCTTTGCCGGGCGGGCGCCGCCGGCGGCGGTGTTTTACTATTCGCGCGACCGGAAGGGTGAACATCCGCGGCAACATCTGGCAGGTTGGAGCGGCATTCTGCAGGCCGACGCCTATGGTGGCTTCGCCGATCTCTATGCGTCGGACCGCCAGCCCGGGCCGGTGCGGGAGGCGAGTTGCTGGGCGCATGGGCGGCGCAAGGTGTTCGAACTGGCCGATGTCGAGGCGTCGGCAATCCGGCAGGCGCGTGGCGAGAGACCCAAGCCGGTGTATCCGCTGGCATTGGAGGCGGTGCGGCGCATCGACGCGCTGTTCGACATCGAGCGCGAGATCAACGGGCTGCCGGCAGAGCAGCGCCTGGCCATCCGACAGGCCAGAAGCGCGCCGATCGTTGCCGACCTCGAACGCTGGATGATCGCGACGCGCGACAAGCTGTCGCGTGGGCATGATCTGGCCAAGGCGATGCACTACATGCTGCGGCGCTGGCCATCGTTCACCCGCTTCCTGGATGATGGGCGGATTTGCCTGACCAACAATGCCGCCGAGCGGGCGCTGCGCGGCGTGGCTCTGGGCAGAAAGGCCTGGCTGTTCTGCGGTTCGGACCGCGGCGGCCAGCGCGCGGCGATCCTCTACAGCCTGATCATCACCGCGAAGATGAACGGCGTGGACCCGCAGGGCTGGCTCGCCGATGTCCTGGCCCGCATCGCCGGCCACCGCGTTCACCGGCTCGACGAGTTGCTGCCGTGGAACTGGAAGCCACCGGAAGCGAAGCGGCAATCGGCCGCCGCATGAGCAACCAGCGGAACAAGGTTCATCACGTCCACACTGTCGCGCGCGTTGCCCAACAACTGGGCGTCGATGAAGACCTGATCCATGACATCACCCTGTGCATGGAACCCGAGGATGGCGTGATCTGGGTCTACGGCCTCGACGACGACGGGGTGATGGCCTTCACCGATGACGGCATCGAGGAAGTGCGGTTGATCCTCGAGGAATACCGAAACTGCGCACCACCAAAATCATGACCCGTCCGCGGGGCTGACCGGAGGGTTACCCGAGCCGATATGGGCCAATTAATTGGTGTCTCTTTTCACTGGCCATGGCGTTCACGCCAGAGGCACCCGCCGGGGGACACCTTGCGCCGTGAAATAGGCTTCAGCCTTACGCGATGTCGGCGATGTGACGGCATCCCATGCTGCGAGAAAGTCCTTGTCCATCGTTAGATCGGTGGTGCCCCGCAAATGTGGGTAGAGCATGAAGGCATTGGCCTCGGTGTCGGGTGCCACATCTGACAGATAGCGTTCAGCGCCTCCGGTGAAGATATGGTCTGGCCGGATCAGGTCCAGCATTTCTGCATGCATGAAGCGGCTGCGCAGGCAAACAACGCGGGAAAACACTGCGCTCAGATGCGGTAGCATCATCCGGAAGAAGCTGTCGCCGAACAGCAATGCTGTTCGCCGTATTGGAGCGTCCGGGCTCAACAGAATGTCGATCATCCCATCATTGAACTGACCGGGGCTGCGAAACTGCCGTATTGGCCAATTCGGGCTCAGGACCAGGCCTTGCTGAAACAATGGGGGGGTGAATTTGCTCCCCAGATCACCCATCCAGCGCTGCGGTTTGATGATGCGGTCATGGATCTGTGACAACGCCTCATCGGCGACAATTTGGACCGCAGACAGCATCATCTGCACCACAGCAAGCGAACCATGGTCTGTCATATGGGTGTCCATGGGCAGAAAAGACGGCGAGGTCTGCTGCCTCAGCGCGTCGGCGGGGTAGAGCACATGGTCGCGCTCGGATGGCGGCATGTGTGCCAGGTAGAGATCCCCCAACCGGTGGACGGGCTGGAAAGGGAATGCTTCGATCATAACCGACTGCTTGTCGGGAAAGATGACATGCAGATAGGAAGCCTGTCGTTTCGCAGTGAGTTGGTGCCGGCTCGCGATATTGGCTGAGAACGCGTTCAGCGAGGCTTGTGACGGGACAAGCTCGCCGGTGGCGAATTTCAGAACCGCATGATTGCCGCCGATCAGAAAGGCGATCTTGTCCTGCGTCAGGAGCACGTCATGCACGACCTGGTTGGCATGGGCAGCAGCGCGCTTCGCTGAAGGCTTGGCCAATCGTTCGAGACCATGGCGCAGCCCGGTCCAGGATGGCATGCCCAAGGGGCCTTGCTCGACCATATGTGCAGCAAGCTCAAGTGTAACGATATGAGGGGCCTTGGGTTCGGCTCCGCCGCCGTATCTATGGCGCGGTGTCTCGCCCCGCGCCGTGATTGCAGGGGCGGTTGCCGTTTCCCAGTCGATATGAGGCACGTCGTGCCAGAACGCCACGTCCGTGCCGAAGGCATGGGCGAGTTGGGGGGCGAGATCCTTGCCGTTGGCCGAAACGACAACCGGCGTGCACTGATCGAGCGAGACCTCGTGCAACATCTGTCCGATGCTGGGTTGTCCGGCCTTGTGCGTGAGCGGCGCCAGCAGCAGCCCCTCCTTTGCCAGGCGCGTTGCGCCCGTTTGCCCCATGTAGCTTGAGAGTGTATCGAGCCAGACGGAGCGGCCGGTCAGTAGCACTGTGCCATGCTTTGCCTCGGCGATCCGGCGGGCAAGAGCGAAAAGCTCCGCCTCCACGTTGGTCACGGCGCGCTGATATGCATCAACCGCATGGCACCCGTTGCACAACATATCATTGAGCAGGAGATAGCCAATTTGTGAGGGATGGTTGCTGGAATCGATGAAGAGGCGCTGCACCTCGTGCATCGGGCTGCGCAAGAGTTGCGAAAGATCGGCGATATTGGCGCCTTGAAATTGCGCGACGATATCGGCGTAATTGAAAACCGGATGGCGGTACCGTCCCTCGCCGATATACTGACCGGCGAGGCGGTCATGGACCTGGCAGCCAAACAAATCCCAGAAGATGAAGCGCGCCTTGTCGCCGAATGCCGCTTGCCAGGCCCTCACTCCGGCGATCCCGCGGTCCAGCATGGTGCGGTCCATTTCCGGCGTCATCGCAGCGGCGTTGATGCCGAGATATCCATCCTGAAAGAGTGGAGCGGATTCATGATCGGGCTGCAGCGCGACGCCGTTTCCGAAACGGAAATCACTCACTATCAGGCCGATACGGCCCCCTTGGGCGACGGCCCGCGCCGCAGCGTCGAAGAGCGCGCGGGACCAAACCGGCGCACCGCCTTTGCCGACAAAACGGTC
>Ga0114959_10004351_pt1 | contig 10879 bp, 10 predicted proteins | sample C_130625_EF_Meta_FD_87317 | JGI IMG/M metagenome (GOLD analysis project Ga0114959, IMG submission 87317) | Freshwater microbial communities from Lake Croche, Canada to study carbon cycling - C_130625_EF_MetaG | ecosystem: Environmental > Aquatic > Freshwater > Lake | place: Lake Croche, Canada...
CTATGCGAATAAGCTGGTTGAAGAAGGTGTCATCTCTCGCTCTGAAGCTGAATCACAAATCGCCTCTTGGCGCGAAAAGCTTGATGGTGAATTCGAAGCGGCTCAAAGCTATAAGCCCAATAAGGCGGATTGGCTGGATGGGCGTTGGGCAGGCTTGAAGCCTGCCAATGATGGCGCCGATGATGCTCGGCGCGGCACCACTGGTGTTGCTCTCGATAAATTGCGCTTTATCGGCGATCGCCTCAGCTATGTGCCCGAAGGTTTCAATATCCATAAAACCATTCAGCGTTTTATGGAAAGCCGCAAGAAGATGATCGAAACAGGCTCCGATATTGACTGGGCGATGGGCGAAGCCCTAGCGTTTGGCACTCTGGTTGATGAGGGCCATCCCGTTCGTCTCTCGGGACAAGATAGTGAGCGCGGGACTTTCTCGCAAAGACATTCCGTCTTGATTGATCAAGAAACCGAAGCGCGCCTCGTTCCACTCAATCATATTCGCGAGGGACAATCGCGGTATGAAGTGATCAATTCCATGCTCTCTGAAGAGGCAGTTCTAGGTTTTGAATATGGCTATACCTTAACCGAACCCAATTCATTGGTGATGTGGGAAGCGCAATTTGGTGATTTCGCCAATGGCGCTCAGGTCTTGTTCGACCAATTCATTTCATCGGGTGAGCGCAAATGGCTGCGCATGTCCGCCCTCGTTTGCCTTTTGCCGCATGGCTATGAAGGTCAAGGCCCGGAGCATTCCTCGGCAAGACTTGAGCGTTATCTGCAGATGTGCGCTGAGGATAATATGCAAGTGGCGAATTGCTCCACTCCAGCGCAATATTTTCACATCCTTCGTCGTCAATTGAAACGCGATATCCGCAAGCCGCTCATTTTAATGACACCAAAATCTTTGCTGCGTCATAAAAGGGCTATATCACCGCTTGCAGATCTGGGGCCCGGATCTTCTTTCCATCGCCTCTTGTGGGATGATGCGGAACGCTTGAAGGACGAAAAAATCAAGCTCGTGCGCGACGACAAGATCCGTCGCGTCGTCCTGTGTTCCGGTAAGGTCTATTATGACCTCTACGAAGAGCGGGAGCGTCTTGGCATTGATGACGTCTATCTTGTGCGTGTCGAACAGCTCTATCCCTTCCCCCTAAAAGCCTTGCTGACAGGACTTTCACGCTTCAAAAAAGCTGACGTAGTGTGGTGTCAGGAAGAGCCTAAAAACATGGGCGCCTGGAGTTTTGTCGAACCCTATATTGAATGGGTACTCGGACAGGCAGGCGGCAAAGCAAAACGGGCCCGCTATGTTGGCCGTCCAGCTTCTGCAGCAACGGCCACGGGCCTGATGTCTAAGCATTTGGCTCAGCTCAAAGCATTCCTTGATGAAGCATTCGCTCCCTAAAGCGTGACTTTGCATTTGGCAGCATAACTCAATCAGAAGGCCGCAGTTGCGGATGTGATCAGATGAACATTGAAATTCGTGTCCCCACTCTGGGTGAATCCGTTGCTGAAGCAACGATCGGAAAATGGTTCAAAAAGCCCGGCGATGCAGTTCAGGCTGACGAGCCTTTGGTTGAATTAGAGACCGATAAGGTGACTCTCGAAGTGAATGCGCCTGCTGCTGGCATATTGGCGGAAGTCACCGCCAAGGATGGTGAGACCGTTGCTCCTGGAGCGCTCTTGGGTCAGATCAGCACAGGCGGTACAGCCGCTGCTGCGCCCCGTACAGCAGAAGCGCCCAAAAAAGCTGCGCCTGCAAAACCTGCAGCTGCCCCCATGCCTGCCGCCCCTGCAGCAGCAAAAATAGCAGCTGATAATAATCTGAACCTCGCCAATGTGTCGGGTTCGGGTGTTCGCGGCCAAGTGCTCAAGGGTGATGTTCTATCCGCTTTGGCGACTCCTGCTCCTACACCTGCCCCAGCAAGCGTACCAGCTATGATGCGTGCAGCCTCTCCGGTTGATGATGCATCGCGCGAAGAGCGGATCAAAATGACAAAGCTGCGTCAAACCATCGCCCGCCGCCTGAAGGAGGCGCAGAATACTGCTGCCATGCTGACAACCTTCAATGAAGTTGACATGACCGAGGTGATGGCTCTGCGCAATCGCTATAAGGATGTCTTCGAGAAAAAGCACGGCGCCAAACTTGGCTTCATGAGCTTCTTTGCCAAAGCTGTTGTGCAGGCTCTCAAAGATGTGCCGGCCGTGAATGCTGAAATTGACGGACAAGATCTCATCTACAAGAATTATTACCATCTTGGGATTGCAGTTGGCACAGATAAGGGCCTTGTTGTTCCTGTCGTGCGCAATGCAGATCACCTCAGCCTTGCTGCGATTGAGAAGACGATCAGTGATTTTGGTCGTCGCGCCAGAGATGGGCAATTAAAGATCGACGAAATGCAAGGCGGCACATTCACCATCACCAATGGTGGAATTTATGGATCTCTGATGTCCACGCCCATTCTGAATGCCCCTCAATCGGGCATTCTTGGCATGCACAAAATTCAGGACCGGCCCATGGTTGTCGGCGGTAAAATTGAAATCCGGCCGATGATGTATCTGGCATTAAGCTATGACCATCGGATTGTGGATGGCAAAGAAGCTGTCACCTTCCTTGTGCGTGTCAAAGAGGCCCTTGAAGATCCAGCCAGACTTGTTCTGGATCTGTGAGAGCTTCACATCAAAGAGCAAATGACGCATTGCGCCTAACATCGGGCTCACTGAGCTGATTGAGGAGAACATCATGGCCTATGATCTTGTCGTTATTGGCACTGGCCCCGGTGGTTATGTCTGCGCCATTCGCGCAGCTCAGCTTGGGATGAAGGTCGCTGTCGTTGAAAAGCGCAAAACGCATGGCGGAACATGCCTTAATGTCGGCTGTATTCCCTCCAAGGCCCTGCTGCATGCGTCTGAAATGTTCGATTTGACAGCACATGATTTTGCCTCTTTGGGAATTATCGTGCCCACGCCAAAGCTCGATTTTGCAGCTTTGATGAAACATAAATCGGAAACGGTTTCCGCCAATGTGAATGGCGTTGGCTTTCTCTTGAAGAAAAACAAAGTTGATAGCCATTTTGGATTGGGTACAATTGTCACGCCCAATCAAGTACGGGTGACAGCTGAAGATAGCAGCCAGACTCTGCTGGATACACGCAATATTGTGATCGCAACCGGCTCGGAAGTGACTCCCCTGCCCGGCGTTACAATTGATGAGAAAATTATCGTCTCCTCAACCGGCGCGCTGGAGCTGGAAAAAGTTCCGCAACATTTGGTTGTCATTGGCGCTGGCGTGATCGGCCTTGAACTCAGTTCTGTTTGGCGCCGCTTAGGAGCCAAGGTCACGGTTATTGAATATCTTGATCGCATTTTGCCTGGCCTTGATCTTGAAGTGACCAAGCAATTTCAACGCATACTTGAAAAGCAAGGAATTGCCTTCGAACTGGGACAAAAAGTAACCAAGGTCGAAACGCAGTCTAATTCTGCTAAGGTTTCACTTGAACCAGCCCAAGGCGGATCTTCGCGTCACATCGATGCAGATATCGTGCTTGTTGCAATCGGTCGGCGCGCCTTCACAGCTGGCTTGGGCTTGGAAGAAGTTGGCATTGCCTCTGAGCGTGGCAAAGTGATCATTGATGATCATTTCCGCACCTCTATTCCCAACATCTATGCCATTGGTGATGTTGTCCGCGGCCTCATGCTAGCTCATAAAGCCGAAGATGAAGGCATGGCTGTTGCCGAAATTCTGGCTGGCCAACATGGCCATGTGAATTATCAAACCATTCCCGGTGTCGTTTATACTCAGCCAGAAATTGCTTCTGTCGGCAAAACGGAAGAGGAATTAAAGGCTGAAAAGATCGACTATCGGGTTGGCAAATTTCCCTTCACGGCTAATGGCCGAGCGCGCGCTATGCGACATACAGATGGGTTTGTAAAAATCCTCGCCGATGCTCAAACCGATCGGATTCTTGGCGTGCATATTCTCGGCGCTGGCGCTGGGGAATTGATCGGCGAAGCTGTGGTCATTATGGAGTTTGGTGGCTCGGCTGAGGATTTGGCGCGCATTTGCCATGCTCATCCCACAATGTCGGAAGCGGTGAAAGAAGCCGCCTTGAATGTTGATAAAAGATCGATCCATATTTGAACCTGATCAACAGCTCTAAAAATTCGCTCATATGAGCAAGCGCCGATGAGCAAACGCAGGTTCAAATGGCTTTGGATTATCCTTGCCCTCCTCTTTCTCTTTGAGGCCTGGTTTTGGGACACATGTCAGGCCATCTGGCGTGGCAGCTTCCTCTATCAATATTGGAAGCGCTTTGAGCCGAGATTTCGAGCCTGGCTCTTAGAAAAACCCATCTGGATCTCGCTTTGCGTTTTCCTCATTCCGATTCTGCTGATTGAACCCTTTCAGATTCTCTGCCTCTGGCTGATCGCCGAACATCACATCTTCACCGGGGTGATGTTTTTGGTGATCGCCAAATTTGTTGGTCTAGGCCTTTTTGCCATTGCGTTTGATCTGACCCGAGACAAGCTTCTCACCTCGCCTCTTCTTTTCAAATTTTATCATGTCATCATGGCTTGGCGGCTCTGGGCACATGAACTCACTCAGCCCTATACTCAGCTTCTGCGACAAACGATCCATCGGTTGAAAGTCAGACTCACAACGAACAGCTCACTTTCACACCGCATCCAGCACTACAAAGAGCTCTTGATCCGGCTGCGAGCCAGAGTACGGCCCCCAAAATAAAGGCTCAGTTTTTTGCTCTGGGATGAGCTGCCTGATAGGCTTTGAACAAGCGCGAGGCATCAACCGCTGTATAGACTTGCGTCGATGACAAAGAAGAATGGCCCAATAATTCCTGAATGCTGCGCAAATCTCCGCCCCTCGCCAGCAAATGCGTGGCAAAGGAATGCCGGAGCGCATGCGGGGTTGCATGAGCGGGAAGGCCCAAAGCACCTCTGAGCCGCTCGACAGTCAATTGCACAATACGAGCCCGCAAGGGCCCGCCCTTGGCACCCAAAAACAAAGGACCATCCGCATCGATCACATAGGGGCAGAGTTTAAGATAGGCCTCAATCGCCTCACTCAGCGGCTGAATGATAGGAACTTCCCGCTTCTTGCCCCCTTTGCCCAGAATAGTCAGCGTCTCAAGCCCATTGAGAGGGGCATCCCGGCGCAAAATTCCCAGCGCTTCTGAAATTCTAAGCCCAGCCCCATAGAGCAGTCCCAGGACAGCAGCATCGCGGGCCAGAATCCAAGGCTCAATCTGATCAAAGGCCGGATCAGACGCATCGGTCATCCGAACCGCCAGGTCAGCCGCCAAGGGCTTGGGCAGTCCACGCATGACCTTAGGGGTTTTCACCGCAAACAGCGCCGGACTTGTGACCAGACCCAATCGAGTGAGATATCTGGCTAATGACCGCACCCCCGCAAGGCCGCGCAGCATGGATTTATTGCCAATGCCTTGCCCACGCCGAAACGCCATAAAAGCTCGGATTTCAAGCGGTTGGATCTCATCAAAAGATTTAAAATCAATAAGATGATCGTTTTTTTGCGATAGAAAACTCAAAAACTGCCGTGCATCGCGCAGATAGGCCTCAATGGTCAAGCTTGAGTGTCTTTTTTCATGCTCCAGATAGCTAAGCCAACGGGTGAAGGCCTCAAGAAATTCACTCGACACAGGAAGCTGAGGAAGAGTCTCTTCAGCTTCCGGAGCCATAATGGGGAGCGCGGGCTTCATAATCAGATCATCAATCCTTGGCACGGAACGAGAAGGGACACTCAAGTCCCTTGTTTTATCTGCTGAATAGCCTCTGCCATGAATTCATCCATAGTGCGACGAATTTGATGGTCAGACATCGTGACACCAGCCTTGTCAAAATCCGCCCGGATCTGATTGAAGACGTCTTGATCTCCAGCCTCTTGAAGATCCATGGCAACGAGATTTTTCGCATGGGCCTCTGCCTCAGCGCCCGTCTTACCCAGTTTTTCAGCTGCCCATAGACCTAAAAGGCGATTACACCTCGCCTCGGCCTTGAACTTTAGCTCTAAATCCAGAGCAAATTTCTTTTCAAACCCTTCGCCACGCTTTTCAAAAGAGCTCATAGTAAATCCCTCACTGATTAGGCAGCATGTCTTGAGATAAGATGGGAGCTAAAAAATACCAGCTCGGCCAGAATCGATTTGCGGTTAACATCGTGAAGCTTGGCTTAATGTTTCGTTGTATCCAAGCCCTTGATCGGCTACCCATCTAGTTGAATTGCGGTTTTTAGGGTCTGATTCCCATTTTCTGCCTTGGCTAAAACACAGTTTGCGCGCTCAATGGTGGAAGACGAATTAGAACCTAAACGCCGTTAGATCCTTACTCAAGCCACGGTTGACACTCATGAACCGCCGTCGTCGCATTTACGAAGGCAAAGCCAAGGTCCTTTATGAGGGCCCCGAGCCTGGCACATTGATTCAGCATTTCAAGGACGATGCGACGGCATTCAATGCCAAGAAGCGCGACGTCATTGATGGCAAGGGCGTCCTCAACAATCGGATATCAGAATTTGTTTTTCAGAATCTGAATGCGATTGGCGTTCCCACCCATTTCATTCGTCGCTTGAACATGCGTGAGCAATTGATCAGAGAAGTGGAAATTATCCCGCTCGAAGTCGTTGTCCGCAATGTAGCTGCCGGATCTTTGTCGCAGCGCTTGGGTCTTGAGGAAGGCACGCAGCTTCCCCGCTCCATCATCGAGTTCTATTACAAGAATGATGCGCTCAATGATCCTATGGTCTCAGAAGAACATATCACCGCTTTTGGCTGGGCCAATCCGCAAGAGATCGATGATATTATGGCCTTGGCTATTCGCGTGAATGACTTTCTCTCTGGGCTCTTTCTGGGCGTTGGCATTCGCCTTGTTGATTTCAAAATTGAATGTGGTCGGCTTTGGGAAGGCGAGATGATGCGAATTGTCGTCGCTGATGAAATCTCGCCAGATTCATGTCGTCTATGGGACGTCAAATCAAACGATAAAATGGATAAGGATCGCTTCCGTCGCGATATGGGCGGTCTGGTTGAGGCCTATACGGAAGTTGCCCGGCGTTTGGGCATTCTGCAGGATAATGAGCCTCCGCGCACAGGCGGCCCTAAGCTCGTGCAGTGAAGGGCTTTGGCCTATCCATAAATCCATCAGGCTCGTTTGGTCTGATTACATAATGTTCGGGGACAGGATGAAAGCGCGTATCATTGTCACTCTCAAATCAGGCGTGTTAGATCCGCAAGGCAAAGCGATAGAGGGCGCACTCAAGTCTCTGGATGTGTCAGATGTGCTGGGCGTGCGGCAGGGCAAAGTCTTCGATATTGAAATTGCAGCTGCAAATAAGTCGGAAGCGGAAACAAAGCTGAAAATGGCTTGTGAGAAACTTCTGGCCAATACAGTTGTCGAAAATTATCAGATCGAATTGCTCTGACAGGATCCGTTATGAAAGCAGCCGTAATCCTGTTCCCTGGCTCCAATCGTGAAGGTGATGTTGCCCGAGCCCTTCATCAAGCAACAGGTCACGAACCTCAGATCATTTGGCACTCCGACGAAGAGCTGCCCCAAGGTACAGACCTTGTCGTTTTGCCTGGTGGTTTTAGCTATGGCGATTATTTGAGATGCGGTGCGATTGCCGCCCGCGCTAAAATCATGACAGCTGTGCGCGCTCATGCAGCGCGCGGTGGTCTTGTGCTGGGCATTTGTAATGGCTTCCAGATCTTGGTGGAATCAGGTCTTTTGCCAGGCGTGCTGATGCGCAACACACATTTGCGTTTCGTCTGTCGTATGCAGCATTTGCGGGTTGAGACCAATTCAACGCCCTTCACCAGCGCCTATCAGAACCAGCAGATCATTGAAGTTGCCATTGCCCATGGCGAGGGCAATTATGTGGCTGATCAAAACACGATCAATCTGCTGGAAGGAAATGGACGCATTGCCTTTCGCTATTGTGATGCCCTGGGACAGATGAACGCTCAATCCAATCCCAATGGCTCGATCAATCATATAGCTGGAATCTATTCTGAGAAATTCAATGTCCTTGGCCTCATGCCGCATCCTGAAAATCTGATCGAGTCTCTGGTTGGCGGCACAGATGGTCGCGGCATGTTCGAGAGCCTTGCTCACTTCAAAAGCGCCGCCTGATCGAGAGTCACCGTGAGTCACACTGAACCCAAAATCACGCCTGAACTGATCGCCGACCATGGGCTCAAGCCCGATGAATATCAGCGCATCCTGCAATTAATCGGACGCGAACCAAGCTATACGGAGCTTGGTATATTTTCTGCGATGTGGAACGAACATTGTTCCTACAAATCATCGCGCTTGCATCTCAAGTCTTTGCCGACCTCTGCCCCCTGGGTCATCCAAGGGCCGGGTGAAAATGCCGGTGTTATTGATATTGGCGATGGCCAAGCCTGCATTTTCAAAATGGAAAGCCATAATCACCCCTCCTTCATTGAGCCCTATCAAGGCGCAACAACAGGTGTTGGCGGCATTTTGCGCGATGTCTTCACAATGGGCGCACGGCCAATTGCATGCCTTAATCTGTTGCGTTTTGGCTCTCCTGACCATCCCCGCACACGCCATTTGGTGTCGGGTGTTGTGGCTGGCATTGGTGGCTATGGAAATTCATTTGGTGTTCCAACCGTCGGCGGCTCGGTGAATTTTCACACGCGCTATGATGGCAATATTCTCGTCAATGCAATGGCGGTGGGCTTAGCCAATCAGAATGAAATTTTCTACGCCAAAGCTACAGGCGTTGGATTACCGATCGTTTATTTAGGTTCAAAGACCGGACGCGATGGTATTCATGGCGCCTCAATGGCCTCTGCCGAATTCGACGATAAAAGTGAAGAAAAGCGCCCCACCGTTCAAGTGGGCGATCCTTTCTCTGAAAAGCTATTGCTCGAAGCCTGTCTTGAAATCATGCACAAAGGATGTGTGATCGCCATTCAGGACATGGGAGCCGCTGGCCTCACCTGTTCTGCTGTTGAAATGGGTGCAAAGGGCGATTTGGGCATTGAGCTTAATCTTGATGATGTACCGTGCCGCGAAGCTGGCATGACAGCCTATGAAATGATGCTCTCCGAAAGCCAGGAGCGCATGTTGATGGTTCTCGATCCCAGTCGCGAAGCTGAAGCCAAAGCCATCTTCCAAAAATGGGGTCTGGATTTTGCCGTCATCGGCAAGACGACAGATACACTTCGATTTATCGTTAAGCACAAGGGTGAAATTAAAGCCGATCTGCCCATTAAGGAATTGGGAGATGAGGCGCCGCTTTACGATAGGCCTTGGGTTGCCCCGCCAGCGCTCGCTCAGATTCAGGCTGCAGATATTCATCCGCCCATGTCCCATTCAGCAGCATTGCTTAAGCTATTGAGCACACCCGACCAATGCTCGAAGCGCTGGATCTGGGAACAATATGACCATTTGATTTTGGGCAATACGATTCAAAAGCCCGGCGGCGATGCTGCAATCGTGCGAATTGAGAATGGCCCCAAAGGTCTCGCGCTCTGCACAGATGTCACGCAGCGCTATTGCGAAGCCGATCCCTTTGAGGGCGGCAAACAAGCTGTCGCGGAAGCTTGGAGAAATCTAACCGCTGTGGGGGCGCTTCCTCTGGCGCTGACCGATAATCTCAATTTTGGTAATCCCGAACGCAAAGAAATTATGGGACAATTCGTTCTGGCTATTCGCGGCATAGGTGAAGCCGCGCGCGCTTTGGATTTCCCCATCGTCTCGGGCAATGTATCTTTATACAATGAAACACAGGGCCGCGGCATTCTCCCCACACCGTCCATCGGCGGTGTCGGTCTACTCAAAGACATTCAAAAGTCAGCTTCGCTAGCCTTCAAAAAGGCAGGCGAGTCAATTCTCTTGATCGGCGAAACACAGCATTGGCTTGGTCAGTCGATCTATTTGCGAGACATTTGCAACAGAGAAGAAGGATCACCCCCGCCAGTGGATCTGGCTGTTGAACGCCGCAATGGGGATGCTGTTCGCTCTTTCATTCACAATGGCCGCGTCACAGCCGTTCACGATCTCTCCGATGGGGGACTGGCCCTTGCTTTGGCTGAAATGGCTCTTGCTGGGCGCCTAGGCGCAAAAATAGAGGCACCTTTGGCAAAGGCGCCGCTGCATGGTTGGTTGTTCGGGGAAGATCAGGCTCGCTACATCTTGACCTGCGCCCCCGAGGCGGAATCCGCCATCCTCGCTGAATGCGCCGCACTGAATGTACCATGTCAGAAAATTGGTATGACAGGTGGCCAAGACCTCGTTCTCCCCGGCGAAACCCCTCTCTCGCTGGCACAAATGAGCGCTAGTCAGGAAGATTGGCTGCCCCATTATATGGCCGAGCCCATTGATCACGGCCTCTCGGCTCATTAAATCTTAGAGCTTCAAACAGCCCCGCCTTTCGGGGAAAGGGATTTCGACATGGCTATGCAAGCAAATGAGATTGAGCGGCTGATCAAATTAGCGCTCCCCGATGCCATTATTCAGATTCAAGATCTCGCTGGCGATGGCGATCATTATGCAGCCAAGATCATCTCCTCTGCCTTCAAAGGCAAGACAAGGGTGCAGCAGCATCAACTTGTCTATGCGGCCCTGAAAGGTCAGATGGGCGGCGAATTGCATGCTCTCGCGCTGGAAACCAGCATACCCAGTGAATAAATCCAGCTGGGCAGATTGAGCAAACAGCTTTATAAATGACTCTAGGTTGGCCCTTGATCTAACCCTAAAGGATTCTCAAATGTCTGATATTCAAGATCAAATCCGTAACGAAGTAACCGCGAATGATGTAGTTCTGTTCATGAAAGGGGTCCCTCAGGCCTCCATGTGTGGCTTTTCCAATCAAGTGGTTC
>Ga0114959_10004352_pt1 | contig 10878 bp, 3 predicted proteins | sample C_130625_EF_Meta_FD_87317 | JGI IMG/M metagenome (GOLD analysis project Ga0114959, IMG submission 87317) | Freshwater microbial communities from Lake Croche, Canada to study carbon cycling - C_130625_EF_MetaG | ecosystem: Environmental > Aquatic > Freshwater > Lake | place: Lake Croche, Canada...
TAATATAAACTTATTTGTTCGACCTACATTAACACCTGTAATAACTAATGGCCGAATTACAGATATCATAATTATTGAAACTGGCCGCGGCTATTTGCAAGCACCATATATTCAAATTTCAGGAACAGGTCAAGATGCATTAGTTAGAGCTAAAATTGATACTCTAGGAAGAATTCAAGATTTTGATATCATATCATCTGGAATAGGATATGACGATAATACTACAGTATCTGTACGAGATTATTCAGTATTAGTACATAGCGATAGTCAAGCCGCAGGCGCTTGGAGCATCTATTCTTTTGATCCAACGTATGTCAATAACAACGACAGTACAGTTGGCATTTGGTCAAGAACACTAACACAGTCGTTTGATGTTACGCAATACTGGCATACCACCGATTGGTATGATACAGGATATAATCAATTTACTGCGGCAGATTTTTCTGTGCAAATATTTGTTGATTTAAACTTTATTACAACTAATATAGGCGACATTGTTAAGGTTGTAACAGCCAGTCCTACACAATGGATGTTATTAGAAAAATATGCAAATTCTACAAGTGCAGACTGGACACAATCTTACAAAGTTATTGGAGTACAGGACGGAACAATTCAATTTAATTCTAGTATATACCAAACAGATTTCTCGGCAGTTGGTTATGATGCAAGTACTTTTGATTCTGGAGCATTTGATGTTAAAGCTTCGACTGAACTACGAATCATTCTTAATACTTTGCAAAATAAAATTTTAACTGGCGTTCTTTATAAAAATTATTTAGATATATTTTTTAGAAGCATAAGATACGCACATAGCGAACAGCCGTATCTCGATTGGATATTTAAAACAAGTTTTGTTAGAGCTACTCATAATGTTGGAGGATTTACCCAACCGGTATATTATCCTGTAGATAATTTAAGTAATTTTCAGGACTATGTGAATGAAGTAAAACCATATAGAACTAAGGTACGAGAATATATTAGTCAGTATACAAATACAACCACACCGGATTTAAATCCAAATGCAGTTACAGATTTTGATTTGCCGTCAGCAGTTACAAACAATGCTTTGAACATTGTAACTTCTTTCATAGTTAATGGAGAGATATCTGTAGATACTCCAGCAATTCAAACATATCCTTGGAAATTCTGGGCAGACAATTTAGGATTTAAAGTAGTTGATTTACAGATTGTATCAGGCGGTAGCAAATATGTTACTGCTCCAGAAATTATTTTTAACAGCAACTCTGGATCTGGAGCCAAAGCACAAGTATTTTTTACTAATGGCGTAATCAATCGAATTATATTACAAGATAGTGGAAGCGGGTACTTGTCTGCCCCTACGATAGAAGTTAAAGGTGGACTTGCTGTTGGCGGAACTCCAGCAAGAATAGTTGCAATTATAGGAGATGGCGTCGTTAGGTCAAATTTAACAGCTATCAAATTTGACCGTATTGGCCAAACTACTTACATTAACGATATTAATGCCACGGAAACTATATACGGAACTGGGTCTCAGCTGACATTTGATTTAACATGGCCACCTAGTATCCAAGTTGGCAAATCGTCAGTAACTGTATTAAACACTAAGTCGTTAACAACTTACCCAATGCTAAGGGAGATGTATAAACTTATAATCGTTAATTCTAAAATTAACGGAGCTACTTATTCTTCTGGTAAGATTACATTTACTACAGCATTAACGTCTGACGAAGTTGCCACTGTGTCTTATATAAAAGATATAACAATTTTAAATGCTGCCGACAGAATTAATTTTTATTATAATCCAAACAGCGGAATGATTGGCAAAGAATTAAATCAGTTGATGACAGGTATTGATTACGGCGGTACTATTGTTGGCAATCTAGGATTTAATACTGGCGGCGGATGGGATGCATTGCCATTTAACTCGGATAAGTGGGACTCATTTGATCCTGAATATTCTGATTATAAAGTAACACAAACATTTTTCCCAACAGTTAACAATCCGTTGTTGCATACTTGGACATTACCGTATGTGTCAGATTCTGGAATTCCAATTAACGTCTATTGGGGCGAGTACATAACTACAACATTTGACGGTACAACTGATATCTCAGTAGATGGAGTTACTGACTATTTTCCTTATAGTTTATTTTTGTATCCAACAGTAGTTTTAACTTTCCCACTTCAGGCAATTAGTTCAATCTCTGCAACTACTACCTTAATTGCTCCAGTTAATTCGTATCCGATTAGTACAACCATAGTAGCTGTGGCTAAATCGTTAGCTGGAAATGTGGGGCAATCTTCAATCTTAGTTGATAACGCTTCTAATATTGTAGCAGGACAATTTATTTCAGGTACAGGAGTACCTTATAACACAACTGTTATTCAAGTTACAAATTTACAAATTACATTGTCACAAAATCTTACTGCTTCGTCGGTAGATCAATTATATGAATTTTTTACTTTAGGAACAATATTAACTGTAGCAAGTACTGCGGGCATTGTAGCCAATTTAGGAGTTGTTGGCACAGGGTTTGACACACAAACTGTGACTAAACTTATTAATACAACGTCGTTAATTCTAAGCGGACCGCCGTCATTAATTCCTACAATAGGGGCAACTGTTAAATTTATCAAAAATTCTGCAGGATCAACAGTATTAACAATTGATAATACTGTTAATTTAACAGTTGGCGACATTGTATACTCGGAAACATTTTTAGAAGCATTTGGGTACGAAGCTAAGATTGCAAGTATCGACTCTAGTACACAATTAACCCTGGATCAAATTATACTTAAAAATATACCAGATAATACTGCATTAACATTTAAGAGAAATTTAGTTGATCCTATTGATATAAACACACGACTTGCAGGATTTATAATATTTAGAGTACCGCCACCAGTAGGTTCGGTAGTTAATATTGTTGGCAATTTAGATCCTATTAGAATAGATGATCCTTACTATGGAACTCCATTAGATCCGTTACATCCTGAACTGCCGCATCAAACAAATCCTGATGCAGTAATGAATTCGTTGTATATAACTGGCACTAGTGGAGTGGTTTCTATTCCTTCTAATTTCCCTACTAAGTCAGGCGACATTTTTATATTCCGTAAACAGACAAGTGACGGAACTATTGCTCCAGCTGATAGAGATACTGATATCTCAGGAGGCGATCTTGCATATTCAACAGCAAGAGGAATATTAGCTGACGATATTATACTTGACGGCGACGGTCTTGTAACACCTACATCAAGCCCTGCTCCAGAAGAAGTGGTACCAGGACAGGTAGTTGATACTCTTGCTATTAGAGTATTTGACAGACCAAATTCTGGATCTGCTAAGATTAAAGTAGACAATTATGTTGCCAACGGTTCTACGGTTGTATTTTCAATATCTCAACAACCGGTAACAATTAATTCAATTGTTGTTAAAGTAACCGGCACTACTGGAGCAACTGGAATACAGACACTTAATACTGATTATTCTATAAATTATCAAGCTAGTACAGTCACATTTAATGTTCCACCAGCAGATGGCTCTATTGTTAGTATTTTTAATATCGGGTACGCTGGAGAAAATATTTTAGACCTTGATTATTTTGTTGGAGATGGAAATACTACAGAGTTTATTACTAAGGCTCCTTGGCTTGATATGTTTACAGCCGCAATATTTGTTGATGGGGTTCCTCAGACTGTTGAATATTTCCAAACAGATACTAATTATATTTTAGTTAAATCTGTAGGTATTAGATTTGTTACTCCTCCTCCTATTAATTCATTAATTAATTACATTATTGTCAGTGGCGATCAACCAACATTTGCAATTACTAATACTGAAAGAATTTATCCTTCTGGAGCAAAAACATATTCATTGCAAAATTTAATTGGTAATTTATTGCCAAATGAAACTTATATGATTGTGCGAGTTAACCAACAAATATTACCAGCGCCGGTTAACTCATATTTTACAATAGGACAAGGAAATTTTGCTTACACATTGAGCCCAAATAAAATACCTCCGTACTCGTTAGAAACAAGTGCAGTTTCAGTACTTGTTGGAAATGATGTGCTATTAGCTGGACGTGACTATTATGTAGACATTGGTGGAGTTACTATCAATATTACGACTACTGCATACACAACTTATTTGAATCAAACAATGGTAATTAGTGTGTTGTTGCCTAATGGGTATACTTATAATGCAAGTAGACAACAGATTACGTTTGCTCAAACTTATAATTCAAGCGATGTTATTGAAATATTGTCGTCATACCAACACAATACTTTAGATTTACAACGAACTGAACTTATTGTTGAAGCTACAACAGCTCTAGTACCAGATAGTTCTACGTACTATACAATAACAAATACAGAAGGTGGTTTGCTAATTCTTGAAAGACCAGTTATTGATGAAAATTATGTATGGGTAACAAAAAATTCAACACTATTAATTCCTGGGGTTGATTATAGATTAAATGATGATTTAATTACAATACAACTAGCAAAGATTCCTGTAATCTCCGATGTTTTTGAGATAATGACTTTTGGATCTACTATATTAAAACCAAGTATTGCGTATGTTCAGTTTAAAGATATGTTAAACAGAACGTCCTACTCGAGATTAAGTGCTGAAAAACAAACACGATTGGCAGAGCCGTTATTGTGGACTGATACATCTATGGTGCTAGCAGATGCGTCAAACTTCCAAGAGCCAAACATAGCGGACAGAATTCCAGGAGTAATTGAAATTCAAGGCGAACGTATCGAATATTACGCTAAAACTGGTAATGTATTAAGTCAGTTACGCAGAAGTATTTTAGGAACAGGGATTGCAAAATCAAATCCAGCAGGTACTTATGTACAGGATATCGGATCTGCAGAAACTATACCATATCAAGATACAATAAGCTACTGGCAAATACCGTCAGATGGTACTAACTATATTGATTTAGAATTTACTCCTGACAAAGGATCTAGTACAGATCCTTCTGGAATTGTTAACTGGTTTAAAATGTTTGGTTATACTTACACAGGCGTGTTTAGTAGTGCCGCAACTTACGGTGTTAACAATGTGGTAAATTATAATGGCACATACTATTATACTGTCAAGTCAATACTAGCAGTTTCTGCAAGACTTCCAAATATTGATTATTCTCCAGCAACTGTAGTTTCCTCGGCAACTCCAAATGCCTATTGGAAAGTGTATCCAACAACAATTCCTCCAGGCTACGGACAAAATAATTCGTTAGATGTATTTGTTGGCGGTTATATTTCAGCTGGCAACTGGGCTCCAGGAATTTCTTATATAGAAAATGCAGTAGTTAATGTTGGAAGTTATACATACCGATGTGTGACAGCACACACTAGCTCGGATGCATTTAAAACTGACCGTGCAAACTGGAGTTTCTTTGTAGGAAATATACATTTAAAGAAAACACCATATACTGTATTCAATATAAATGAAGGACCAAAGAGTCCAGAAGGCGATGTGAAATTTGATGCTGATTTTTCAGTTAACGGATCTTCTTCTCAGATAAGATTAACTAACAAGTTAGATATAACTACACAAGTAACTGTGTACAAACGAACTGGTGTTGATTGGGATGGAAAACAAACTCCAAATATCTTAGACGATACTAGTCTGATTGCCAACTTTATTAAAGCAAAACCAGGTATATGGTATGCTCAATACAATCAAATAAGTAATACAACACTTGGTGGGAAATTTAACCCACAACTGACATTTGACTCATCAACATCATTTGATGACCCTAATTTAACAATGGACCAAGGATAATAACATGGCTTTACAACTAATAAACACGGGAACTAACCCCGGAGATAAAACAGGCGATAGTTTAAGAACTGCCGGTTTAAAAATTAATTCTAATTTTACTGAAGTTTATGCTTCGTTAGTAAATTCTTATACGTTGCCAACCGCCACCGGCGCAACATTGGGTGGAGTTAAGATTGATGGAACCACTATTAGTATTAATGGAACTGGGGTTATTAGTGCTAATTACACAAACTATGCATTACCCACAGCAACTATAAGTGTACTAGGTGGAGTTAAAGTTGATGGAACCACTGTTGTAATTAATAACGGTACTATTTCCGCTCCGTATACATATTCTTTACCTCAAGCTAGCACTAGCGTTCGCGGAGGAGTTAAGGTAGACGGTACAACAATTACAATTAATCCTACAACCGGAGTTATTAGTGGAGTATCTTCTTTTTCATTACCAACTGCAACTACAAGTTCTTTAGGTGGTGTTAAGGTCGACGGTTCAACCATTATAATTAATGGCAGCGGCGTCATTAGTGCTACAGGAACTTTTTCTTTGCCAACTGCAACTACAAGTTCTTTAGGCGGTGTTATTGTTGATGGTTCAAGTATAACAATTAATAACGGAGTAATCAGTTCTAATTATTCACTGCCATCAGCTACTACTAGTGTCAAAGGCGGTGTAACAGTTGACGGTACAACAATTGCATCAACTGGTGGACAGTTAGCAGTAATACCTGCCAATATTAAAGCAGTAGCCGCGGCAATGTTAACAGGCGGTACACAAACAGGAATAACATTTAGTTACAACAGTGGCACTGGATTGATGTCATCTATTGTAACAGGTGGCGGTGGCGGATCAGGCATTACAGGAGTTACTGTACAAAATGCAGGGTCTACACAAGGAGCCGCATCCGCAGTTACTACATTAAATTTTACCGGTACTGGCGTCACTGCTGGTGTTAGCGGAAGTACCGCAACACTAACAATTAATACAGGTAGTTATACCTTACCCCAAGCAACTACTTCAGTATTAGGTGGAGTTAAACCTGACGGTATAACTATAACAGCTACTAGTGGAATAATTTCTAGTGTAACGCCAACAGCAAGTACAAGTGTACTAGGTGGAGTTAAAGTTGACGGTTCAACAATTACAATCAACGGATCTGGTATTATAACAGCATTGCAGTATAGTTTACCAACTGCAACAACAAGTGTACTAGGTGGAGTAAAGGTTGACGGGACAACTATTAGTATTAACGCAGGAGTTATTACAGCCAACTATACAAATTACTCATTACCAACAGCAAGCACAAGTGTACTGGGCGGTGTTAAAGTTGACGGTTCAACAATTAGTATAGTTAATGGTACAATTACTGCCAACTATACAAATTACTCATTACCAGTTGCAAGTACTGGCCAGTTGGGTGGAGTTAAAGTAGATGGCACCACTATAACAGTTAATCCAATAACTGGAACTATTAGTGGCGTGACATCATATACATTACCAACCGCAACAACAAGTGCGTTAGGCGGAGTTAAGATCGACGGTTCAACAATTACAATCAACGGAGCTGGTGTTATATCAGCAACACAAAACACATACACATTGCCAACAGCAAGCACAAGTGTACTAGGTGGAGTAAAAGTTGACGGTTCAACAATTAGTATAGTTAATGGTACAATTACTGCCAACTATACAAATTACTCATTACCAACAGCAAGTTTAAGTGTACTAGGTGGAGTTAAAGTTGACGGTACAACAATTACAATTAATAATGGAGTAATTAGTTCTTCTTCAGCATACACATTGCCTACAGCAAGTACTACCGTATTAGGTGGAGTTAAAATTGACAATACTACTATCACATTAAATGGTAGTAATCAACTAGTAGCCACACCGTATACATTACCAACAGCAACAACAAGTGTACTAGGTGGAGTCAAAATTGATGGTACTACTATTACAAGTAATAATGGTATTATTTCTTATACATTACCAACCGCAACAACTAGTTTACTTGGAGGTGTTACAATTCCTGCGGTAGCTACAAGTGGAATTATTAATACAGGTGGGGCATTAAGTTTAGCAACAGCTGGCACAACTCAATTAGGTGGAGTTAAAGTTGACGGAAGCACAATTACTATCAGCAGTGGTGTTATTAGTAGTGTTCTTCCAACTGCAACAACAAGTGTACTAGGTGGAGTTAAAGTTGACGGAAGCACAATTACTATCAGCAGTGGTGTTATTAGCGCAACTACATCAACATTAAGTTCACGTGCTACTGTTGCAACTACAACGGCAAGTTTGGCATCAAATGCCGCGGCCACCGCAACAGTTACAGCCGCCAAAGGATATGCATTGTATAGCATACAAGTTAGTGCAGGAGCATGGGTATCAATATATACTAGTTCAACTGCGCAGTCAAGCGACAGCGCCAGGGCAATCACAACAGATCCTACACCAGGTAGTGGTGTAGTTGCTGAGGCAATCACCACAACCGCAACTACAACTTATTTTACTCCTGCTGTCTATGGTTATAATGCAGATGGCACTCCTAGTACAAACATGTATTTGAGAATTACCAATAACAGTGGTAGCACAACTGCAATAACTGTAACGATCACATATTTAAAATTAGAAAATTAATATGTCTAACCAAACAACAATTAGTATATATTTAAAAAGAGACAAACATGAAAATGGAATGTCTCTTCAAGAGTATACCGATGCTATCATAGCAGGAACTCAACCAGTACTTAGTCAAGATGCATTTGCCTATCAGTTTGGAGCAGTTGCAGATGAAGTGGCAGTTGTTGAGTCTTGGGCTACTACAAATAATTTAACTGTGGTAGATTCAAATGCGGCAACTGCTACTGTAAAAGTTTTAGGAACATTTGAACAATTCAACGCACTGTTTAGTATAACTTTAAAAATAGCTACAACTGAAGACGGTCATGAATATCAAACACACGATGGTGTTGTTATTATACCTACAGACATTGATGATGTTGTTGAAATGATTTTAGGATTTGATGACGAACCCATTTTTACTCATAATGCTGTTGAGTTTGATGAACAAATCCACACCAATGATGATCCAGCTGTGTATCCAAGCAAGGCAGCGGTAACACCTGTGCAGGTTGCAACTGCATATAATTTACCTGCAGGTGATGGCTATGGTGGATGTATTGGTCTTTTAGAATTAACTTACAGCGGATATGTTGCTGGTTATAATACAACCGATGTAACAAACAGTTTTACTCGTATTGGTCTTACTGTGCCAACTATTGTTGATGTACTAGTAGGCGGTGCAACTCGTAGTACTACTAGTGATAGTGAAACTATGCTAGATATTTATTGTGCGGGGGTTGTTGCTCCACGTGCAACTATTGCAATATACATGGCGCCAAATAGTGGTGCAGGATTTAGAGATGCTATTTTGGCGGCATCAACTGACACAACAAATAAACCTAGCAGTCTTGGAATTAGCTGGGGATCTAGTAGCGAAAGCACTGATTATTTGTTATCGGCATTCCAAGCGTGTGTGGCTGTTGGTGTAACTTGTTTTGTAGCAACAGGAGATGCTGGTGCTTACAATTTAGTAACAGGTTATCCAGGAACAAATGCTTATCAAATTGCCAGCGGTGGTACAAGTTTGTATCTTAATAATGATAATACTTGGAATAACGAAGCCGGATGGTCGGGTGGTGGTGGAGGAATTAGTGCAATAGTTAGTTTACCTAGTTGGCAAACAGGGTTAACTTCGACAACTGTAACTGCTAGTACAACTGGCACAGCAACAGCATTACCTAGACGTGGAATTCCAGACGTTAGTGCGCCAGCAGATCCTAGTACAGGATACCAATTTTATGTCAACGGCACACTGGTACAATACGGAGGCACAAGCGCGGCAGCTCCGTGGTTAGCCGGTATGATTACTAGACTAACTCAGCTATGGGGACGCAGACCGTCGTTTGCCAACTCGTTATTTTATTCAAATACTCAAGCATTTACCGATATAATATTAGGCAATAATCGTAATGGATATACAACAGGATACACTACTACTGTAGGTTGGGACGCCGCAACCGGACTAGGAAGTCCAAAAGGCGCTGAACTTTACAAATTATTCCATACTGGTAGCACTTTTCCTAAACAAAATTATGGGTTTAGATCAACAACTGGGCAAGTTTACCCTAGACGTACAACAGGTGTCAGGTAATAAACTAGCACATTATAAACATTGATAAATACAAGATAAAGAGAGACAAATATGCACAAGGACGCAACAGGAATTCACATAGAAGGGCACATTCATATATTTGACCCTAAAACTAAAGAAACCTTCGTGAACAAACGTAACGCTATTCATTATGAAAATATGAGTATTGCACTAGCCAATTCATTGGCAAATGCGTCAACAGGCGGGTATGTTTATCAGATGGCGTTTGGTAATGGCGGAACAGCAGTTGATCCTACAGGTATTATTTCATATCTCACACCAAATACCAGCGGCACTAACGCCAGTTTGTATAGCCAGAAATATGTTAAGGTAGTTGACCCAGGTAGTGCGGCAAATACAGACCCAACAAGGAATTTTACTGAAGTTAGACATACTAACGGCACAACTCACAGTGATTTGTTTGTCAGTTGTTTATTAGATTACGGCGAGCCTAGCGACCAAACAGCGTTTGATACTGTAAGTAGTAACAACAGCACATTTACATTTGATGAACTTGGCTTGGTAAATTACAGTGGTTCAGGACAAAGTTTATTATTAACTCATGTGATATTCCATCCAGTATTAAAAAGTTTAAATCGTTTGATTCAAATTGATTATACTGTGCGTATACAAAGTTTAACCGGCCTCGTGTCAGTGTAAGGAGCTATAGATGCCATATCAAATTCAATACACTGATTCAACTAACCCAAACAAACCGCCTATTAAAGTTCTTGACGGAACAGTTAATAGTTCATCGACTAGTCTTACGTTTGTAGGACAAAATTATCCAGGGTACGGTTCAATTTTAGCAGGCGATTTTTTACATTTGTTAGAAAACTTTGCCGCTCCTGCCAGTCCACCAAATCCTATACAAGGACA
>Ga0114959_10004355_pt1 | contig 10873 bp, 15 predicted proteins | sample C_130625_EF_Meta_FD_87317 | JGI IMG/M metagenome (GOLD analysis project Ga0114959, IMG submission 87317) | Freshwater microbial communities from Lake Croche, Canada to study carbon cycling - C_130625_EF_MetaG | ecosystem: Environmental > Aquatic > Freshwater > Lake | place: Lake Croche, Canada...
AATTCAGTATGACCACCAGCAGTCAATTGAGAAGTGTCATGACAGATTTTTCAGGATTTGGGTCATTGGTGTTTAATAGCAGTCCATTGTTTGATGGCACAATGGTTGCTACAAATATTTCAGCAGGCGGCTATGCGTATATTAGTGGAAATTTAGCCATTAACGGAAATAAATTTGAAGTCAGTGCAGCCACAGGCAATACACATGTAGCTGGCGATCTCACAGTGTCGGGAAATTTGATATCAAACACTGTACCAAGTGGGTATATCACAATTGCAAACTTGCCAGGCAATCAAGAGATTGCAACAGGAGGCGATCGCCAGATACAGTTACTGAGAATCAACGATGTATACAATTGGTGGGATAATATCAACCACACTTTTAAACCCAATATCGCAGGATGGTATAGCATAAGCTACACATTACTATGGGCGCCTGGCGCCGTTGGAATTCAGCAAATGAATGTACAAATATTCAAAAATGCCTCCAGTATTTCCATCAATCAAAATCACATTCATACTCAAAATCAAACCATGAGTGCAAGTGTGACTGTACAACTGAATGGTACCAATGACTTTGTGGCTTTGACAGGCTACACCAGCTCCAGTACTGGGCAAACCATCTTGGCAGGCAATGGAACAACATTTTCTGCCTTTTTAATCAGCAGATAAATTAAGGCAATATAAAAATGTTAACAGTCTGGACTGAACAATCTGGTTATTCCTTTGGATCTATACAACAACAAATTACTGTTAGTCTGCCATTGCCAGTAACACACGACACCGGAGTTGTCTATAAACTTATTTCAGGTGCTTTGCCCGATGGATTATTCATACGACGTGGCACCATAATTGGTAGTCCATTTATTGTTGCCTATACAACAGCATTTGAGTTTTGTATACGAGCCAGCGCATCTGCTAGTGCCGTTGCTGGCAGTTTAAACTCTGGCACTTTTTTCCCTGGTAGCATTACAACTGGCACTTTTTTGGTAGGAATGAATCTTACAGGCAAGGTATTCCCCAAGGCACCCATTTGGTGTCAGACAACCACAACGGTACATTTGCTGTAAACACAACAGTTAAAACAGCACAAGTGCCTGTTCAGGGCAACGGTTTTGCTGATAGAACATTTTTTATAACTGTGATAAGTGAAAACAAACCAGAGTTTATTACCCCAGCTGGACTGCTGCCTGTGGGACCTAACCAACAGTTTTATACAACTGATCAAACATACATAGAATACCAATTAGAGGTTATTGATTTAAATGTTGCAACAAATCAAAAATTAAATTTTTATATAAATGAAGGCGACGGCTCGTTACCTCCCGGACTGTCTCTAAGTAGTACTGGCATAATAAACGGATACATATCACCTGCGCCACGGGTAACCCTTGCAGATGGCACTGGAAATTACGACAAGCAAGGATTTGACAACTCAAGATTTGATTTTGGTTTGCAAAATACCACTTTGATTGGTCAAACACTGAATTTGAATTATCAATTCAAAGTAACAGTGACCGATGGCATTAAAAGCAATCAACGGATTTTTAAAATCTTTGTGGTAGGCGACGATGGGTTCAGAGCAGACACAACCACTAGAAATGGCCTAGCAGATGAATATACCGCTGACAGCACATATGTAAGAAAACCTCAATGGGCAACCAACAGCTATCTAGGTATATATAGATCAAATAACTACCTTACAGTACCAGTACAATTGTATGACAACAACAATGTTACTTTTAGGGTAGAACTGACCAATCATGAAACATATGCTGTGGCATATCAAATAGATGGCACTGATAACATTATCAACAGCACAAGTGTCACCATTGATCTGGTTCATGTTGCTCCCAAGATTGGACAATGGTTTACTTTGGAATATTATCTTGAAGGTGCTGGCGAAAATGCATATCAAATAATAAATGTGCAACCGCTATCGTCCACACGGTACAGATTGACATTGATATCACAATTGCTGATCAGCATACCAAACACCACAGCTTTCTATATAGGAACATTGAGTAAATTGCCTGCTGGCATTAGTTTTGATCCTGCAACTGGTGATGTGTATGGTATGGTGCCTTATCAGCCCGCTGTAACTGAACAATTTAAATTCACTGTGGCAGCCACTAGGCCCGGAGATAACAATCTTGAGATTGTGAGCACAAGCAAAACATTTACTTTAATTATTCTAGGCAACATTCATAGTCAAATTACATGGACCAGCGACAGTGATTTAGGCATTATTCCTGCCGACTATGTTTGTACACTGAGTGTGACTGCTACCACAACGATTGCCAATGCCGTAGTTACTTACTCAGTGGTACAGGGAAGTTTGCCTTCAGGACTAGTATTAAAAGGCGATGGTGAAATAACCGGTATACCTAATCAGTTCAATAACGATGCAAAACATACTCAAGGTCTCATATCTTTTGATTTAGAATCATCTACATTTGATAAAGGCACAACGACTTTTGACAGAGTTTTTAAATTTTCCATTGAAGCATCGGATCAATATGGTTACAGTGCTATTATCAAAGAATTTTCAATTACTATAAGTAAACCAAACAGTGTGCTTTATAACAATATTTCTGCTAGACCTTTTTTGGTGCCTGCACAAAGATCAGCTTTTAGTAAATTTATCAACGACCCAGGCGTGTTTCCTACCAGCAGTATATATCGCCCCAACGACCCAAATTTTGGAATACAATCATCTCTCACCATGCTGGTATATGCAGGTATTGAATCTCAATCAGCTGCTTCATATGTTGCTGCCATGAATACCAATACTAAATTAAAACGGTTTCAATTCAAAAGTATAAAAAAAGCCATTGCTATAGATGCCGAGACACACAAGGACGTGTACGAAGTTGTGTACATGCAGATGATAGACCCGCTTGAACCAAATGGCAAGCATTTGCCGCTATCAATCAAGACAAGCAATATTCCTGAGAAGATAACAGCTGATCTTGGCAACAACATCTATCAAGCAGGATTTTCTCATAGTACTCCACCAAACGAAACGGATTTAGCCAACTACGGAAAATTATTAAACAACTATCCTAATAGTGTACGACCAGACTACAATATTTCCGTTGACAGTGACTTGTACCAAATCAACACCCCAAATCCCAATCTATATTTTCCAAACAGTATTACAAATTGGCAAACTAGAATAAGCAAATCCATCAACAGCTATTCAGCCGGCGGATTTCCAATAATTGCAAGAAGTGAAAGAAATTATTTGCCTCTATGGATGAGATCTATGCAATCTGGACAAAAAGAACAATTGGGCTACATGCTTGCTGTTCCATTATGTTTTTGCAAAGTAGGAACTGCTGATACCATACTTTTGAATATCAAGTTTAGTAGATTTGATTTTTCGCAACTTGATTATACCATTGATAGATTCACTTTAAGCTCAGTTGCCGGCTATAACGACGATAAATATATCGTATTTAAAAACAATAGGACAACACTATGACCAGTCAGATCAACTACTCAGCGATTAATATTTCTTATCCAGTTGCGGGCGTAGATAACAACAGCCAAGGGTTTCGTGACAACTTTGCAGCTATTAAGGCTGCTCTGGCCGAAACTTACACAGAAATTTCATCTTTACAGCTGAACGGTTTGGATGTCACCCAGTCTTCAAATAATCTACAAGGCACAATTTTTACCAATGGATTATACAGTCAGTTCAATGGTGTATTTTATAATGCAGGAACAGTGGCAGCTGGGGGTGTATTGATCAATATTGATAACGGTCCTGTGCAAAAAATCACAATGTCTGCTAGCTCAACCTTAACATTTTCCAATTGGCCCGTCGCTGGTCGATACAGTGTAATTAAATTGATGTTGATAGGCAATCAATCTGCAGGCTACACAGCCACCCTGTCCACAGTAAATTCTGGTGTACTAAAAACTCCAACGGGATGGTCAGGTGGAACCAGCCCTGTCACTGTGGCTGTGGGCAATACTGGCAAGTACGAAATGATTGAAGCTTGGACTGTAGACGGCGGCGCCACAGTATTTTTGAAAAATGTAGGCGAATACTGATGCATCCTTTGGCCGGTGATTTATCCAGCATCAAAGACGGCGATCTTGAGAATAAAATTTTTGAGCTTTCAAAAAAGTATTTTATGACAGCCAACATGGATGTGCGCAGTCAAATGGGCATGTTGCTTGAAACATACAAGTCGGAATTGAGCAAACGACGCCATGCATCCATAGAAAAAATGATGTCAAATCGTGATAAAAAACTTGACAACTTGATCAACATCAGTTAAACTATAGGCTATGCGCCTAGATAAATTCGGTAATCCTATTTTTAACAGTCAAGATATATTTAAATTCCTGTATCAAGGAAAACTTTCCAACCTCAAAGAATTAACTGTTGATTATACAGAAGAAATTGCAAAGTTGGAGCAAACAGCTGGATTCACATTTCAGAAATTTAATGATCAGCTGGAAGCTATTGATATAGCGGACTTTGATTCTGCCTTGCAAACCGATTGGTTTATGCCTGTAGAGTACAAAGACTTTGATGTAGAATCATGGTGCCTAGCACGCTGTACAACTACAGAACAAATAAATCGTGTCAAAGCTGAAATGACAGTATATAAATCTAAACAGTTGACTCCATTACTGCAATGGACTAAACATTTTGTAGACACTTGCAACAATAACGGCATAGTATGGGGCGTTGGTCGTGGCAGCAGTGTAGCCAGTTTTGTACTGTTTTTGCTAGGTGTTCATCAAATAGATTCGGTAAAATATAATTTAGACTGGCAAGAATTCTTGAGATAAGTAATATAAATTAAGGAGAAGTAACATGACACAAAAACAAATTTACAGAACATCTAAAGGTCGAGAAATTGACATGGGCAAACTTATCAGTAAAAACGAACTGGTGCCAGCAGTAGGAAACATGCAGGTCAATGCAAGAGGAGACAAACTGACTCCCTCTGTCAAACTGCCAGGACAAATCAACAACAGTAGACAAACTGCACCCAAAACGACTGTGCAAGATACCACATCTGCTCCAGTTATGCCTGTGCAATCTGGTCCAAGCAAGAAAGATCTAAACGGAATGGATACAGAGGGCAACGAATGATTAACAAAGTCACCGGCAAGCTGATTCCAATCGGTGATAATGTACTGGTAACTGATATGGAATTTGGAGAAAGAAAACTAGGTATGTTTGTATTGCCAAGTGATGATGGCAAAAGCGAAGGAGTTCGGCATAGATGGGGTCGTGTTTGGGCTGTGGGGCCTGAACAAAAAGATGTCAAGGTGGGCGAATGGATTCTTCTCGAACACGGTAGGTGGTCACGAGGTGTTACTGTTGTACAAGATGATGGTACAGAAATTACCATTCGTCGTGCAGATATCAATGCCATCCTAATGGTCAGCGATGATAAACCTGATGAAAAATATTTAAATACTCACGGCGACCATTCAAAAGTTCAACATCAAGAGTGGGATCCAGGTCAATTTTCAGGCCCACAGTTTTAAAATTAATTACGCCAAACAATTACAGGACTATTGACTAGTCCTGTTTTTACCTGTATAATGCTTATAAACTAAGGAAATCTTATGAAAGAATTGTGGGTAGAAAAATATCGTCCCAGCACTATCAATGGATATGTGTTTAGAGATGCTCATCAAAAAGAACAAGTGCAAGCATGGATCACCCAAAAGAGCATTCCTCACTTGTTGTTTAGTGGAAACGCAGGTATTGGAAAAACCACTTTGGCCAAAATTCTTTTCAATGAATTAGATATAAATGATTTAGATATCTTGGAAATCAATGCATCTCGTACCAATTCAGTAGATGATGTAAGAGACAAAATTATTAATTTTGTACAAATGATACCGTTTGGCGATTTCAAAGTTGTATTGTTGGACGAGGCAGACTACCTATCTCCAAATGCACAGGCAGCGTTGCGTGGAGTAATGGAGGAGTATCATACCACCGCTCGGTTTATTCTAACTTGTAACTATCCCAATCGTATCATACCCGCGTTGCATAGTCGCTGTCAAGGCTTTCATATTGAACGAGTGGACTTGACCGAATTCACTGCCAGAATTGCAGAAATCTTAATCACAGAATCAGTTGTTTTTGAACTAGAGACCCTGGACACATTTGTCAAAGCAACCTATCCAGATTTGCGCAAATGCATAAACACAGTTCAAATGAATAGTCTAGACGGTGCTTTGCGCACTCCCAAGCAGGGAGACACGGGTGAAGCAGACTACAAGATTCGTATGGTTGAATTATTCAAGGCAGGCAAAATTGGAGAAGCAAGAAAACTAGTGTGTAGTCAAGCTCGTCCGGAAGAGATGGAAGAAATATATAGATGGCTGTATGACAATATTGAAATTTTTGGAGACGACAGTTTACAAGACAAAGCTATCTTGATTCTTAAACAAGGCCTTGTAGATCATGCTTTGGTTATTGATCCAGAGATTAATTTGGCGGCAACCTTAATCAGGCTCAGTCATTTAACTCAATAAAAAAGGGCCTTGTTGGCCCTTTTTAATGACTATCTAAAATAGTAAAACTATTTTATTCTCCATAAACCGCTAACACCTCCTTCACGGCATTATGGCGTTCGATGTCACGAGCATCAAATTGAATAATATCAATATGCTCTAAATTCTCTTTTTCCTCAAGTAGTTTGCAAAAGTCAATTAGACCATTGTCGCTCAATCTATCTGCTTGTGCCAAATCACCTGTTACTACCATTTTAGATCCTTCTCCTAAACGGGTTAGTAGCATTTTCATTTGATTTATTGTGGCATTTTGCATTTCATCTGCAACTATGTATGCGTTTTTAAATGTGCGTCCACGCATGTACGCAAGTGGGCTTATTTCGATAACACCATCCTCCAGCATTTTTGCTATGTCTTTCTTCTGATAATATTCGCCCAAGACATCAAATATGGGTCTGGTCCAAGGTGCCATTTTTTCATTTAGGTCACCGGGCAAAAATCCCAAATCTTCATCTACGGACACGGCGGGTCTTGTCACAACGATTCTGTCAACCAGCCCTTCCTGAAACATTTTGATCCCGTATTGTACGGCCAGCATGGTTTTACCCGTGCCAGCTGGACCGATAGCAAGTACTATGCTGGTGGTCTCTGAGTACAGTTTACTGAGATAAAGTTTCTGATTAGAATTTCGTGCATTGATTATCACACGATTTTTCTTATGGGGGAGATATGGCTCAAAATCAATTATGTTAACTTCTGATGTAAAACGCTTTTTCACTCTTGTGTTTTTTCTCATCTAAGTTTTGCTCCTACTTTACTGGTTAAGTAGGACTTGTAGTGACCGCCTTTGATAACTACAGAGGTCCTACACTATTATTTAACGAATACACAAAAATATAAACAGATATGTTATGATTTGGAACCAGCTAAATAAGTATAGAACTTTCTGGAACCCAGCATGCATCACGACATATTAGACGTTATCCGTAACATACAAGATTTGTATGAAAACAACAGCAGTTTAGCTGTATTGAAAGACTTTGAGCGTGTTTTAGAAGAAACAGACATGTATGTGTACGAAAACTGGGAAGACGGCGAGTTGGCCTATGGACCTAAAGTTGACCGTCATTGGATTACCGCTGGATTCATGTGGGAGCACAACAAGATGCCTAATCCAACAGCAGCCAAACGCCTAACTGAATTAGGTTGCAAAGTTAAGTATCAAAAGAGCCAACTGATAGAACCTCGTAAAATACGAAGCCCAGACGATGTTCGACCCAACAGCAAAAAAGGCAAATTAGATAGTAAACCCATATGGATCGTAGAAATTCAGATGCCAAAAAAAATAGCATTTGATATTTACAAAGGCTATATGGAAAAAATGAAAAACGATTATAAAGATTCTAAACCCACAGAATCCGTAGCAGGAAGTGCTCCGGCAGCTCCAGTTGCTGGCCCAGCAACACCGGCGGCTCCAGTTGCTGGCCCGGCAGCTCCAGCAGCAGGAGGAGCAGCATGAGTCTAAATGAAGCACTAAGACAACACGACCTTAAATTTTTAATTAAAAAAATATTTGAAATTGATAGTTTTAAGAGCAAAGTTGGTGATGATAAAGATGTATGTGTACTGAGCTTTACAGTGGATCAAGAAGATCCGGCTAGAGACTTAGAGAATTTCTTTGAGATGGGGTATAATTTTGTGTTGGATGCCGATTGTACACCTGGAGAGTTAGATGATGGCATGTACAGAGTTTATGTGGAACTCGAACGCACTAGGCGCACACCTGAACAAATCTTAGAATTGGTAGAAGGTGTTAAAAAATTGACAGGCATGGAAGACATGCGATACCGATACTTTAAGAGTTTTAAAAGCAGACCTGCTACACTTGAGAATTTACAAAAAGATGTGCCCGTGGATGCCAGTTCATATCAGTTAGCTACCGAAAAGAATAATTTGGATAATTTCAGCAATTTCTTTAGCAACAGCTATGCCGACACACTGAATGTAGCGAATGAAAGTATTTCTTTTAAACGACCCTATAGTGGTACTGTTGCATTTGATATTATCAATAGCGGCACTAAGGAACATGTGTACAACAGCATCCAAGGCCCCATGATGCTGGAGGGCAAGGACATGGCGGAGATTATGTTTTTAACCAAAGTCATTGGTAACTATAACATTAATAAAATTGGTCATACATTTATATTTGAAAACAACGGGTGGGCTGTTGCACTAGCAAGGAAATTATAATGAGTTTTGAATTTGAATTTACACAAGATAGATTGTTCCAGGTGATTGGAAAAAATCCATACATTGAGCACTGGTATGAAGCGTTGTGCCAAGTGTTACCTGACTACGATATCAATACCATTCCTAGAATGGCTGCATTTTTAGCACAAACTGCTCACGAGTCTGGCGGCTACACAGCCATTAAAGAAAACTTAAACTACAAGGCAGCAAGTTTGTGTAAAGTATGGCCTAGATATTTTCCCAACATGGATATTGCCAATGCCTATGCACAACAACCTGAAAAAATTGCCAACAGGGCCTATGCTAATCGCATGGGGAATGGTCCGGAAGAATCAGGCGATGGCTGGAAATTTTGCGGTCGAGGACTTATACAATTGACCGGCAAAGACAACTATACCAAATATGCACAAAGTTTAGAAATTAGCCTAGACGAAGCAAGCGAACATTTAACCACATTTGAAGGCTGTGTTCAAAGTGCCGCATGGTTTTGGGAAGCCAACAACTTGAACAAATGGGCAGACCAGGGCGACATGCTTACTTTAACAAAAAAAATCAACGGTGGAACACTTGGTCTAGAAGATCGTATCAAACACTACAATCATGCTATTCAAGTGTTACAAGGATAAAATATGGATCAAGTTCAGTGGATGATTAATCTTATACCAGACGCCATACTCAACTGGCTGTATTGGTTGATTATTGTTGCCGGCTTGAGCGGAATAGTTGCCGGATGGTTGGGAAAATGGATTCCTATATACGGAAAATATGTAAAAATATTCAAACCGCTGGGAGTTTTTCTTTTGGTATTAGGGGTGTGGTTGCGAGGCGGATATGACACTGAGATGCGATGGCGTGCAAAAGTGGCAGAAGTTCAAGCCAAAGTGGCCAAAGCAGAAGAGCAAAGCCAAGAGCTTAACACTAAGTTGGCGTCTAAAATTAAAGAAAAAGCAAAAGTTCGTGTTCAGTACTATACCACTGTTAAAGATCGGATCGTGAAAGAAACTCAAGTAATAGATGCAGAATGCAAAGTTGCTCCAGAAGTTATAAAAGATCTAAACGATGCGGCCAAAAATCCTCTAAAAACTGGCACAGTCACTGTTGAGGAGGTTAAGAAATGAGACTACCAGCAATTTTGATGATACTTCTTGTTTTATTATTTTTAATGGTGGCCGGCGGCTGTTCTACTGTTCCAGTAACTGTAAAATTCCCTGATGCCCCACACTATATGTTGGTATCTTGCCCCGATTTAAAACTAGTTCCTGACACAACTAAGTTGAGCGAAGTTCTGCCCACAATAGTAGACAATTATGGACAATATTACACCTGTAAGGATACTGTAGACAACTGGATTGAATGGTACACTGGCCAAAAGAAAATATTTGATAATATCAAATAAATACTGCTATTAAGCCAAAGGAGCCAATAATGGCAGACGAAGAAGTTAAACCAAGCGCAAGCGAGAAGAAAAAAGAAGATTGGATGAACTCCAAATGGCGCCCCATGATGGGCTGGATGTACATGCTGGTGTGTACCATGGACTTTGTGGGGTTTCCGGTACTATGGAGTTTGTTGCAAATGATCAGCCATGGCAATGTAAGCAGTCAATGGCAACCTTTAACATTGCAAGGTGCTGGATTGTTCCACATTGCAATGGGTGCTGTTATTGGTATCAGCGCATACGGACGCACACAAGAAAAGCTAGGTGGTGCCAACAACGGTGGAGTACAATTTCCACAAGGTGCCGGCACAACATATGTTCCACCCGGACAAGGCAATGTGAATGTAAGCAATCAAGCACCAGCAAGTGGCTTTGGAGGATTTGGAAATGGTAACACAAACACAGCAACAACAGGATTTGCGGGCGGGAATTCAACATTTGGCACACCTTCAGCAGGAGGCTTCGGCAACTCCGGTAGTTTTGGTTCACCAGCACCAGCATCAAGTGGTTTTGGTGGAGGTTTTGCATCAGGCACAATAACCACAACAGCAAGTGGTAAGAAAATTGTTCCAGATTATAATCAACCAGTTCTATAAGGTAAACAATATATGTTAGATACATTATTATGGATAGCAGTGGGAGCGTTTGTGGGATGGAATTTTCCACAGCCATTTTGGGCAAAGAT
>Ga0114959_10004356_pt1 | contig 10870 bp, 7 predicted proteins | sample C_130625_EF_Meta_FD_87317 | JGI IMG/M metagenome (GOLD analysis project Ga0114959, IMG submission 87317) | Freshwater microbial communities from Lake Croche, Canada to study carbon cycling - C_130625_EF_MetaG | ecosystem: Environmental > Aquatic > Freshwater > Lake | place: Lake Croche, Canada...
ATTGGCTTGTTGAATTCAATCCAAAATTGGAAAGTGTCGAGGAATTGATCTTCACTGAGACTTTAAACTTGAATGTGGATAAATATCATGAACTCAGAGCATCTGAAAAGGTGGCTGAGCGTATTGAATGCTAACGTAAGTAATTCTGGTCAATGGACGACTGTGTTGTTTCAGTTGAATAATTCTTTTTATAAATAAATGACTTATCTCGATTTGCAATAGACTAGATATTTGGCTGATCAACTGCCGCAGTTAGTATTCCTGATCTTATTTCATTGTTCATTAAAAATCTAATGCATTCAATTCGCATTCTTGCCAGTCCAACACATATTAGGGTTTTATCTATAGTTTTTAATAGTTAACTTGAAATAATCGTAAGTTGTAATTTAAAAATTCTGGTCATCGATAATTTAGACCTTTGGTTTAAATATTTAATTCAATGAGTTTTTTCAAGTTAAGGATTCTTTTGAACTTTTTTATGAGTTTTTGTCGTACTAGAAGGCTAGCTTTTATTGGTTTTGCTTTAATAAATCTATTGTTTCAATGTGCAATCGTTCATTCACAAGATATATATCCGAATAAGCCAATTCGATTGATAGTCGGATTTCCTCCAGGAGGTGGGAACGATCTTTTATCTCGTTTGGTTGCGGCTAAACTCTCTGAAGTTAAGGGCTGGGCTTTTTCAATTGAAAACGTTGCCGGTTCAGGAGGATTGCTTGGAGCAAATAACATTGCAAAATCCACTCCAAATGGTTATACGATCGGAATTGGTTCTATTGGCACCTTGTCTATCAACCCGTCACTGTATTCAAAAATTCCCTACAACATAGCCAAGGACTTTACCTTTATTTCTAGGCTATCTATAACACCTGCAGCTTTGGTTGTTCCCGCAAATTCTCCATTTCGCTCTGTACAAGAGCTCATTTCCTCTGCAAAGTCTAACCCAGGAAAACTTAACTTTGGTTCTGCAGGAAATGGTACATCTCATCATTTAATTGGTGAATTGTTTAAATTTAGACTTGGTATTGATATGACTCATGTACCCTATGCGGGAAGCAGTCCAGCAGTTGTTGGATTAATGCGCTCAGATGTTCAATTGATGTTTGCTGATTTACCAGCTGTATTACCCATGATACGTGCAGGTAAGCTCCGTGCGTTGGCTGTCACGACAAAACAAACGTCATCATTGTTGCCTGAAGCTCAAAGTATGGACGATGTGTTGCCTGGATTTGATGTCAGTATTTGGTACGGAATTGTAGGTCCTGCTGGCCTGTCACCTGAAATCACTAAAACTCTAAATCAAGCCATTAAAGATGTCGTCGCTTTACCAGAGATACAAAATAAATTATCGCATGAAGGTGCCTTTGGGCAAACCAGTTCACCAGAGGATTTTGCAGCTTTCGTAAAAACAGAGGTTGCAAGATGGGCGGATGTAATTCAGCAAGCTAAAGTTCCCCTTCAGTGACACAAAATAGTATTCAAACCACTTTGCTGGCCTGCTCATTAGATGGATTGCGAGTTTTAGATCTGTCAAATCGCTTTAGCCATTATGCGGGTAAATTACTCGCCGATATGGGAGCTGAAGTCATTTTAATTGAACCGCCAATTATTGGAAATTCAATTCGAAATAAACCTCCCTTTATTCAAGATCGTTCAGAAATTGAATTTGGGATTCCTCATTTTTATTTCAATACAAATAAACGAAGCATTACATTAGATATTCATAAGAATGAGGGTAGGAAGATTTTCTTGGACTTGGTTAAAACTGCAGATATCATCTTAGAAGATCATGAGCCCCTAGCATTGAACAAGTTGGGTTTGAGTTTTGAATACCTCCAAGAGATCAATCCTAAATTAATCATGACCAGCATTACCCCATTTGGTCAAACTGGTCCATATGCAAACTATGCGGCTGATGATCTTACGCTTCTGGCCTTAGGAGGGTTGCTCAATATCATGGGTTTTGAGGATATGCAACCTACACAAGCCGCTTGTGAGCAAGCTTATGCGATGGGTTGTATGTTCGGCGCAGTCGGTACAATGCTTGCCGTTTTAGAGACTCAAATCAGTCATATGGGTCAACAAGTGGATGTTTCAATTCAAGAATGTGTCACATTAGCACTTGAAAATTCGGCTCAATCCTTTGATTTAGAGAAAAAAATAAGGGTAAGGACAGGAAATAGTCAACGCTATGCAGGCAGTGGAATTTTTAAATGCTTAGATGGTTTTGTTTATGTTTTTGCTGGTGGAATGGCGGCTTCTAGATTTTGGAAAAATCTTGTTGAATGGTTCAAAATTAAAGGCGTAAAAGGGGCCGATGAATTAGCTTCGCCAAAATGGCAAGATTTAAAATACATGCATTCTGAAGAAGGCAAACAACTTTTTGAAACTATATTCACTGCATTTGCAAGTGATAAAACCATGGCGTTTTTATACGAAGGCGCGCAATCTAGAAGAATTCCTCTTTGTCCAGTCAATGATAGTCAGTCTATATTGAAAAATAAGCAATTTATATCACGTTCATTTTTTGAAACTGTTTTACATAAAGACTCTGGACAAACGATTACCATGCCTGGAGCTCCTTATCAATTGAGTGAAACACCTTGGTCATTAAGAAAATTAGCGCCACATTTAGGTGAGGATAATCAGGCAATTTACAAAGAATTGGGCTTAACAGAAGAGATGATGGCGTCTCTCAGATCTTTGGGCGTAGTTTGATGAACACAAAAAAGCAAACCAAAGGACCTTTGTCAGGATTACGTGTAGCAGATTTTACTTGGATTGGTGCTGGATCTTATACCACCAAAATTCTTTCTGATTTTGGAGCAGAAGTGATCAAGGTTGAGTCCAGTACCAGTTTAGACCCGCTTAGAAATACCGCTCCCTTTTTTCAGGGTAAACCTGGTGTAAATCGAAGCGGTTACTTTGCTGATCGAAATAGCAACAAAAAGAGTATAGTTTTAGATCTTAAAAAAGAAAGAGCGCAAGACATAGCCCGGGCTCTCATTAGGAAAAGTGATGTGGTTACCAATAATTTTTCTCCAGGCACAATGGACAAGCTTGGTCTAGGGTATGAGCGAGTTAGTCAAGATCACAAGAGCTTGGTTTACCTTTCCATGTCTATGCAGGGCTCATCAGGTCCTCACAGTCATTATGTTGGTTTTGGTTTAACGATAGCGGCTTTGAGTGGAATACAGCACTTGTCTGGCTCCCCGGATCGTGCACCTGTTGGTACTGGTACGAATTATCCAGATCATGTGCCTAATCCATCTCATGCAGCATTTGCATTGCTTTCAGCCATTTATTACCAGCGTAAAACAGGAAAAGGTCAATTCATAGATTTTTCGCAAACCGAGCCGTCTATTTCCCTCATTGGAACGACTTTGATTGATTCAAACGTGAATGAACGAATTGACAAAAGAATGGGTAACGATAATTTTCAGTCAGCCCCACGCGGTGCTTATCCATGTAGAGATGGAAGAACCATCGCCATTGCTGTTTACTTGGATCAGCAATGGTCTGATTTGGACCATCTTCTGAAAATTTCTAATCAACTAGAGAGAAGAGATTGGAACTCAGCTAGGATTCGAATGAATTACCGAAAAGAATTGGATGCTGCAATTTCTAAAATAACAGTTGATTTTGATGCGCGAACCTTGCAAAATCTTTTGCAGTCCAAATCAATACCCTCAGGCGTTGCCTCTAATATCGCTGAGCTAGTTGAAAATGATCCTCAATTAAATCACCGTAATCATTGGATTAAACTAGATCACAAAGAAATGGGAAAGACAATTTATAACGCTCCCCCTATTCGTTTATCCCGCACCAATTTTAATATGGAAAATTCTGCACCTTTACTTGGTGAGCATACCGATGAGATCTGCGTTGATCTTCTGGGCATGAGTGAAAGTGAAGTTAAAGTTTTACGCGAACAAGATATTTTTGTTTAATAGTTCCCAGCTTGCTCGCTGGATTTCGGAGAGAAACATGCCTATTGATTTCACTGTCAAAGATCACATTGCGACTATGGTCCTTAATCGCCCTGAAGCTATGAATTCATTGGATAAAGAGATGCGGGAGCAAATTTATACTTGCTGGGAAAGAATGCGCAATGATGCAGACATTCATGTTGTCGTCATTACGGGAGCAGGTGATAAAGCTTTTTGTACAGGTTCAGATCTGAAAAATTCACCGCCTCCACCTGAGAGTTTTGCTGAATTGTATTTTGGAAAAAACAATCCTGGAACCATGACGCATGGATTTGGTTCGGATCGACCCATTATTTGCGCTGTCAATGGTTATGCCGTTGGTGGAGGAATGGAGTTGGCGCTGGCTTGTGATATTTGCATTTCAGTCAAGGGGGCTAAATTTGGTTTGACTGAAGCAAAAATTGGGAGTGTTCCAGGCTCTGGTGGTGTTCAGCGTTTACCCAGAACAGTTGGTAAAAGCGATGCCATGCTGATGCTTTTGACAGGTGAAATGGTTGATGCAGATGAGGCGATGCGAATGGGTTTTGTCAGCAAAGTAGTTGAAAAAGAAGATCTAATGCCCACTGCATATTCCATCGCTAGAAAAATTGCTGATAATGCTCCTTTAGCAGTTCGAGCTATAAAACGAAGTGTGATTCAAGGACTAGATATGCCTTTGCCTCTTGCCCTTGAGATGGATAAACAAGTTTATGGACTTTTGCGCAATAGCGAAGATCGTTTGGAAGGTCGACAAGCGTTTAAGGAAAAGCGAAAACCTGTTTACCGGGGAAAATAATGAAAATTAATCGGGTTGCCTCTATTGTCGGAATAGGACAAACCAACTGGTTAGATGACTACCAGAAAACTAAAAATGGTGAAATTCCAACTGACTCTTACGGTTATGGCGCTCGAGCTTTTGTCAGCGCTTTGAAAGATGCAGGGATCGATCGCAGTCAAATTGATGGTTTAATTGTTGGTCCAACAACGGCTTACGAAAGAATGGGTGAAGTCTTGGGGCTTGATGTACGTTGGGGTGGTCAAGCAGATGCGGTGCAAGCCATTATGCAAGCCGTCATGGCCATCAATTCAGGCATGGCAGATGTGATTGCTCTTGTATATGGTAACAACCAACGATCTGGAGGTACCCAATATGGAGGGCCAGATGCGTCTGGTGGAGCGAATTTTTTATCCTATATCTATCACGCACCTTGGGGTATGACCTCGCAGGGTGCGTTGTATGCCATGATGCTCAGGTCTTACATGCATGAGCGGGGTTTTTCTGAAAGAGATATGGGGCAAGTCGCAGTAGCCCAACGCGCTTGGTCTAGCATGAATCCCGACGCAGTGATGCAAGAGAAAATTACGCTCGATGATTACATGAATTCTCGATACGTTTGTGAGCCACTTCACTTATTGGACTATTGTTTGGTCAATGACGGCGGAGTTGCCCTTATTGTTGCAGAGTCGGGTATTGCAAAGAAAATATCCACCCATCCTGTGTTCATTGAGGCTTTTGGACGCTCCGACATTAACAAAGCTGCGACCACGCTTGAGCCGCGATTAACTCAATTTTATTTGCCAGGGCAAATCGAATGTGCAAAGCAAGTTTTCAATGCCGCTGGGATTGGTCCAAAAGACATTGATCTTGTTCAAATTTACGATAGTTTTTCAGTTCATGTTCCATTGGCCCTTGAGGGTTATGGCTACTGTGCAATTGGAGACGTTGCTCAGTTCATGAGCGAAAAGGGTATTGGGCCTGGTGGGCAATTGCCGGTCAATACAAGTGGTGGACATCTCTCCGATAGTTACATGCAAGGATGGAATCATCAATTGGAAGCTGTCAAGCAGTTAAGAGGCACAGCAGGTAAACGACAAATAAAGGATTGTCGTTTTGTTCATTACTCTTCTGATGTATCTGGTAAGTGCTCATCGATTATTTATTCTAGTTAAGCTATGGAAAATTCCACTATTGTTCATCTGAACTTTAAGTTGCAGACGATGCCAAGACGCGTCTTAGGTTTATATGACAAAATTTTTTGGAAATATGTTCAAGAGCAGCAAATGCACTTGCAATGCTGTTCTAGTTGTCATAAATTTCATTATCCACCGGGGCCAATTTGTTCTCATTGTTTAAGCGAAAACTTAGAATGGAAACCTGTTTGCGGACGCGCTCACATAATCAGTTGGGTTGTATTTCATCGTGGTTATTTGCCCTCATATCCTGCTCCCTATAACGTCATCACCGTGCGGCTTGCAGAGGGGCCTCTTTTTATCAGTAACTTAGAGGGCAAAACCCCAGATACAAGTTGGATTGGAGTCGATGTAGATTTGACATACACTGAAATGGATGAAAATCTATTTCTACCGCGTTTTAAACTTAGATCAGTCTAAGGAAATTAAGTCTAGGGCAACTTTGATTTTTTGATCGTGAGCTTCAAGACCCACCATCATGCGCGCTCTTCTAGACTAATTGTTTAAATACAGTTTGGACTCTTTCTTTGAACTCGCTGATGCTGCCACTCTGCGCCACTTATCGATTTCCTTTTGAATGAAGGTTTTGAATTCCAGTTGTGAGTTTCCAACCAGTTCCAAGCCATCCTCATCATAGATTTTCTTCAGCTCAGGGTCTTTCAAGATCAGCACGATTTCTTTGTTCAAAAGGATTTGTACGTTGATGGGTGTGTTGATGGGGGCGACGATGCCATACCATGTCGACGACTCATAGCCTTTGACGCCGGCTTCACTGATGGTGACAATGTCTGGCAGCATGGCAGAGCGGCTCTTGCCAGTCACCGCAATAGGTATCAATTTTTTGGCCTTGATCAGGGGCAGGGCTGTGGAGACGCTGGCAAATGCAAAAGTGACTTGACCACCTACGACATCGGTCATTGCCTGAGACATGCCTTTGTAGGGCACGTGGATCATTTGAACACCGGTGAGTTGATCAAACAACTCGCCTGAAAGATGGCTGCCTGTGCCCCGACCCGCTGAAGCATAGGTCATGATTTGTGAGCTTGATTTGGCGGTCTCCATGATGTCTTTGATACTTTTGGAGCCAAAGTTTGAATTCGCACAGAGTACAAAGTCTTGCAGGCCTACCAAGGTGATGGGCGCGAAATCTCGAAGAGGGTCGTATTTGACCTTGTCAAAACTCACATTCGTTGCCAAGCCCGCAATTGTTCCAATGAGCAGGGTGTAGCCATCTGCCTTGGAGTTGGCCACGCTCTCCGTGGCAACGGTACCGCCTCCTCCAGGACGATTATCGATCACCACGGGTTGACCCAATTTATCTCCCAAGCGCTGTCCAATGCTGCGCGCCAAGCGGTCAACGCTGCCACCTGCAGCAGATGGCACGATCAAGCGGATTGGTTTGTCAGGATAAATTTGGGCATGAACGAGATCCACGCAGACCAGAAGAAGGGCGCATAAAAGCAAAGATATCAGTTTCATGGTGGGTCAATCAAGTGTTTGTACAGAGCGGTTGAAGTGGCGCTTCAAAATTGAAGAAGCTTAGCTTCCAAAGCTCGCATTTGATCGTAGCCCATCAATTGCATGATGTCCTCAATGGAGGCAAGCAAATCCGGTCGGTCAATGGGTTCTCCCGTTTCCATCACCCCGCGCATGAGAGCGAGCGCTTGTTGCATCGCATGGATGGCGGCGGCGGGTAGCATTCGGGGTAGACTGATTCTTCGCACCCCCAGGGCTTTGAGGGTTTTGATGGGTATGAGTGGCGTGGTGGGGCGGTTTCTGATGCCAAAGCCCATGTTGACGCTCACGGGAATACCGGCCGCTTCGACAATGGCGGCAATTTCTTGTGCTGAGTGAACCGCATCCGCAAAGATCATATCGGCTCCGGCCTTGGCATAGGATTTCACTCGCTTGCATGCGGCCTCAATGCCCTCAGTGGCAATGGCGTCGGTTCTGGCGATGATGATGAAGGCGTCGTCTTGTCTGGCCATGCAAGCGGCTTCAATTTTTTTAAGCATTTCCGCTTCAGCAATGACCTCTTTGCCCGGCATATGTCCACAGCGTTTGGGGCTCACTTGGTCTTCTATGTTGACCCCAGCAACCCCAGCCTCTTCAAAAATCTTGACGGTGTAGTGCACATTCATGGGGTTGCCATACCCTGTGTCTGCATCGGCGGTGATGGGGATTTGCACTGAGCGTGCCAAGTTTCTGCAATGGTTGGCGTTTTCAGACAAGCCCATCATGCCCGCATCGGGCACGCCCAGGAGTGCATTGGAGACAGCTGCGCCACTGGTGGCAGCAGTTTTAAAGCCTGCCGCCTCCACCAGTCTCACACTGTAGCCGTCATAGACGCCTGGAGACACGATGAACTCGCCACTGTTTAACAAGGCACGGTAGATTTGAGCTTTTTCTGACATGGTGATCTTTGAGTGGAAATTGTGGAATTTTACGCTTTGGAATTTTAAAACTACATGAGACTCGTTGTACTGCAGATTCAAATGAACGCCTTCCTTCTAGGTTTAGGGTTTACGCTTGTTTCTGGGGTGAAGTTTTAACATTCTCTAAGAATGTTAAAGTGGCGTCTTTCAATCCTTGAGTGTAGAAGTGATCCACATGAAAGCTGTTCAAGAGTTCAAGCCTCGCGATTTTATTTTCGAACACTCAGATGGCTTGGTCTGGCAAGGCGTGGACTTGCCTCTTGCTCTTGAAAGTCAAGGCAGGCACTTAAGTGACCTTCCTTATGTCATCAGAATCTTTTTAGAAAACCTGCTACGCTCCCATTTGCAAGGCAAGTCCGTGTCCATCCAAGAGATTGACTTGTTGCTGCATTGGTCTGACAACATTGGCCAAGATGTCCCGCTTTTTGTAACTCGGGTTATTTTGCCCGATTCGAGTGGCTTACCTGTCTTGCAAGACATTGCCGCCATGCGCGACGCTTTGTCTCGCATGGGTGGGGATCCCAATTTGGTCGACATGGTGATTCCGGTCGACTTGGTCGTAGATCACTCCTTGCAGGTGGACCATTGGGGAGCGTCAGATTCGATGCTTAACAACATGCAAGTCGAGTTGCAGAGAAATCGCGAGCGTTACTCTTTCATCGATTGGGCCCAACAAGCGCTCAAGGGCTTGCGAGTTTTTCCCCCAGGCAGTGGCATCATTCACCAGGTTAACTTGGAGAGCATAGCCAGTGTGGTCACTCAGCAAAAAACCAAGGAACACCTCTGGGTTTGCCCCGAATTTGTCCTTGGTGGAGACTCTCATACACCAATGGTCAACGCACTGGGGGTGCTGGGTTGGGGGGTGGGGGGCATCGATGCTGAAGCTGCTTTGCTTGGACTTTCCTACTCTTTTCCAATTCCCGAGGTGGTTGGCGTGAAGTTGACGGGGCGTGCCTCTGCCTTGGTGTGGACCACCGACATCGCACTCTTGGTGACCGAGCGGTTAAGGCGGGACGGTGTTGCCAATTGCGCCGTTGAATTTTTTGGGCCAGTAGCACAAAACATGTCCATTCCTGAGCGTGCCACTCTCGCCAACATGGCTCCAGAATACGGGGCGACCTGTGGTTTTTTCCCTGTGGATGATCTGACGCTGGAGTACCTTAAAGTGACTGGCCGGGAGCAGTCTCAAATTGATTTGGTCAAAACGTACTGCCAAAGAGTGGGATTGTTTAAATCAAATCATTCAACAGACCCTAGCTACTCTAGGGTGATTGAGATCGACATCAGCCAGGCGGTGCCCTCATTGGCTGGACCTAGGCGCCCTCAAGACCGTATGCCCTTACCCGAGGTTGCTAAAGATTTCAACCTCCGTATGACCAAGTCCATGGCGCAAGATGGTTTTGGTTCAACTCTGGCGCAAAGCGTTCCAGGAGAGATTCCCAGCGGTGCGGTGGTGATAGCGGCCATCACCTCTTGCACAAACACATCGAATCCTGAAGTCATGATTGCCGCAGGCTTGCTTGCTCGCAATGCGGCGAAACTTGGTCTTGTGCCACCCTCATGGGTTAAAACTTCGTTGGCTCCGGGTTCGCCTGCGGTCATCACTTACTTGAAGAACCTTGGTCTTATGGAGCCCTTGGAGAGCTTAGGTTTTTACTTGATTGGTTTTGGTTGCACCACCTGTGGCGGCAAGTCTGGGCCTTTGAGTCTAGAGGTGGCCCATGAGATCGAAACTCGCCAACTGGTCACCGCAGCGGTGGTCTCAGGCAACCGCAATTTCCCTGGTCGAATCCACAAACTGGTTCGCGCTAACTACATTGGGGCACCTCCCTTGGTGGTGGCCTATGCTTTGGCGGGAAGGATCGACATTGATTTTGAGCACGAACCCATCGGTGTCAATGCACAAGGTGAAGGGGTGTTTTTCAAAGACATCCAACCTAGCAAGGACGAGGTGAAGGCCCTGGTGGCGCAAATGTATGCGGCCGGCGATTTGTCAATGACCCAAGAAGCCAGGCCAAGGGTGGCGAGCAACTGGTCCGAGCCTGATCACGTGGGGAGTCTTTATCCATGGGATCCAGATTCTCAATATTTAAGAGAGCCGCCATTCTTTTCCAATGGGACCAAAGAGGAGAGTCCACTCGATCAAATGATCGAGTCACTCAAACACGCCCGTGTCTTGGCTGCTTTTGGCGACTCCCTCACCACGGATCATATCTCTCCGGGGAGCGAAATCCCAGTTGATACACCCGCCGGACAGTATTTGATCAGCAAGGGGGTGAGTCAGAAAAACTTTAATTCATTCATCGCTAGACGTGGTAACTTTGAAGTGATGGTACGCGGCACCTTTGCTAACGTCCGGATTCGAAATGCTTTGACGCCTGAGATTGAGGGCGGTTTTACCATTCATTTCCCAAGCGGCCGCTTGATGACCATCTTTGATGCAGCGCAAGAATATTCAAAGGAGAAGGTCTGTGGTGTCATCTTGGCAGGCAAGGA
>Ga0114959_10004357_pt1 | contig 10869 bp, 5 predicted proteins | sample C_130625_EF_Meta_FD_87317 | JGI IMG/M metagenome (GOLD analysis project Ga0114959, IMG submission 87317) | Freshwater microbial communities from Lake Croche, Canada to study carbon cycling - C_130625_EF_MetaG | ecosystem: Environmental > Aquatic > Freshwater > Lake | place: Lake Croche, Canada...
ATTATCCATATTAATACAGCAAAAAAAAATAAAGGAAGAAAAAATGAAAAATAATGTTAATTTATTTTGATGCTTCCTGAATTTATTATTTACTCAAAATTCCTGATAGCCTTAACAAATCAGGATTAATTTCCTTTTTCTTGGTGATAGTATCATGGAATGCAGTGTAAACCAGTTGATCATTTACAATTCCTGCCATTTCATTTTTGTGACCGGTTAAAAGTCCCTCAATTGCACCCAAACCCAATCTACTCGCCAAGATTCTATCAAATGCACTTGGACTTCCACCTCTTTGAATATGACCTAAATTGGTTACTCTAATATCCACGGGAACATCAATCGTATTTTTGATTTTCTCAGCAATGTCTGCAGCGTGTCCCTCTTCATCTCCCTCGGCAACCACTACGATCGAAGAAGATTTTTTCTTGGCAAAACCCGCTTTCAAAGTTGCCACCACATCATCAACGGTTTGCCTTTCCTCAGGAATTAGAATCGATTCCGCTCCTCCCGAAATACCAGATTGAACAGCGATATACCCAGAATCACGACCCATGACTTCAATAAAAAATATTCTATCGTGTGAATCTGCGGTATCTCTAATTTTATCAATGGCGTCCAAAGCTGTATTTACAGCGGTATCATATCCGATCGTATAATCCGTTCCAAAAAGGTCATTATCAATGGTTCCCGGCGCACCAACGGTTGGAATCTGAAACTCATTGAAAAATATCTCCGCACCCGTAAAGGTACCATTTCCACCGATCGCTACCAAACCCTCAATTCCGTGAGATTTTAATTGATCATATCCTTTTTTCCGACCTTCCGACGTCATGAACTCCTTGCTCCTCGCCGATTTTAATATGGTTCCGCCCCTTTGAATAATATTACTGACAGATTGTGAATTAAGCGGAATAATATCGCCTTTGATCAATCCGTTGTAGCCCCGAATGATACCAAATATTTCGACTCCGTGATGAAGTCCACCCCGAACAACGGCTCTAATACAAGCATTCATGCCCGGGGCATCTCCACCTGAGGTTAATACTGCAATTCTTTTCATACAATTTAAAGCCTCAAGATAACGGGTTAACATTGTTTCAAGAGGAATATTTAAAATTTTGTTTAAGCCAAATTTAATACGCTGATTGAACTATTTTTTACAATTTTATGAATGTTTTTAAAAGATTTACCAATTTTATTTTGGTATAAACCCTTTAAAGACAGTTCAAGTAGCCGATCACAAATTTATTATTTTTAAATGACGTTTATGATTATTTTTAAAAAAAATTAGCATTAAATTATTTAAATTTTTGATAATATGACTAATTCAACAAAAATTTGAACTGTGATGGAAGCCTAGATAAACTTTGCCAATTTTGATGCCGGAGTGGGTCGTTAACCATTCTTAATTATATTCATTCTACCTAATTTGAAGCGGGTGATCTTGGAATAAATTATTCCTAAAAAACGTTTATCAATGAATTAAGGAACCGAACATTTTTAAACAAGGTTTTCATATCATGTAATCAATTAAATTCCAAGAGTTTACTTTATTAAATCTTAAGGTTAAATCCTCAGAAATCCTTCACGAGTCGTTTAGGCTTAGAAGATATTTTAATGCTACGTTTTATAATTCTTTTCAAAATATTGTTTCACCAAAACCTGATGCCTCAATATTGAGAATTACTTGAATTCAAGCATTATTATTTAAGTATTCGTTAGAAATTAGTTTATGTTTGAATAGGTTGAAAGAGCGTGATTAACTACGCATACCAGTACTATTGCCTAACCACCGAATCCTAAGCCCTACTTAACCTTTTATGACAATTTGAATTTTATCAGAAAAAATCCCTCAAACTCCCTTTGTGTTTCATTACAAAACCTTTTTCTGTTTTTTGAACAGTAGCACATTCATAAGTAGGGTCGTGATCAAAAAACACAATCCATTCGTTTTCACATGCTTGGCTTAATAAATTTTCCTTTTCTTGCATTGTTACCAACGGATTAATGTCGTAGGCCATCACGTAAGGTATTGGTATATGAGCGTGAGATGGAATCGTGTCGGCAATGAATAATATTTCTTTATGTTGGTAAGAAATCTTTGGCATCAACATTTTTTCCGTATGTCCATCGGTGAATAAAAAATCAATATTTCTGATCGGTTTTTCTACAACCTTATCAACAAAAAACAACTGGTTTGCTTGCTGAATGGGTAAAATATTATCCATAAAAAAGGTAGCCTTCTCACGGGGATTTGGGTTGATGGCAGACTCAAAATGCGCTGAATGCGACCAATATCGAGCATTCGGGAAGGTCATTTTAAAATTTGTTTTGTCTGCATTCCACTTAACGGCTCCCCCGCAATGGTCGAAATGCAAATGACTCAAAATTACATCGGTAACCTCATTTTCCGAATAACCTTTCTCACGAATGGATTTCACCAAATCTCCGTTGCCGTGTCGGTAATAATAGCCTTGCCATTTAGCATCCTGCTTATCACCCATTCCCGTATCTACGAGAATTAATTGTTTATCGTCTTCAATCAACAAACAACGCATAGCCCAAGTGCACAAATTATTTTCATCGGCGGGATTCAATTTATTCCAGAATGTTTTGGGAACTACGCCAAACATAGCACCGCCATCCAATTTAAAATATCCCGCATCGATCGTATGTAAAGTCATGAGTTAGTATTTTTTATCTAAATTACTATCCGTTTTATGTGTAAATTACCCAACATTATTGTAATAAGTAGTTATTTGTATTCAGATATTCTATTTTCTGAAAATAACTAACTGATATTGAGACATTTACCCCACATAAAAAAATGTTTAATTTTTTGCGGAAACTTAATAAACACCATTGGGGAGACACTTTTTAAACAAGCAATTATTTAGTTATGACCGTAGGATTAGTGCTATCTGGTGGCGGAGCCAGAGGAATCGCTCATTTGGGCGTTTTGAAAGCTTTACTGGAGAAAAAAATTAAGATTTCCGGGATTTCTGGATGTAGTGCGGGGGCAATTGTGGGCGCAATGTTTGCGGCAGGATATTCACCAGACCATATTTTTGAGATTGTGGTTTCTACCACTACCCTAAAAGCTATCCATCCTGCTTGGAGTCGTGCGGGTTTACTTCGACTGCAAAAAGCGGAAGAAGCTTATCTGAAATACATTCCGCATAATTCGTTTGAGCATTTAAAAATTCCGTTGACCGTCAATGCCACCAATTTATATGCGGGGAAAACCGTCTATTTTTCCTCGGGAGAATTATTAAAACCCGTCATCGCATCTTGTAGTATTCCAGGGCTTTTCGAGCCAATTACGTTTGATTCCACTACTTTAATCGATGGTGGTATTTTAAATAATATGCCCATTGAGCCATTAATCGATAAGTATGATTTTATTATTGGAAGTCATTGTAATCCATTCGGCATGCAAAAAATGCCAAAATCAATGTCTTCAATCGTCCAAAAGTCCCTATTTTTGGCCATCAACAATAACTCAACGGGGCGATTAGCCCAATGCGACATGATTATTGAACCACCCGAATTGAAACTATTCGACCCTTACGATATCCGTAAGGCTAGCGAAATTTTTAAAGCTGGGTACGAGTACACAAAGCAATTACGGTTGCTCGAAATTGTTTGACAAAAATAGTTAAATGCAATTTTTGAATTAGTTAAATCATTGAATCACAATGGATTAATTTACATTATAAAAGAAATATTATTAAAATGTTAATTTTTCAAACCGGTTGGTTTTGAATTTAAACTAAACAATAATTATCTTTGGGGAGTACATGGTTTAAACCATGAAAATGTTGAGTAATTCTACTTAAAATTAGAATGCTTAGTTAATTTAAACACATCAAATCAATATTTCCCCTAACTTCATGAACAAAAATCTATTATTCATTCTCTTGTTGTTTTTTGGCTGTTCGTTGAGCATGATTGCTCAAGACCGTCGAATTACAGGTAAAGTTGTCTCAGCCGGAGACGGCTCCCCTCTTCCAGGCGTCAGTGTTCAGATAAAAGGTACCGCAAAGGGTGCTTCAACTGATGCCAGTGGAAACTATGCATTAAGTGTTCCTTCTGGAAAAAGCAGTTTAGAAATTCGTTCGGTTGGTTTTGAACCACAAACTATTCAAATTGGTGCCCAAAGTATTATAAACATTTCATTAACGGAAAGTGATAATGCGCTAGGCGAAGTCGTCATCGTTGGTTATGGAACCCAAAAGAAATCCAACTTGACGGGTAATGTTGCCCAAATCAATTCAAAAGCGATTGAAAATTTACCAGTCGTAACGGTTGAACAAGCCATCCAAGGTAGAGCAGCCGGTGTTTTTGTTGAATCTGGAAACGGAAAAGTAGGGCAAGGTATCAAAATGCGTATCCGTGGTTCTTCATCAGTTTCGGCAGGAAATGACCCGCTGTATGTAATTGATGGTATTCCTATGACAACCACGCCGGCTGGTTCAGCCCCCAACACGCCAAATCCAATGGCTGACATCAATTTCAATGATGTTGAATCCATTGAAATTTTGAAGGATGCATCGGCCGCTGCCATTTACGGTGCTAGAGGTTCGAATGGTGTCGTTTTATTAACCACCAAACGTGGAAAATCTGGAAAAACTAATTTTAACTTTAGCTATTTCACGGGATCAAGCGAAGCAACGGGTCATCGTCAGTTTATGAATACCGCAGAATACGTAGAGTTTTTCAAGGAAGCACGAGTAAACGGGGGATATTCGGTATCTGGTGCCGAAACACGTTTCACTCGATACGCCGTGGGTGATAAAACCAGATGGTCAGATCCTACCTCGCCAAATTATACAAACACCAATTGGGAAGACCAAGTTTTCAGAAAAGGAAGTATCACGCAATATGATCTAAATATAAGCGGCGGTACGGATAAAACTAAATTTTATGCCTCTGGTTCTTACAGTAAACAAGATGGTATTTTGGTTAAGAATGGTTTTGAAAGAATTAGTAGCCGTGTAAATCTTGACCACAAGGCAACGGATAAAATCTCTTTGGGTATCAACGCAAGTCTAGCCCGTACCTTCAATACTCGTTTGGCAAATGATAATGCTTTTTCAACACCACTGCAGATTATTGCCTTGGCACCATTGTCGCCCGTAATTGACCCACGTACCAATGATTATTCGGACACGTATAACGGAGCAGCAGTAACTCAATACTACAATCCACTTATGAGTATTGCTAATGCAAGTAATACCACGGAAACTTACCGCACGATTGGCAATGTTTACGGACAGTGGAATATCATACCAAGTCTATCATTTCGTACTGAATATGGATTTGACATGTCCTTCAGAAATGACGACCAGTACAACGGTAAAAAAACGGTTCGTAACTCTGTAAATGCAGGAAATGGTGAGGCTTACAAAAATAATATCAACATTTTTAATTATAATACCAATAATTTCTTGACTTTTAATAAGGTATTTGACCAAAAGCATGATTTGAATTTGATTGCGGGTATGAGTTATCAACAATCAAAACGTACTTCAATTGATGCTACGGGCAGAAATTTGCCAAGTGATGCTTACAAAACGATTGCTTCTGCGGCCACCAAAGCCGATGCCAACTCGTTTGAAAGAACATTCACCTTCCTTTCGTATTTTTCGAGACTTAATTACAAATTTGACAATAAATATTTGTTAGGATTAAGCGGTAGAATAGACGGCTCATCTCGTTTTGGTACAAACAATCGCTACGGCTTTTTCCCTGCAGCATCCGTGGGCTGGCTTCTTTCTGAGGAAAGTTTCTTGAAAAGTGTTCGTCAAATTAGTTTGTTGAAAGTTCGGGCTAGTTATGGTTTTACGGGGAATGCTGAAATTCCAAATAATGCAAGTTTGGGACTTTATTCAGCCTTAAATCCAAATAGTGACCCTGCGGGATATGCAGGAATTCCAGGACAAAGTCCATCTCAATTAGAAAACCCAGATTTAAAGTGGGAAAAAACTGCTCAAACCGACATTGGTATTGAATTGGGTTTATTTAATAATCGTATTTCTGCCGAAGTTGACTATTATACAAAACAAACTACTGATTTATTACTTAACGTAAATGTTCCAGGCACGAGTGGTTTTGCAAGACAATTAAAAAATGTTGGAGAATTAGAAAATAAAGGTTGGGAGTTTATTTTAAGAACAGATAATAAATTTGGTGATTTGACTTGGAGAGCTTCAATCAATGCCGCAACGAATGCCAATAAAATTCTAAATCTTCAAGGACAAGTAATTACTGGTGGAACCTTAAACCGAGCGGTTGAAGGACAACCACTTGGGGTATTCTTTGGCCCAGAATACGCAGGCGTTGACCCTGATAATGGCGATGCGTTGTATTATACCAATACAAAAAAAGCCGATGGAACAATTGATAGAACGAAGACAAATGACGTAAATACGGCTGAAAATGTAGCAATTGGAAATCCTAATCCTAAGTGGATTGGTGGTATAACAAATGAGTTCAACTTTAAAGGCGTTGATTTTAGTTTCACCTTCCAAGGGGTTTATGGTAATGATATTTACAATGGTGCTGGAATTTTTATGTCGGCAAATGGAGATTTTTATGATAATCAAACGATTGACCAGTTGAGTCGTTGGAAAAAGAAAGGGGATATTACCAATGTTCCACAAGCACGCTTTTTGGGAGGTAACGGAACGGCACAGTCGTCGAGATATTTATCCGACGGAAGTTATACTCGTTTGAAAACAATTTCATTAGGCTATACTTTCCCAAAATCAATTACTGATAAAATTAAATTATCAAAATTGAGAATTTACGCCACGGCTAACAACTTGTTAACTTTCACTAAGTACAACGGATGGGATCCAGAAGTAAATACTGATTATCAAACTGGGATTGCAGCTGGTACAGATTTTTATTCGGCACCACAGTCAAAAACCATTACAGTTGGTTTAAATCTTGGATTTTAATTTAAAGACTCAAAAAAAATGAAAATATATAATAAACTTATTTTCGCAGTAGCTTTCAGTTTAATGTTGACAAGTTGTGCGGACAAATTAGATGTTAAACCCGTGGATGACGTTGATGCAATCACTGCGGTACAGACTTCATCAGATGTAGAAGCAATCCTAACAGGTGCCTACGATGCTATGTCAAGCGGAAATGTTTTAGGGGGAGATCTCCAACGTGATGCTGAACTTATTGCCGATAACGGTGATATTGAGTGGGGCGGAACTTTCGTAGCACCGCAACAAATAGTGTCAAGAAGTATGCTTAAAACTAATGATCAGGCGCAAGCAACTTGGTTGGATTCATACAGAACAATCAACATCGCCAACACGGTAATCTCTAATTTAGGGGTGGTTGATGCAGCAAAAAAAGCCCGATTTGAAGGTGAAGCAAAATTGATTCGTGCATGGATGCACTTCGAATTGGTCAGAGAATATGCGAAGACTTATCAGGATGGTTCGGCGAGTGCTAATCTTGGCGTTCCTATTCTGACCACACCAACCGCTAAAATTACGGATGCAAGTTTTGTGGCACGAAATACGGTTGAGGAAGTCTATAAAGCAGTTATCGCAGATTTATCCTCAGCGGAAACCTTATTGCCAGCCAAAAATGGTTTTTTTGCTACTAAATTTACCGCCGCAGCCTTGTTGTCTAGAGTTTATTTGATGCAAGGTAATTATGATGCCGCACGGCAAGCAGCTAACAGAGTAATTGCTTCAGGAAATTATACTTTGACGGACACTTTCGATGCAGCCTTTAACAATAAGAATAACTCAACCGAGGATATTTTTGCCACGCAAGCAACGGATCAAGATTTTGTCAATGAATTGAACACTTTCTTTGCCTCAGCCTCTCAACAAGGCCGTGGTGATATTATTATCAACGACCAACATTTAAATTCTTACGATGTTTCGGATGAAAGAGGAAACTTCTTTTATCAATCCGGAGATGTATTCACAGCAAAATGGGCCGTTAGAATTGCCAATATTCCGTTAATCCGTTTGGCTGAAATGTACTTGACTCGTGCTGAGGGGAACATCCGTGTAGGTGGAACATCCGTGGGCGCAACACCTCTATCTGATGTTAATCGCTTGAGAAATAGAGCAGCCGCAAAACTTTATTCTACCATGGATTTGCCAACTATTTTAAAGGAAAGAAGATTTGAATTAGCTTTTGAAGGACATCGGATTCATGATATTAAAAGAAATAAGCAAACCATCAAAAAAGTGAATGGTAACACAACCTTGACCTATGCCTTTAATTCTCCAAAACTCGTATTCCCAATACCGTTAAGAGAAATTGATGCAAATAAAAATTTAATTCAAAACGAAGGTTATCAATAATAAAAATCAATCACAAAAAAAAGGCGAGCCAATTTGGCTCGCCTTTTTTTTGTGATTGATTTTTATTAAGATTTTTTTCGCCAACGATTAATATACAAACATATAAAAATAATGCAATTTAAATATAGCGGAAAAGCATAAAAATTGACCATCCGTCAGATGAGATTTTACCTACGATAAAACATTTTAATAATATAATTTTGACTCAATCATTAAGTATTTAGGATTCATTAAGCAGTAAATTGTTTAGTATTTTATACTTAATCATTCGATTATTTGTCCGAAAAAAATGATCAAGTTTATAATGCAAATTAGAAAAATACAAAACTAAACTAAGGTGAATTGGATAAATATACCTATGAATTAGCGGTATTTGAGGACTAAACCGAACAAATTAATTTTTTATCGTTTGTTTGTTTAAGGCAAATTATATAATTTTACTCGACACTATTATTGTTTATTTAACAAATTTTTAACCGTAATTTAATTAATACATGAAGAAACAATTACTCATGACTTTGCTTGTTGCTTTTATTTCTTGTGTGAACGTTTTCGCTCAAGACAGAAAAGTATCAGGCAAAGTTACCTCAGCCGAGGACGGCTCAGGTCTCCCGGGAGTCTCTGTGCAATTAAAAGGCACTACCAAAGGTAGCACCACAGATGCGACCGGTAATTATTCTATTGCAGTGCCGTCAACTGGCGGTACACTCGTTTTTAGCTTCGTTGGGACGACCAACCAGGAAATTGCGATTGGTAGTAAATCAGCCATTGACGTCAGAATGACAAATGATACCAAGCAATTAACAGAAGTTGTTGTTACGGCAATCGGTATTCAACGGGATAAAAAAGCCATAGGTTATGCCGTATCCAATGTAAAAGGAGATGATTTGGCTCAAAAATCTGAACCAGATGCACTTCGCTCCTTGAACGGTAAAGTTCCTGGGGTTAATATTACCTCAGGTGGTGGAGCACCCGGTCAAGGTACAAGAATCACTATCCGTGGTGCTAATTCATTCACGGGAAATAATCAGCCTTTGTTTGTGGTTGATGGTATTCCGTTCGACAACTCTGTAAACTCAGTAGATGGGTTTAACTCAACCACGGTTACTTCAAATCGTGCCTATGATATTGATCCGAATAACGTTGAATCGATGACCGTTTTAAAAGGTGCCGCTGCCGCAGCGCTATACGGTTCACGTGCCGCAAATGGAGTTGTGGTTATTACTACTAAATCTGGAACAAAATCGGCAAAGAAAGGTATTGAAATCACTTACAACTCCTCCTATTCAACCGAGAAAATCTCTTCAATTCCAGATTATCAGAATACCTATACGCAAGGGTCAAATCAGAACTATAACGGTGGTTTTATTGGAAACTGGGGAACTGTTTTCCCTTCGGAGGTGGATAGAATTAACTCACAATTGGGTTTCAATCGTTATTCAAAAACAATTGTTGATGGCTATCCAGAGGGAACAGTTCCTCATCCCTTAGTCGGAGTTCCCTACACAGCAGCCCGATTTAAATCAGTATTCCCCCAATTATTAGATGCTAATGGCAATCCTATTCCTGTGCCATTGCAGCCCTACGACATTATTGGTGGCTTTTTCCGTGAAGGAAAGGTCGTAGAGAATGCAATCCAAATTGCTTCCACTGGCGACAAAACTTCTTTGAACGCAGGTGTTTCAAGAACGACGAATGATGGAATTGTACCTAATTCAAACACCACTCGGACTAACTTAACATTTGGTGGCAACGCCCAATTGGCCAATGGCTTCATTGTTTCTGGAAATGTCACTTACGTAAGAACCACACAACAATCACCGCAATCAGGTGCTTCTTATTTTTCTGATTACGGATCGGGAAGTACGGGATCTATTTATGACCGCATTTTTTATCTACCACGTAATTACGATTTAAATAACTATCCATTTGAAAATCCAGCCGATGGTTCAAACGTTTTTTATCGGGCTTTGGATAATCCAATTCGTACCTCAAAATACAATTTGTACAATAGTGAAGTTAATCGTGTGTATGGAAATATGGCCATTAGTTATGATGTTGCTCCGTGGTTGAATTTATTAGCCAAAGGTGGTATCAACACTTACGGTGAAACTCGACATAATGTTATTCGTCCTGGAGGAGTAGCTTTGCCCCAAGGATTAATTTCCCGTAATAACCTCAATAATACCGAGCAGGACTTTACGTTTTTAGCAACTTTCAATCAGGATTTTAATGAGAAATTTGGGATGAAATTTTTAGCTGGTTTTAATGCAAATCAAAGAGAATTCAACCGATTTGATTCTTATAACAATGAAGTTATTGATGCAAATTTATTGATTTTGGGGTCAACGAATAAACAATCATCGGGTGAATATAATAGATTACAGCGCTTGTATGGTATTTTTGGTGAATTATCCATGTCCTACAATAATTATGCTTTCTTGACCGCAAGCGTACGTAACGACCATTCTTCAACTTTACCCATCGCTAATAACAGCTATTTGTATCCCGCAATTACAGG
>Ga0114959_10004358_pt1 | contig 10866 bp, 22 predicted proteins | sample C_130625_EF_Meta_FD_87317 | JGI IMG/M metagenome (GOLD analysis project Ga0114959, IMG submission 87317) | Freshwater microbial communities from Lake Croche, Canada to study carbon cycling - C_130625_EF_MetaG | ecosystem: Environmental > Aquatic > Freshwater > Lake | place: Lake Croche, Canada...
AGATACATTAATACCGTCATTTGTTTGAATGATTCCGTTAACATCTAAGGTTTTTATAGGTGTTGCTGTTCCTATACCTAATCTATTATTATTATTATCCCAAAATAGATTTGTATTTGATGAAATTTGATTTGTACCACTCCAAAAGGCTACTCTTGTAGCTACTCCTGAGCCTCCTATTTTATTATTAAAAGTTGACCAGTCAGCAGAAGTCAAAAAACCATTTGCGAAAGCTCCAGACTGAGTGATTGAAATATTCGGATTCGCTCCTCCTGATGAAGACAAAGGAGATGAAGCAGTAACACTATTCACAGCTCCTCCTCCTCCTCCTCCAGTAGCACAGGCGAACACGAGAGCATAATTAGTAAGGTAAGTAGCTTCTGAATTAATCAAAATGTCTGTACCTGCAGGATTCATATAAAGCACATTATTAGTGCTTATTTTCAAAGTAGTGAATGACTTGTTTCCCTTAATCTCTATTGAAGATATCAGAGAGATAGGATTCAACTGCATGAGTACATTTGAAGAATCTTCAAAGTAAGTAATTGAATTTCCTGAAATATCATCAGTAACTTTTATTGATACGTTACAGCCTAATTTCGTGATAGTGAATATTTGCATTTTTATAATTTTAACAGGCGAAAATTAAAGGATAATTAGTTAACAAAGCAGCTTCAGAATTAATCAAAATGTCTGTACCTGCAGGATTAAAATATAAGACATTATTTAGAGAAATATCCAAAGTAGTGAATGAATCTTCTCCTATTATTGTGAAGCCTACTTTTTTACTCTGAGCATTAAAAATAAGCTCAAAATTTGAAGAGTCTATCTGATAATTAGAGTAAGTGCCTGTACTGGATTCGAATACACTTAGTTGAACATTACAGCCTAATTTCTTAAGATTAAATACCTGCATTTTATTTTTGTTTAATTAAATATATTATAGATAAAGTCAACAAGATTAAAGCTCCTGATACTATCAATTTTTTTTTTTCGTTCCCTGAAGGACTGAACTTAGAATAAAAAGACATTAGTCTATTATTCCAACCATTTTTAAAAGGAGCATATTTCGGAGAAGCTGCTAAAAAATTAAGATAAGCTCTTCTGACCTTTGTATACTCATCAAATAGAACATTCTCAGGAAGTAAAAAGCTCTTAGCCTGTGCTTCTCCTTTATTCTTTGCCTCCTGTCCTAAATTACTAAGAGCCTGATATAAGTGCTTGTAAGCTCTGTCAGTTCCACTTCCCCAACCTGCCTCAGTCATTGCCAAAGCTATAGAATCAGGAAGCTTACTTCCTGCAACATTATTGTAATAGAAGTAAAGGAATTTCGCTGCATCTTCATCAGTAAGATTCAAAAACCTCTCATAAGTTACAGGAGAAATTCCGAGAGCTCCTGCTCTATCTTTAAAAGTGCAGTAAGTTACTCCTTTGTTAGTATGGTATTGTCCTGCAGGAACACAGGATGAAGCTGTATCTGAAGGATTCTTTGAAAGACCTCCTTCCCACTGGATAATATGAGAGATATAATTTTGCCAATTATTCGAATCGTTATAGAGCATGATAATTTTTTTAAAAGTTAAATTAGTGGAGGAAGTAGAAACTTCCTCCGTTTTTCATCAAACCTCAGTGGATAATGGACTCTGAGCATCTTCAGGATAAATTAAATCCATTACTTCCACGACATTTGCGAGAATGAGTCTTATCTTCTTCGGAATAATGAAAAATTTGCTTAGAAAAACCAAAATAGGACGAGCTATGATGAAAACTTTTTTGTGATTCTTTTCTGTTACTGCTTTCTGAGATTCTAACCAGTAGAGTTCAGAATGTTTATTGATATCACTTAGATTCATGATTTTGAATTTTATTTATTACGTTATTAAGTCTGTCAAGTGTTAAGGTATTCTCTTTTATTACTCCCTGAGTGCTTTGTATTGTCTTGACGTTTTCTTTTAAATCATTATTCATGTAGTTAAACATTCTGTCATTGAGACTGGTTACCTGAAAATACAGATAAGCAATTGCAGAGCCAAAAGTGATTACTATAATAAGCATGAAATACTTATTAATAAGTATGAGCTTATCATTCGCTTCTTTTGTATTGATATTGATTAAGTCAGGCATTAATAATTGTATTTTGGAAGTCTTGTAACCTTATCAATTATAGTTGAAAGCTCTGAATCTGATAGACCAGCTTCCGGCATGAGCCCCTTCCCTCTCTTCATGAATTCAAGAATATCTTCTTTATAAACCTGAGAAAATACTTCAGCTAAAAAAGAAACTTGTGATTGAGTACGAAGAGCAGAAAATACAGAAGTGATTCCTGCTTCATCATCATAAAAATATCCGAATGAATCATATAATCTCTTCGCTAAATTCTCAGCAGTTTGTCGAGTAATTAACTTCGCATTATTTGGAGCGAATCTGTAAAAATTTGGAGAGAAAGGATTCTGCTTCTGAGGAAGATTCTGCTGCTCTTCAATTACTCTTTGAGACTTGTCTTTAAGTATTCCTAATTTCTGAAGTATAGGACGAGCTAAGAGAAAATAAATAACGAGTACAAGTACAATTTTGTAAGCTATATCTTTTTGTGATTCCGACATGATTATTTTTTTAAAGCGTTAAGTATGTGAATGATTCTTTTTTTGTTTGTAGGATTCTTAGTGAGAACATCAGTAAGAGAATGGAGAGCCATTGTCTTACTATATCCCATATCTAAGAATAACTTACAACCGTACAAATCAGCCTTCATCTCATCATGATAAAAAGAATGACCTACTTCATGACATAGAATAAAAAGCCTAATTTGAAAAGGTAAGCTCCTGAATTTATCTCCTATTTCTATGATTCCTTCCTTATAAAAATTTCTTGCAGGAGTGCCGACTAAGGTAGGATTGTAAACAATTTTAAAATGAGAGTGAGGAAAGTACTTCTCAGCTTCAGGAAGTTGAAAATTCAGCTTGTATTTCTTTAGAGGATATGCTCTGACTTCAGCTCCGACATTGATATAATACTTTCCTGCTCTCAAAATATTCGTTTCGAATTCGCTCTGTCCTTTTGCTAAGTCTCTGAAATAATAGATTCTGTTTTTATCATCATGAATGATAACTCTCTTCGGAATTGCTCCTAAGATATTCACTTTAATAGTACATTTTTCTTTTACTTCGAACTTAGTCATTATTACTTTTTACGAGCTAAATAAATTACTCCACCTATCAGAACTACTGCTCCAAGAATTATCCAAATCATATTCTTTTTGAAAAATTCTTTTTTCTTCTGAGATTCTATTTCTGTTCCTGCAGCTTCAAGACCTGCACCGAGCTCAGTCTGTTTGCCACTGGTTGACGGCAACTTAGCACTCAAAGAAATCTTTCCTTCATCAGTCTGCTGAATCTGTAAATCTGAATCCTGAGCTTTCTTTTTTAGCTTCTGCCAAAACTTTCCACTTAATAAAGGTTTTTTGCCGTTCTGAGCTCTGACATCATTTATTTTCTCAATTGCTTTTTTTGCTGTAGCCGTAATAGCTGCTAAAGTCAATCCTAAAAATTCTTCAGCTTCTCCTGAGAAATACTGCTTTCTGTTTTCTTCAGAAAGTACTTTTTTCTCTGCTGCTTCATAAGAAATATTCTCCAGTCTCATTTTCTTTGCGATAGCATTCTCATGAGTAAGAGCTGCCTGTACTGATAATTTAATTAAGTCAGTCTCAGGAATGTTTCCTCCTCTTCTAACATATTCCTGAATTGATTTCACGTTGTTTTCAATTATCTGAAGAGCTACATCAGAAGTAGTAACTCCTGCAGCTTTCGACTTTTTATTAAGAAGGGAAAAACCTTCGTAGTATTCGTTATACATTTTTAGTTTTTTTTGTTTATTATAAATTAAAAAAGGCAGAAGAGCTTGTTGCCCTCTGCCCTTTTTATTACGAGTATATGAAGAAAATTATCTTTCGATTAATACGTTCCACTTAACCGTTTCTCCTGCATTAATTTTGTAGTAGAATCCTTTTTGGTCATCTATTGGAAAATTGCACTGGATGTCAACAATCTTAGTTTGGAATTGTTGAGGATTGAAGAATGTACGAGGACTCAATACGTTTCTATTCGAAGCTCCTAAGAAGTTCGAAGTGAAGTGAGTAATTTCATTATCAATCTGAGCGTCATTTACTACGGTCATTCTGATTCCTACGATTCTGAAAGGACGTCTTCCTGAAGACTTTACCAAAGAACGATATGTATATTGTGGGCAAATGCAAGTTAAAACGCTTGTGTAAGCTGTAGCTCCAGTAATAAACAAATCTCCATTCAAGTTATAACCAACTACACCCACACCTGCAGCCTGTTGACCTTGTAAGGTAGTTTGTGGCTTGTAAAGTGCTGTAGCACTGGTAACGATTGAAGGATTCTGATTTTCTATGAATGAACGCAATTCATTGAAAAGTTCAATAGTTAATATTTCGGCTCCTGTGTTAGACATCACTAAATCAAATGATGCTTTTTGACGAACTGGAGCAGGGTTATTCGGATTCTTTCCGATAAAGTTTTGAGCATTTGGGTCATAGCTACTCATATCATCATAGCTTGACGCTGCTTCTAATTCTTCGAACATAGTTTTTATGTTTTTAAAGTTTTTTTAATAAGGTTTTTTGCTAAAAATTAAGCTTGTTTAGTGATTAATTTCTTTACGAACAAATCGTAAACAACTAAAGCTACTAAGATTACCAACATTTCTTTAACGTAAGACATTTTTTAAGTTTTTAAAGTTTGAAATATATTTTTTCAGTAAGTACAACTCAAACTTAAAAAAATTATTTTGTTGAAATATTACATTTCCCTATTTTCGTTCTGAAATCATTCAATAATGGACAAAAAAGAATTTTCGCTTATCAACAAACCTCCAGTTATTAGAGCTGAATCAGTTACAGCCAAATTTCAAGTACCTCCTATCCTGTACAGCAGAATTCAAAGCTTCTTAAAAATTAGAGGAACGAAAGAAAGCACACTTTTTTTGATGTCCGTTGATGAATTTTTGACAAAAAACAATTTCTAATCACATTCTAAACTCCAAATCAACATGAGTACAAGAAGAGAAAGACTTAACGGAACAGCTACCGATGAGCTTCAAGATGACTTTTTAGCTGAACTTAACGAAGCTGTAGAAGTAACAGCTCCAGTAGAAGAAACCTTATTGAATAAAGCTCCTGATTCAATCTATTTTGAATCTGATGAAGATTTCAAAGCAGCTTTTAAAAAAATGAATGAGACCTCTGTTCCTGTAGAACTAACAGGCGAAATGCTCACTCACAAAAACATGAATGAAGGACAGCCTTACAACTTCTTCTTCATGGGTTACGCTACCATATCTGATAAGGTAACAGGAGAGCCAAGAAAGGCAGCGAGATTAATTAACGAAGAGAAAGAGAGCTTTATCTGTGCTTCAATGGTAGTATTAACTGCACTGGAGAAGATTGAACAGAATCCTCCTGTAGCTGTTCGCTTGATTTCATTAGGGATGAAAGAAGGCAAAAAGAATGCTTATTGGAACGTAAAAGTGTTTCAATTGTAATTCTATGCTATCGAATAAAAAAAGGGAGTATTTTTACTCTCTTTTTTTATTTTAAAATTTAAACCTCATCAATAATGGCAAACAAAAAAAAGACTCCTAAAAAGTCAGCTCCGAAAAAAGCCGTTGCCAAACCTAAAAAAACACCACCTAAAAAACAAACTAAGAAAGCTCCTCCAGTTCCTGTAGATACGAAGAAATCCAAAGCAGGTAAAGTCAGAGGAAGCACAGCAATAAGAGACTCAAAAGGAAGATACGTCACAAAGCTCTTTGCAAATGAAGTCAAGCTCACTCTATTAGCCTCAAAAGGAATTGACGTTAAAAAAGTTCATGCTGATAACTTTAAGAAGATTGATAAGCTCATAAAAGAGAATAAAGTCAAACCTCAGGAAGTTAAGAAGTACTATGAAAAAAGAAAATTCATTTTTGAAGAGCTCAATGAAAAAGGAGAGCTAAAAGGAACTTGGAAAAATTCAAATCAGTTACAGGAAGCCATTGAAGAATATCAGGGAGAAATCTTTATTAATAATGGAAATAAAACAAAAAAAGTTACTAAAGATGAAGCCTCTCTCATAATTAACAGATTCAAAACTTCTGTAGTCGGTAGTATTAATGCACAAGACTTTGCAGTAATGCCAACTTTAAGCCTATCAGGAAAAATGACATTCAATATTCCTTCTCCAACTAAGCTTGATAAAGAGCTCATGAAGTATTTCGGAATTGAAGACATAGAGGAACTGGATGAATTCGAAGCTGCAGAAATATCTGAAGCTTTGACTTCTGTGCTTGAATCAATTTACCGAGGAGAGCCTGACTTAGTACTTTATATTTCTTAACTAAAAAAATCATATTACGAGTATGAAAAAAGCAATCTTAACACAGGAAGTACTTAACCAGTACATAGACTTACACAAGTCTCTTAAAATGCCCTACAAACTAACCCTATCAACTTACACAGCTCGAATAATTTCCAATTATTGTGATATTTATTTCATGAAAGCTGAACAGCCTGTGAGAGTATTCGCTGCTTATAACAAAGTTAAATTAGACTGCAAAAAAGTACCAGTAGCACAAATAAAAACTTCGACACTTCAATATTATTCTACAGCCTTTCAACATGGAGACTTTTACGCTGATGAAATCTATAACATAGATATTAAGTCAGCTTATGCTTCTATCCTGTACAATGATAAATTAATTTCAAAGAAAACTTATGACTACCTGATAAAGCTTCCTAAAATGGAGAGACTTGCATCAGTCGGAATGTTAGCCTCTAAAAAACATCACTACGAAATTGATGAGAAAGGAGAAGTTACACTGGATCGAATTGAAAGAAGTGAAACCTCAGATTATTTCTTTTATTGTGTAAAACGTACTTCAGAAATTATCAATCATGTATCAAAGCACTTAGGAGAAGCTTTCCTGTTCTCATGGGTTGACGGCATTTACTTTTATCAGAATAATGAGAAAGCCTCTATCAGTGCTATGAAAATAATCACAGATTATCTGAATGAGAATAATTTAAAAGCCTCTTATGATAAGCTTACAGAATTCGAAGTGAAGGATAAAAAAGAATACTATCATTGCAGATTCTTAAAGGAAGGAAAGCTGAAATATTTCAACATTCCTAAAATAGAATCAGAGACAAAAAACGCTATCATAAATCACTTACTTACTAAATCTTACAACTAATGAGCTCAATACAATTCGAAGCAGAAAAAGAGCACATCATTACTAAATTAAAGGAAGGATATTACTTAAAGAATTCTTCAAATGAGATGAAAATAAAGCTTGTTACCGAGTCTCATATACCAGTTGAATATTACTCAATAAGACTTTTAAATAATCTACTGGATGAAAAAATAGTAATTAATTCAGCAGGAAAATATATCTTAACAAATCAAAAATTTTAACACATGGACATTGTCAAAATGATTACAGGAAACCCTTCTATAAAAAATATGCTCCTGCAGAAATTTACAGGCATGGCGAAGGAACGAGGAATAAAAAAAATAATCATAGACCTCGAAAAGCCTGAGCTCGAAATCGAAGAGCTGAAGCCTACAGATATAATAGTTGACAGCAGGACTTATGACTTTTTAGTAAATTTTTATCACACCCATAAAAAACAATTATAATCATGGAAAATTTAAACTTCGACCTTCTTAAAGAAGCTCCCACTGAGCTCATGACTGAAATTAAATCAGATAACATCAAACTGGATGAAATCACAGGCAATACAGGAATGATTCCTGAGAGCCTCCTGACTCCTTCAAGTGCCGGAACTAACCCTACAGGATTCAATCCTTTGAATCCTAATCAGAATCCTCAAAGTCAGAATCTTAACGCAGGAAATCTTATCACTCCTGAATTAGCTATTTCCTTTGTTGATATAATTGTTCCTGTAGTATTTGTGCTCCTGTTCAAAAGGATTCATGATAAGACTATTTCAAAAAAGGACATACAGCTTTCCTCCAGTGAGAAGGAAACACTTAAGCCAGTGCTTCAGAAATATCTTAATTCTATCAACTTCGAAGTTGAAAATCCTTTGAATGCTCTTATTGTTACAATGGGATTCATATACGGAATGAAGTATATAGAAATCTCTAATTCTATTCCTTCAGGTAATTTCAAGAGCTCAGCTCCTCCTCAGAATATCGGAGAAGTAACAGCCTTAGGAACTATCAAAAGAGACGGCAGAGGCAGACCAAAGGGAACTTATAAAAAAACTAAACAAGTAATATGAAATTAAAATTTTGTGCATTAATCAGAAAAAAATTATGTCCTAAATACTTGCACAGGTATGAAAGAAGAGGAATAACAGGCAGAAGATTTAGAGTAATTTTTGAAGAATTAAATCAACTTTTTTATGAGTAATTTAATACTAATAGCAGGAGGAACAGGACAAGGAAAGAGCACTTATGTGAATAAGAATCTTCTTAATAATGAAATGAGAATGATTAACGGCAAAGCTCGTTTCTTTCCGACTTCACACTCAAAAAGACAGTATGTATTCGATATTAATAACGAGTACAACTTCTTAGATGATACCATGATTCGACCTATCATGAGAAATATCAATTGTAATGATAAATATTTCGTTACAAATTGCAAGAGAATCATGAAAACGAATATAGTTTTTGAGGATGCTTCAGGATTCCTGAGAGGAAAGCAATCTAAGGAAATAGCTCAGCTTATAGTTCAAAGAAGACACACCGAAAACAATTATGTTATCCTGTTCCATTCGATTAATAGAATTCCTCCTGAGCTCTTAGAATATTGTAACTATATAATTCTTTTTAAGACTGGAGACAATTTAAAGGACATTGATAATAAATTTAAAAATACAACTATCAATCAAATGTTTCTTAGTTTGAAGGATAAACCCAACCACTCACATTTAATTAAGAAGCTGTTATGATAATAGAGAATCCTGAGCTATTTATTATTGATTCAGTAATACTTTTATTAATTACTTACGAGCTCTTTTTAGCTGAGAGAATTATAATATTTCCATCTATTTTTAATTTAATTAATCTCATAAGAAAAAATAAAAAAAATAAAAAATAAATTAATTCACATGAATCACTACGAGAAAAAGGACTCAAAAGAAATAAAAACAAATATTAATTGTTTTTTTTGCTATAGGCAGTTAACAGCTACGGAATTATTTTATTCTGAAAATACCTGCTTTATTTGTAGACTAAAAAAAGGAGGAAATTTGAATCCGATTGATATTAATAGTAAAAATACGGAAGATAAAAAAGAGTAGTTTTACTCTATTTTATTTCAATTAATTTAATGAGCTTTGAGTCATTAATTAATCATCCTTAAATCAAACATCATGCAAAACAATCAAATCGATTTCAACATCACTTTCAAAAATGTTCCTCAGTACATTATTGATTCAATGAAACAGCTTAACATGAATCCTTCTCAGGATAATCTTTCTGTAAAGTATGAGAGCTATCTTCACAGAGATTTGTTAGCCGAGCTCATAGCCTTCCATAAGACCAATTCTGATGAAATCATGAAGAAGCTTAGCGAAGCACTGGATAAAGCTGTTCATGAAGTCTATCAGTCTGAAATCGCTTCTAAACTAATTTAAGAATCTCACTCAATAATGTGTAGTTAATCAAACGGGAGCTGTTTCTACAGCTCCTTCATTATTTAATCAAAAAAACCTTAATTTTATGTACAAAAAAATTGAAAAAATTGTTATCACGGATAAATCAGGGAAAGTTACTATCGTTCTATTTCAAGAGCCTATCAGCTTTCCGACTTATGTCGCATATAAATCTCTTTTAAGAAAACAACATAATTATGGAACTGCTCGACCTATATTTCAAATCAAATAACCCTAATGATATGGTAGTAGAGGCTTTTAACAGCTTCAATACTTTTGCACAAGTAAAAGACTATCCTTATCAGAATCCTGCTTCTCCTAACCCTGCATTCAATCCTTATCCTATTTTCGCCACTCCGAACTCTCCTGCTCTTGCTAACTATAAGAACATGATATTTGGAGCAGGAGGAGAGCTCAATATCACTTTCGACAATGGTACTTACTGCTCTTCAATAGAATCTATTCAGTATCCTTATAGGAGCTTACTCGAAGCTCTGAAAGTCTATAAGATTAAGATTCATAAGATAAGAATGAGCTGCACTAATACCCTTCAGCTCATAGAACCAGTAACCCAATTCGTAAGAAAGCCTCTGACAGCGAAGGCAAATGAAACTACTTATACTATAACTATTCCTCCTGATAATGTTATACCTACTTTGAATGACTGGATTCAGGAACTATTCATAGACGGAAGCACAGGGCTAAGATTCAAGCTTCTGGGGAACGCTGTTCTTTCATGGAATATTCACTTTGACTTTATTTAGTATGTACAAGATAAAAAGCTATAGCTTCACACAGGCGAAGAAATTAGGAGTAACTATTAAGCCTTCAATAAGAGCAGGGAAGAAGATTGATATCTTTGATAAGAAAGGAAACTATATCTGTTCTATTGGAGCTTCAGGATATTCTGACTATCCTACTTATATTCAGGATGAAGGCAAAGCTTATGCTGATGAGAGAAGGAGACTATATAAGCTGAGACATACAGAGAAGAAGACTAAGGGAACACCTTCTTACTTCGCTGATAATATTCTTTGGTAACTTTTTGCATATCGGTTGATTTTTATTTTCGAGCTTCAGTTTCTACTGGAGCTTTTTTTGTGGGCAGACTTTTGGAAGGAGGAGTGATGTGTTAAAAAAAAAGTAAGCAGCAAGGAAGGAAGGAAGGAAGGAAGAGCAGC
>Ga0114959_10004359_pt1 | contig 10864 bp, 9 predicted proteins | sample C_130625_EF_Meta_FD_87317 | JGI IMG/M metagenome (GOLD analysis project Ga0114959, IMG submission 87317) | Freshwater microbial communities from Lake Croche, Canada to study carbon cycling - C_130625_EF_MetaG | ecosystem: Environmental > Aquatic > Freshwater > Lake | place: Lake Croche, Canada...
GACTTAAAACTAAGCAAGTGGCATAATTCAACGATCTCAACATAAGGTATTAATGTGGCAGATAATAGACCCGTCCCTATGCCGCCTGAAATAAGAGCGGAGCTTGCTAGGCTTCGTGCTCTGATGGTTCCAGATGCGGAAGCCTACAGACGGCGCGAGATAGGATCTAAGCGCATGGAGGAGGAGGCAAAGAAGATACAGCCCCTGCGTCCACTGAGCGCGGCAGATACCGATCTGGAGTACCTATCCGCGGCCAGTGGCGGTCAGGTAGACATGGACAGGATGCGCCTTGAGCTGATGAACGGCGGCGGCAAGGCTAAGTTCCTGAAGGACAGCAAGGTGAAGGAGCGTTTGTATCATGGAACAATAGCAGACATTGACAAATTTAAAATGCCCAAAAACTCCGTTGGCATATGGGCAAGCCGAAGTCCTGATGTGGCAAACGAATATGCAACGATTGCCGCTCGTGGTTCAGGCAACCCTTCCATTTATCCATTGCATGCACATTTAAAAAACCCAGCGTCTGAAAAAGAATTTGGTGACGCATGGGAAGAAGCCGCAAAAGACAGTTCTCGACTTGGATGGAATACGCATGACCAGCGTCATCGAGAAATTCTTCAAAGTAAAGGTTTTGATGGCGCTATTCTTGGAGATTCTGTGGTTGTCTTTAATCCAAAGCAATTAAAGTCAGCCATTGGTAACCGCGAAACCTATAACACCAAAGACCCAGACATCACCAAAGCCAACGGTGGCTCCATCAACAAAGCCAAGTTTCTGAAGGACAGCAAGGTCAAAGACGTTCTGTATCACGGCACAAGCAATGACATCACTCAATTTGACACCAATAGAGGTAAAGGTCTTATGCTTGGTGCTGGAGCATATTTCACGCCAAATGTAAAAAAAGCTGAAAGCTATGCAGGGGACACTAAGGGTCACAATGCCACCATAATGCCTGTGCATGTTTCACTTAAAAATCCAGTAGAAACAAGTATATTTGATCAAAAATATATGGGTTCTATATCCGACAAAGAAAATGCCAAACTTCGCGCCAAAGGGCATGATGGCATCATTCTTAGAAATTCTGATGGAAACATAGCTGAGGTTGTGGTCTTTCACCCTCATCAGATTAAGTCAGCTACTGGCAACCGTGGCACATACGACACAAATAACCCAGACATTACTAAGAAGAATGGTGGACTAGCCCACATGAACAAGGGCGGTAGCACAAACGAGAAATACCCATCCATCCAAGAAATGATCCAGCGATTAAAAGAGGAAGGAAGAACGCCGATTGTTCCCGTGCCTAATCGCTGGTTTGCCGATCCAGTAAAGCACCCGCATCAACAGAAGATGATCGAGCGCATTCTTGCAAAGACTGGACATGGGCGTGAAGGCTTTCCTTCTGGTGCCTATATCAATCCGCAGACTGGCGAGCCGATGGACTTTGACATCATGAACGACTTAGGTGTTGTTATTGATCCCAACACAGGTAGACCCATGATGTCTGGCATCAAGTCTGACCTGAGACAGATTGATCCAAAGTACGGCTCAATCACCAAGAGCAACTTGGTGCGCAAGGGCTTGTTCAAGCATGAAGGCGGCGATGAGTTGCTCAAGAACTTGGCATTCCTTGCAACCATTGAGAAAAGCGGCAAGGGACATCACTACGGACTGTCAACGCAATATGCATCACCTGCTGAGCTTGTAAACACAATGACTGGTCAGAATCCAACACTTAGGCCACACAGCCGCGGGGACATATTTGGTGTTGGTGATGAGGTTGGCCGCATATCCATCCAAGGCAAACACCATCCCGTGTACGAGAAGTTGTTGGTTGCACCTGCTGGCTCTGATGTGCAGGGCAAGAAGCTACACAAAGCCAAGGGTGGCAAAGTCACCCACGCCCATCACCTTGAAATAGAAGAGCGTCCACTATGAAACACTTAGTCGGAAAAGGTAAGCCATTCCATTCTGCTGTGGATAAGACTGCGGCGCTGTTAAAGCGCAAGGTAGGCACTGGCGCTGAGTTCATGAAAGAACTACAGGGCTTGGGTGGAATCAAGCAAGCAGAGATTGACGAGCGTGGCTTGAGTGAGCTGATGGGCGCTCCCAAGATGACGCATGAGCAGTTTATGAAAGCGCTATCGGCTAAGCCTGCGCCAGCGATACGTGAGAAGGTGTTAGGTGAAAAACCAGAGCCGCCAAGCAAAGAAGTGCTTCGCAGAAATGCAAACGATTTGATTAGAGTGCGCGCCAGAGAATACGCTAGTGAAGGATCTGATACATCGGCAGAGTACCGAGCCTTAGCGGCAGAAGAAATGCAAAGGTTGCGCTCTAATCACATGGATCAGGCTTTGCGCCTTGCAGAAGAACATGCAACCAAAAACCCAAGTTCAACGTATCACGAAGCTTACACGTTGCCCAGTGGTGAGAACTACCGTGAGATGCTGATCAAAGCACCCAAAGTTGAAACACAGTTTGGCGATGAGAACCCATACTTCAATGGCGTATATAGCCATTTTGGTGGAGAGCCTGCCATCCTAGCCAGCATGCGCTTGAAGGATCGCACTGGCCCCAACGGTGAGAAGCTATTGCACCTAGAAGAGTTGCAGTCAGACTGGCATCAGCAAGGGCGTGAGAAGGGATACAAAGTACGCGACCCACTTGCAGAAGAATATAAAAAATTAGAACAAAAAATGTTTAGCGGTCAAATGAGTTATACGCCAGCAGAAGAAAAAAGATTTTATGACTTGCAAGAACAAGGATATGACGACAAGCCTGTAACTGGAGTTCCTGACGCCCCATTCAAAAAGAACTGGGAAGAGATGGCGTTGAAGCGCCTGATCCACCACGCCGCGGAGAAGGGCTATCACGGCATTGTGGTGACGCCAGGCGCTGAGCAGGCAAACCGTTACAACTTGGCCAACCATATCGACAGCCTTCACTTCTCCAGAAATAGTGATGGAACAGTTGACATTAACGCAGTCAAAGATAGAAATACTGTGGTTGACAAAACTATGCAAACGCCAGAACAAATTGAAAGCATGGTTGGCAAAGATCTTGCACAGAAGATATTTAATACAAAGACCAGTTTTGGATCATTAGAAGGACTTGACCTCCAAGTCGGCGGCGAAGGCATGAAGGGCTTCTACGACAAGAAGGTGCCCAACATTCTGAACGCTATCGGCAAGAAGTATGGCGTGAAGGCGCAGTTGGGTGGTCACAAAATTCAAACTGGAACAGAATATGTGCGCAATGCCCAAGGCGATATCACGCACATGGAAGTTCCAAAGTACGCTCAACTGCATCACTTCCCCATCACAGAACAGATGCGTAAAGATGTGTTAACTAATGGATTACCTTTATATCAAAAGGGTGGCATCATCCACAAAGCCCAAGGAGGCGCGGTGAAGACATTTGACTATGAAAACCCACAACACACAATGAGTGTTGCTGTACATTTATCTCGGCACCCAGAGTTTAAAAAGGCATCATCGCCTGCTGTAGACATCAAAAACATTCTGCATGAGATGCTATCCAAGGGTGACTATAGATTTTTGGAAGACCCAAGGACACAAGAAGCGCTACATAAAGCGGGGCATGACAGCTACTTTGTGCAGGAGAAGACTGGCAAGGTTAGCTATCCGATCAAGCATGTGGTTAAAAAAGCATTTGGCGGATCCATCAATGAGATGAAAGCGGAGATGATGGGGCGCAAGCCAGTAAGTTTGAATGACTTGAGCCAGATTGGTGCTAATGAAGCCCCAGACATGAATGTCAAGGCATATGTTCCCCCAACAAATGAAGAGAAGTTGCCTGTTGGTGGTGTATCCACGCATGAAGGCGCTCTCCCAATTGGTGGTGTGGATATGAACACGCAACAGCAAGGACAGCAGTTGGTGCCACAAAGCTTAGCGCCACAACAACCTCCACAGGGTCAGCAAGGTGGTTTGCCCCCACAAGGACAGCAAGGAGCAAGTGCAGGAGCATCTAGCCCTGCACAGCAGAGCAACATCTTGCAGATGACTCCACAAGGTCAAGCATTGAGCGCATTGAAACCTGTGCAACAGCAACAACAGCCTATGCCACAGATGGCTGATGGTGGACTTGCACATTTAAAAGATGGCGATCAACCGCCTAAAAAGAAACCTACAGTAGCTGAACAAAAGCAAGCAATTTTTGCTAAAGCACAAGAAGGTTTGATGAAACCATCGGAAGCATTGGGCAAGCATGAGGGCAAGTACATGCACATTACTGAGGCGGATCGCGCTAAAGTTGAAAAACGCAAGCATGGAATGCGTGGTGGTGTTGGTTTTTCTCAAATTGGATTGGAAGATCCTAATTATGCTGGCAGAGTTTGGGGAGTTGGTAAATCAAGCACAGCAATTAAATTGCTAAACCGCCAAAAGCGCGGGCTATCCCCAGAAGATAAATCTGTGTTTACAACATTCATAGGCACACCAGAGATGCATACATCTAACCAGCTGGTGTTTAACAGAATGTGGAATAAGTTTCAGGAAGCGCGTAAAGCTGGTTTACTTAGTCCAGAGCAAGAAGCCGAAATGCTAGACATCATGCGCTCGGCAATGACAAAAGAAACAAAGAAAAATCCTAGCAAACCTGTGTTTGATCCGAATGTAAATTTTGACAACACACATCATATGTTTGATACATTTGAAAGAAGGCGCATTTTGTCTGACTTGATGTCTGGCAAAAAAATAGGTGGAAAAAAAGCGCAAATATTTGATGCTACAAAAATGATTGAGGACACAACCGATCCAAGATTACTTCACGCGCCAAGTCTTTCGGTTGGACCGCATGTATTTTCTTTCAGCGGGAAAACATCATATGAGCCTGAGTTGAATAAAGCTTTCCCGTTTATGCTTCATGGCGAAACAAGCCCAGAGGCTTTTCAACAATTACCATTCACAGAAGCGGCGCCAGAGTTTACTGAAGAAATTAGAAAAACTAAGGGCAGAGAGCCTGGCTACATGGACATCGTTCGAAAAATACCGCGTCAGTTTATATCTGAAGAATATCTAACTGGCTTGCAGAAAAAAGGTAAAAAGAAGGGTGGCAAAGTAAGCATGGATGTCATGACACTAGAGCTAACCCGTAAATCAAAGAAGGCTAAATAATGGATGAAGATCAAGAAAACATGTTGCCTGAAGAGCAAGAAGACGGTAGTGCTATCGTCGATATAGACAACATAGATACTGAAGAACAGCCTGATGGCAGTGCGATTGTGACCATTGAGGAAGATGGCCCTGAGTACAACCCAGACTTTTATGCAAACATTGCGGAGTCACACGACCGCTTTGATTTATCAACATTGGCGATGCGCTATATCGACCTTCTCAAGAAGGACAAGAGCGCTCGTGAACAGAGGGATAAGCAGTATGAAGAGGGTATTAAGCGCACTGGTATGGGTAATGACGCGCCTGGAGGCGCCACTTTTATGGGCGCTTCTAAGGTTGTACATCCAGCAATGGCAGAGGGATGTGTGGATTTTGCGGCAAGAGCGATCAAAGAGATGTTCCCTCCAGATGGCCCAGTCCGAACTAAAGTCTTGGGGAAGATGGATGAGATCAAAGCTGATCGTGCGGAACGAAAGCGTGACTATCTTAATTGGCAGATTACTGAGCAGATTGAAGAATTCCGCGATGAGCAAGAGCAGTTACTGACTCAGCTACCACTGGGTGGATCGCAATACTTCAAACTATGGTTTGATGAGGAGAAGAAGCGTCCATGTGTGGAGTTCTTGCCTATTGATCGTGTGATTTTGCCCTTTGCGGCGACAAACTTTTACACCGCACAGCGCGCCGCGGAGGTGCATGAGATAACGCATTGGGAGTTCAATCGTCGCATACAAAGTGGCATGTACCGCGATATAGATTATGTAAAGGCTACAGCCGAGATTGATCCAAACAAAGTACAAAAAGCTAATAACAAGATTGAGGGTAAGCAGTACGAAGACAATGAAGACGGTCTGCGCAAGGTTTACCATGTTTATACCTATCTTGAGCTGGAAGATGACAAGTATTCCAAAGGCAAGATGGCGCCTTACATTCTAATGATTGATGAGCTTGACCAAGAAGTTGTTGGCTTATACAGAAATTGGGAAGAGCAAGATGAAACGATGACCAAGTTAGATTGGATTGTCGAGTTCAAGTTTATCCCTTGGAGGGGCGCATATGCGATTGGACTGCCTCATCTTATTGGTGGTTTGTCTGCCGCTCTCACTGGTGCTTTGCGCGCACTTATGGATTCGGCTCACATAAACAATGCCGCAACTATGCTCAAGCTCAAGGGAGCAAAGATAAGCGGACAGAGTCAGCAGGTAGAGGTAACTCAGATTGTAGAGATTGAGGGCGCGCCAGGCGTGCAAGACATCCGCCAAATCGCTATGCCCATGCCTTTCAATCCGCCTTCACAGGTTCTTTTCCAGCTTCTAGGATGGCTAGATCAAGCCGCTAAAGGGGTTGTAAGCACAAGTGAAGAGAAGATAGCGGACATCAACTCTCAGGCTCCTGTAGGTACTACACAAGCTTTAATTGAGCAAGGCGCGGCGGTGTTCTCCGCTATTCATGCTCGACTGCACGAGAGTCAAGCGCGTGTGCTCAAGATCTTGTGTCGCTTGAACCGCTGGCACTTTGACGAGATGCGCAAAGCGGACATTGTTACTGACTTAGACATCAACCGCGAAGACTTTGCAAAGAACACGGATGTGGTGCCAGTCTCTGATCCGCACATCTTCTCTGAGACTCAGCGTATGGCTCAGATGCAAGCGGTGTTATCACTTGCAGAAAAGCATCCTGATCAGTTCAACATGAATGCCGTATTGAGCCGTTCTTTGAAGCAGATGAAGGTGCCAAACATCAATGAGCTGATGAAGGATGTACCTGCACCAGAACAACGCACATCTGCGGATGAGAATGCGGCTATGTTGCTGGGTCAGCCATCTTATGCATACATCCAACAAGATCACATTGCGCATATACAAGATCACCTGCAATTTGCACTGAATCCATTCCTTGGACAGTCTCCATTTGCAGATCCGCAATACCTCAACCATTTAATTGAGCATCTGAAACAACACATGACCCTGTGGTATCTGAATAGATCCAATGGATATGTTGCACATTCCCGCGGTGGAAAACCTGTTGATAACTATGATGATCCTAAGTTGACGGCAACGATAGATCAGTTGTACACGATTACGGGTGCGCATGTAATCATGGATGTACAGCAAGTATTCCAAGAGTTTGCTCAACCATTCCAACAGTTGATACAGATGGCTCAACAGCGCTCTGCATCGCCTCCACCCTTACCACCTGATGCACAAGTGGTTAAGGATACCAATATGGCTGAGACACAGCGCAAGACGCAAAAAGACCAAGCTGATATGCAATATGACCAAGCAAAGTTGCAGTTTGAGTTGCAAAAAGCGCAAATGGAGAATCAGACAAAGATTGACATTGAGAATTCAAAGTTGACGCATCAGACTATCCAACACGCAAATGAGTTACAGGCATCCGTGCCACCACCACCGCAAGTACCGCCAGAAGTGGCGGGAAGCGCAAACCCACCTGCGCAAGCAGAACCACCTCAACCACAAGGAAATGAAAATGGCAACATCTGATCAAGAACAAAAAGGCATTAACGTGCCACAACACAAACGTCTAGCTCAAGGCGCACCTATCAATGGCCAGACCATGAAAGATAGTGGCGCTAAAGCCAAAGGCGGCTTGGCTCACGCTAAGAAAAAATGATAGCTGTATTGATCGGAAGGATCAAACAACGCCAAATAGAGATAGGTGTATCCCTAGCCACAGGTAATGCGACTACATGGGAGACATATCAAAGGATGGCTGGTGAGCATCAAGGACTGCAATATGTCCTAGATGCCATCAATGGAATGTTAGAAGACGAAGAAAACAAAGAATAAGTCCCCCTAAAGGACTGAGGCCGCGCTGAAAAGCGCTTTAACGATGCACCTGAAACTATGGTGTTTTTTAGGAGTTAGTATGAGTGAGAAAGAGAAAATCCCTACGATAGAAGGGAAGGCGGGGGTGTCTGATCCAGCTGAGCTGGCTTGGGCATTTCCAGATGTAAACGCAGGTCAGGCACCTCTTGGTGGACGGGTAATTGTTCAATTACGCCGAATCAAGAAGAAAGCTGGCGTCATTATCATTGTCGATGAGACAAAAGAGAATGAAAAATGGAACAACATGATCGGTAAGGTCGTGGCTATTGGTCCTTTAGCGTATAAAAACAGAGACACGATGGAGTCTTGGCCAGAGGGCGCTTGGGCGCAGATTGGCGATTTTGTCCGCGTCCCACGCTGGGGCGGTGACCGTTGGGAGCGACATGTTCCCAATGAAGAATCTAACGAAGATCCCGTGTTATTTATGACGATTAATGATCATGAAGTGATTGCAAAAATCACAGATGACCCTTTGTCGTTCAAAGCTTACGTGTAAAAAGGACAAGCAATGGCAACCGATACAAAAGAAGAATTGGAATTGAGCGTACAGGAAGAAAAAGACGGCTCTGCGGTCGTTGATTTACCTGAAACTATGCTTAGTGACGATGTAAATGAACAAAATACAGAAAAAATTAGTGATGGTGATGTTGATACCGAGGATTTAGACCATCCAGATGATGATCAAGAGCTTCGGGAGGCAAAACGCAACCGTCGCAAGGCTAAAAGACAAGCTGTTCGGGCTACAAGTCGAGAAAAAGACCTGCGCTTACAGCAGTTACAGCGTGAAAATGAGGAATTTAAGCGTCGTTTATCTAATGTAGAGCGCGAAACTAAGCAAAGTCAGATTTCCCGCATTGATAAGAACATTGAGGACAACCAAGTTCGCTTGGAATATGCCAAGATGAAGTTAAAAGAGGCGGCTGAGAACAGTGATGGCGAAGCAATGGTGGAAGCGCAGACTCTTTGGCGCCAAGCTGAAGATCAGTTGGCGCATTTACAAGGAATTAAACAACGCGCATCACATGACTTTGACAACTCCCCATCTGACGCGCCTGATCCAGTAATTCAGCGCAATGCCGCAGATTGGGTACGTCGCAATCCTTGGTACAACCCAGAAGGAAATGACAGCGACAGCCGAGTAGCCAAAAAAGTAGATGAGTTGTTAGCGACTGAAGGATGGAATGCATCTGATCCTGATTATTGGGACGAGTTAGATAGTCGCTTGCAAAAATCATTGCCACACCGTTATAATGTCAACACAAACGAAAGTTCTGTAGTTAGAAAACCGAGGAACGTAGTTGGTAGTTCAGGACGTGAAGCGTCGGCGGCATATGGCGGTAATAACCGATCTAGTTTTGTGCTCTCACCTGAAAGGGTAAAAGCAATGAAAGAGGTTGGTGCTTGGGATAACCCAGACCGTAAGAAGAAAATGATTGCCGAGTTCGTAAAGTACGACCGCATGAATGCCAATTAACTAATACATGGAGTTTCAAATGACAGAATCACGTTTAAAAAAATCTCTCAAAGCTGGTGGACGCGAGGATCGCGCAAGTGAGGACGCTACCCGCTCAGCTCCTGAGACAAAGTTCATTTCTGCGCAAGAACGTAAAAAGATGTGGAGCGAGGAGTGGACGCAATCAGCATTGCCAAAACTGCCCAGTATTGATGGGTGGCATCCTTGCTGGCTTTCGACAACTAACAGTTACGATTCAATCGATAAGAGGATTCGTCTAGGGTACGTTCCAGTGAAAGCTGATGAGTTACCAGGCTATGAGGACTATCGGGTTAAATCGGGTGAACATGTTGGGTATATTTCTTGTAATGAGATGTTGTTATTTAAGTTGCCAATGGATATTTTCCAAGAGTACATGATGGAAATGCACCATGATCGTCCTCGTGATGAAGCGGACAAAGTTCGTGTTCAGCTTGAAAGTCTCCAAGGACAGCGCGATAGCAACGGAAAATCACTTGTAAATGTTGAAGGCGAAGGTATTGGCTCTCTTGATCAGCAACCAAGCAAAGTCCCAGTCTTTTCTGGGTAATCTTTAACTAAGGAGTATTTTATGAGTTCAACCTCTGCTCCGTTTGGCTTGCGCCCTGCGTTCCACCCTTCTGGTTTGGATCGCGCACAGGCGTTAGCTGGCGGTATCGTATCTGGCTACGGCACAGATATTCTCAAAGGCGCACCCGTGCGCTACAACAGTACTGCTGGTACATCCGTTGCCGCAGGCACCATCACTAATGCGGCCGCAAGCGGCGCATGGTCTGGCGCTTTTGCTGGCGTTGAGTGGACTGACACTACTGGTCGTCGTCGCATAAGTAACTACTGGCCTGCCAGCACTACTTACCAAACTGGTTCATGCGTTGCTTATTTCTACAACGACCAAAACATCGTTTATGAAATCCAAACTGATGCAACTATCGCTCAGACATCGCTTGGCGGCGAATACAACTTCAGCGCAACTACTGGTTTTACCGTTACTTCTGGCTCTACCACTACTGGCTTGTCTTCGACTTGCTTGGGCGTGTCTACTGCCGTTGCTGATGGTTCTCAAGGTTCAATGCGCGTTGTTGACATTGCTCCCTATGTGGACAATGCGTGGGGTGATTCCTACGTTATTGTTCGTGTCGTTAACGCACGTTCACAATACTTCGGTAGCGTGACCGCAATCGTTTAATATAAGGAGCTAAATCATGGCCGCACCAATGCGCAGTACGGACTTTAGATCAATCGTTGAACCAATTCTCAACGAGTGTTTTGACGGAGTCTATGACCAACGAGCCGACGAGTGGAGCCGAGTGTTCCGCGAAGAAGACGGCATTCCACGTAACTACCACGAAGAGCCTGTCCTTTATGGATTTGGCGCCGCTCCACAA
>Ga0114959_10004362_pt1 | contig 10861 bp, 13 predicted proteins | sample C_130625_EF_Meta_FD_87317 | JGI IMG/M metagenome (GOLD analysis project Ga0114959, IMG submission 87317) | Freshwater microbial communities from Lake Croche, Canada to study carbon cycling - C_130625_EF_MetaG | ecosystem: Environmental > Aquatic > Freshwater > Lake | place: Lake Croche, Canada...
CCGCGTAGAGATAAAATAATCATTGTAAAGTCCGGTCTAAGAACGGATTTTACATAGAGTTAGGTTACTGGTCTAGACCGACGGGCATTAGACCCGTGCGGATTTTAAATGAGCGTTTTTATGGTAACGAACCTTTGGTTCGTTACCATAAACAGCCAATTAAAATGTCGCACGGAGGCATGCCCAGCCGCTCATTTATAATGAGCGGCGGTCTAAGACCGTGCGACGCATTTCGAAACCGGCACAGAGTGCCGGTTTCAAATGCCCGCGGGTCTAACGGCGTAATTTACGCGATTTACGGTTCTTTCGCGCCTTTTTATTGCGAGTCTCACGATTCTTCTGCTTTCTCAGCTTTTCCTCAAGAAGATTTTGCTCTGCCTGGTATTTTGCGGTATTTCCTAAGACGCCTTTGAGTGCCGCATTGCGGTAATTTGCGTTCCAATTCACTGGGAGTTCTCTCGCCGCAGCGTGTCCCGCTGCAATCAACTCCTCGGCGTACTCGGGATGATTTTTAGCCGCTTTCTGATACTTTTTGTAGAGAGTCACGGCGTTTCCTGCTCCCGTGGTCGGCGGTAAATTAGCGATAATACGCTGGAGATTATTCATTGGAACCGCGTGATTATTGTTGTGATTGTTGTGATTGTTGTGATTGTTGTGATTGTTGCGATTCGTCATGCTTGCCAGAATCATTTCCTTCAGTTTCGCATCTTTCTCGCCCCATTCCTCCGCTTTGGCCGTGTAAACAGCATGAATTATATTCGCGTTGAGAGTATTTTTTACGCCCATCATTTCCAACGTGTCCGCAATATCGTCCAAAGCGAATTGTAATTCGGCGTTACGCATCATTGCGCTTTCGTTGTTGCTCTCTTCGCGTTCGTTGTTGCTCTCTTCGCCACTCATTTGTTAAGGGCTGTGATTTTAGACCGACGAACATTTGAAACGGGCATCTCTGATGCCCGTTTCAAATGATTCTGTCGGGATATTGACCGTGCGTACCGATTTCAAACCGGCACTAAAGTGCCGGTTTGAAATGTTCGCGGGTCTAAAAATACGCTGATCTCGCGAGTTCGGGATAAATATGAGATTCAGTATCATCGAGCGGAAATTCAAGATACGCCGTGGATGAATATCCTGGAACGCATTCGTAAGGATATCCCCGCGCATTAACCGCCGTCAATACTCCGTTCAGTATGCGGTTATTAGCACTATGAGTTTTTCCGTAAATCCAAGCCTTTACAGGAGAAACCATAAGTCTTTCGGCATCTGCGACTTGCGAAAATCGGGAGGAAATGAGTTGCTTACTCGGTACATGGTGGGTCAGCATACATATAGGCTGTTTCAAAGCGTTATTATAGCGTATCTGTGTTTCCAACATCGTCATTGTCTCTCGCTGTATCGGATGGAGCATCGGGGGACCAAGTGTATATCTTTCCTCAAAGTCTATTCGCTTGACTTGAATCTTTGGATACCATACGTCGCGCGGCCACATCGTCGCGCCCAAAATGGTTACATTTTCTTTCGTTGTAAATGAAGGATTATTATAATGTAAATAATGAATATTCTTATATTTATCAATACTCTGACTCAGAGCCGTGTGCGTATCATGGACGTCACGATGTGTTGAATATTCCTTTGTTCCTGGAATAAAGAATACGTGGTCCCAATGCCAGCTGACATATTGTAGGAAACTTTCGAACACCCGATGTCCAGGCTGTCCAATATCGCCGGCGAGGGCTAAATACCGGGCTGCGGGCTTTACAAAGAGTGGAAATACGACTTTGGAATAACATTCAAGATGTAAGTCACTTACATACTGAATGCGAAACATACGTTTTGCGAGCATTCTATTCCAAGATTAGCGTTATAGCGTTTAGATATATCAAGCCTATATAGGGATGGCCGCGCCACGTTATGAATTTGTTTATGATGCGGATACATTGATGGACTGGATACAAAATAAATTGGATGCGACCTGGAAAAAAAACCAGACCAATGAAAAACTTCGTCCGAGCCTTCGCGATGCGTTGAGTGGTCTATCACCGCGAGAAACGGATATGATGCCGTTGTTTTTTGCGGTATATTCTCGTGACGTAGAAGCCCATGTGATGTTCCATCTTAATCCTATCACGGGAGAAATCACAGTACAATTCGCGAGTGAAACCTACGGTAATAAAGGTGGAAATCCTTGGTGGTGCTTAGCCAAACCTAGTGTAGATTCTGCGACTTGTAATACGATTATAACGGCGGATGCTCCGTATGATATAAGTATAATGGAATATCTTCAGACCCATGTTGTTCGTAATGTCGCTCGACCACATAACGCCGGTCGTCGTAAAACTCGTAAGAATCGCAAGAAGCGACGCTTAAGTTATAGCAACTGATACAAAACTTTGTATAATTGAAAAATTTACACAAAGTTGTGTATCAGTTGTATGATGCGTTTCAATGAATTGTGTGTTTTATTCAAACGCATAGTTCAAAGAAGAAATCTGCATTTGGTTCTGGGATGCAAACAATAGTTGAATCGTCTGGCTTATACGATAAATATCCTGCGTTTGTGCAATCGGATTGTATAGAAGCACGGCTGTTCACAATTGTTATTCTGAATCGTTGAGCGGGCGATTTGTTGTCCTTGTACAAAATGAGTCGCTTATCATCTTTTCCGTTGCCGTATAGTTTGTCTATAAAATAGCCAGGGTGTTTTACAGATTCGAAACTAGATAATCCTGTTCTAGGAGCAATTCTATGAATAAACTCTTCGCTGTTGTTTCCTGCGAATGGTTTCAGGACAATTTTCTTTTGGTTATTTTCGTCTAAACAACGATTTGAGTACTTCTCGTCGCTAACCGTTAGAACACAATTAGGCTTGGAGAAGGATCGGATACGGACGTGAATGTTTTCTTGAAGAGGCATTTTGCATATCGATTTATATGCGTTTACCGTTATCAATTTTTTACAACAAAGTGCCCATTTGAAATACCCGTTGGTCTAAAACTATCCAGTGCCGAATATAAGTGCGAGTAAATAAATACTTATTGGTCTAAATACTGACCTCCACGACTACGCGCGGATTATAAATATCCTCGGCGCGCTGTTGCTCACTCAATTTATTGTAGCCTCGCGCGTTCATCAAACATAATGTACCACTTGGAGCCCGCCACTGTACGGCCCGATGACTATGTCCGCATATCCATAGTTTTACATTCGGTACAATCAATTCGTCATCAGAACTTACGTAGCAACTATGCCATCGTTCTCCGCGAAAGCGTTCTTCCAAAAGATTCAGTGTCGGCATATGGTGCGTCACAACAATCAACGTTTCCTTGTATTGTTGCGGAGCAATCGCTGAAGTCAAATACGCCTTATGGAGCGCGTGTAGTGCCGTTGTATCGCAGGGATGTGCTTTACGTATCCCAGTCGGTGTGCTCACTAAAATATGTTTAAAATCTCCTTTCTTTTCGGCGGCTTCCTGCCACATCGACGGATCAATTGCCGACCACAGCGTTGCTCCGACAAATCGTAGGCGTGTTCTTGGTACCGTATAACTTTGTCCAGATTGTAAAAATATTACATTCGGTGGTGTAATACTACGAATATACTCATCAGTCCGATCCATAGTTGCGTGTAGGCCTTCGTACGGATAATATTCATGGTTTCCTGTAATTAAAATGACTAAATGCCAGTGCCGAGAGCACCATACTAAAAAATTTTTGTATAAAGGATCCCAGGCGCTACAGATATCGCCGGCAAGTACTAAAATAGGGGCGACGGGAGTTATAAAGGTTTCAAACGCGGTTCCTTTTGGCCAATCCGTAATATGTAAATCACTGGAATACTGGATTTGGACCATACTATCCTTATTGTACGTGGTGCTTTTATGCCTCCAACAACGGCTCTAACCAAATGGCGTGTTCCTCGGCCGGAATCGCGAACTCTTCAAAGAGTGCGCGGGCTTGGCTCTCTCGTTCGTCCATAGCCTGCTTCGCGACCATAGCAATCCGCGCCATGAAGAGTTCGCGAGTCGGCGCGGGCGACTCCAGAGTCTCATCGTAACCCATGAGAACATTGACAAGACGAGCCATTTTTCCATTACTACACTGTCCCAGACCTTCGACCGCCTCTTGTGCCAGACGAATTGTAAGCTCTCGCCGTTCGGTATGCTCACGAATGAAGGCCCATACCCTATCCAATACATCACCGTACATAATTGAGAACGCCTCTGTATTGAAGTAGTCGTTGGTGATTTCCGTAATTGTGCGCTCTTTCGCTTTCTCGCTATTGAATCGTACAGTACGGATATTATTGAAAGCATTTACGATTTCCGGTAGTGTATCTTGTCCCTCCCCGATCGGACGACTAATCAGTACCATTACCGCCTTTTGCGTCGCGTTCTGAACCGACGAACGATGTACGCTCTGTCCATCTCGCGCAAATGCGGCGAGATCAATACTTCCCTCGGGATCGCGACGGAATACAACCGGTCGCTCGTTGAGATCGAGAAGGAGTTGCGCGTGTCTTGCGGCCTGCTCCGCCGCGGCTGCCGCTGCTCGTGCTGCCTCGGCCTCGGCTGCGCGCCGTCGTTGAATTTCAGGAAAGTATTTATCCGTGTCCGCAATGTGGGTCATATAGTCGAATTCACCGTACGGAGTAAGTGCGGTCGTCAGTTCAGCAAACGTTTGCTGCTTCTCCTCGGTAGGAACCTCCGTGTACGTATCGTGCTCCGGATGATTTCCTAGACAGTAAATCTTCAGCGTCGCGCGCATCAGATTCAGAAAGCCATCGTGACGCGGACTCATATACTTGAGACATACGTAGGCTTTGACACAGTCGTAACCGGGAATATTCTCGTCTTTCCAAAGCTTCATCAGACGCTGTGCATATAGAAGAATTGTATAAGTATTCGCATTACCCGCTCCGTCTAGAAGTTGTTGGTTCTTCTCTCGTCTCTCGGCGCGCCGTTGCGCCAACTGTCGTCGGATCTCCTCGAGTTCGGCGGCTCTACGCGCTGCGCGTTGTTCCTCCGCCTGCGCTAACAACTGCATACGTTCTACGTTTCGCGCTTCGTTTGCCGCGACCACCGCTTCATACCGAGCACGGTACGCAGGATCAGAAATTCGTTTGGAATTGAAATGTCTTCCGCAGTGGTTTTCAAAGTACCGGCCCTCACATCCGCAGGCGTCACCATTCTTTTTAATAGCAGGACAGGTAGGCATTGTTTTATTGTGCTTTATGTATTATGTGCTTTTACGATTCAATTTTTTGCGCGGCCAGACGCTTACGGGCGGCTTCGGCAAGAATAACGTGACGAGGACGAGAATCTGTGGGTACTGCGACTGCGACTTCTGCGACTTCTGCGACTTCTGCGACTTCTGCGACTTCTGCGACTTCTGCGACTTCTGCGACTTCCTCTGCCTCTGTCTTTGTCTCTGTAACTGCTTCTGTAGCGACCGAGGCAGTCGCTTCAGGCATATCCAAAGGTCTCAGTAAATCCAACGATAATTCGCAATTCCGAATACACAATGTTCTATTCGGAATGGGACCTAGTTCCGCAATCGTCACCGTTATCTGTTTTCCAATCCATAGCGGAATAGTTGTACCAGGAGTAAGACAACTATAGCGTTCAAACGCATCCCGTAAAAGTTCCTGAGGATCTTCAATTTCCGGCGCTAAATGCTCCGACGTATGGGGCTGAAGAACAAGATTTGTACAGAGACTCGGCTGCGCCTTTTCTGCGATAATCGTACCGTCGCCAAGTTCCTGATACATCCAATTCGGTATAAATACAATATCGGTTTCTTCAGAATGATGTACTCCGAAAATACATCCAACCGTTGTCTGCGCTTCTTCATTTGTTAAATGTAGAAGTGTAGCAACTCCTTCTTCGGTTGTATCCGTCCATGTACGAAACTGCGCCGGACTACACCAGATACGGTCCGAGCATTCGTTTTCGGCAATCTCATCGTCGGTAAATTGGCCGGAGTAAATCAGTGGTAGGACGCGCATATTCTTACGTTTCCTACATAGGACCAATGAATTTTCAATTTTTGACATTGTTGTAGTCTATTCAAACTCAAGTCCTTCGTCAATACTGACAAAATATTCGTGACCATCAATGTTCGGAACAATATCGTCGTATTCAAATTTTTCACGGATACGTTCCAGTAGATCGCCTACAAGTTCCGTAATTTCGGTCGGTTTGAGATCGTTTTGCGTCGACGATACCGTCAATTTCAACGTATCTAAGTTCGCCGGTTCGCAATTCGTAATACGGATATCTGGATGTTCAATATTCATAGCCCGAATAGCTTCTGCTACGGCGGTTATTTCCGACAGCGTTGCACAATGACGCTTCCTCTCTTCGTCTATTCGTTTGATACTCGGTTGGATGAGAGCGACATATTGCGTTCCGCCGCGTTGCTTTCGTCGTCGCGTGTGTCTTCGTTTCTGATTCTTTCGGCTCTTTTTCATCGAACTTATTTCTCCTGTATCGTTAGAAAATGGTTCATCACGACTTTGTACTTCAGCCCGGAGATATTCTTACTATACGCGTAGGCGAAGGCGACGATCGATCAACCACCGCGCCGCGCAACAACAACAATAATAGTAATGGGAATTGGGAAGGCGGCAAGCGGAAAAATACGACGCGGAAAGTCAAAGTCAGCGGTTATATGAAATTCTGTAAAGTTATGCGTCCTGAAATTCTAAAGGAAAATCCTGGTATAACATTCAAAGATGTTGGAAAACGTCTTGGTGAAAAATGGCGCTCGTTGTCCGCGACAGAAAAGAGTAGTTACTAATGTCTCCGAATAAGCGCCGCGTCGTACGCCGCCTGCTGCGCAGATACCGTTGTCGGTGTTCCACCAAGACGGTGAGCAGTTCCACCAAAAATATGAATCGCGTCGTAACGTAATTGTTCGCGTATTTTGAGAGGAACCATAGATAAATACGGGATTTTTTGATAATCGGCCAGAGTTTTTGGAGTGGCAGTGGCAGTGGCAGTGGCAGTGACAGGAATACTTGTTTGGAGTTCGAAACTCGGCTGTATATCAATCTCCATAGAACCCGACGCAGGAACATAAATAGTTGTAGCCGTTTGCGGATATAGCATTTCGACTGAAAAATAGAGTAGCCCATCAATATTGATTGTAATCGTCGTTTCGCGCGTCAAAGTACTGTATAATCGTAATCCATTCCGAAGATGAACATACCAATCCTTTATTTCAAACAAATTCTTATTGTACGGTTTGATTACGAGTTTAGTACACGCATGTATAGGAACGCACGCGAGAGTAATGTGCTGCGTCGTTTTGAGATGATTGAGCATCCACGTTGGCATATAAATAATATCGGTGTCGCTATGAGTATTCATTACTGTACCGACAACGCGAAGACCAAGCGGATTCGTAAGTTGAAGAATACACGGTGTATGATTGAGGCTATGCGCGACGAGAATGTTTTTCGCAACGAGCAATCGGTCCGAACACTCATAATGTACTAAAGATTCGTGAGGAATCGACTTACATTGTACAAATGGAAGCACACGCATCCAACATTCGCCTACTTTATGAATATGAAAAAAAATATATACAGAAATTAAGAATGGGCCAAAAGACCCTAAGAAAAAGTAAATTGAAGGGTGGAGCGGCGAAAGATACCGCGAAGATGAAGAAACCTATACCGCTCTGCCAATGTACAAACGCCGGTACAGGAAAAGGATGTACTAAAGCGGCGAATGGGAATTCGCTCTTTTGCGCAGAGCACCAGAATTGTCCCAAACCGCCTCTGAACGGCTACGAACCGAAATACGATCCGCAACGATGGAATCAGGATCCCGCCGTGACGAAATCCCATAATTGTTACAATTATTATGCGAACTATATCAATCCGAATTCCGTGGAGGAATGCCGAAAAAAGGGTCTCAAGGGATGCCGCACGCTGTTTGCGCAACCAGGAGGCCTTCACGGCGATCGTAACGCGCTCAATGCGGAAAAACGCCGCGTTTGTCCCGTACTCGAAAAACTTATGATGAAAGACATACCCGGCTTGACGAAGACATCTTTTTACGAAAAATGTCCCGCGGGAACCAGCAAAGGCGCTATGGTGAATGATGAATTCGTAGATTTCCATTTTGTAGTACAAGACGACGACGGAATGTGGTCCCACAAAGACGGCTCCAATAAAGCGAAACGGTTCGACGCTCTAGGTCGTCCAATATTTAATCCAGAACTCGCCGCGCGAAACTACAACTGGCAGGGTAGCGATCTCAACTACGATCGTTTTTGCGGGTTTTATTGCGTTCCTCGTGATCACGAGGTGGTTTTAGGACAAGGCGGGTTTTCTTTGACTCCGCAGGAGCGACAGAAGTTACGGGCGCGGAAGGAGGAGTCGCGACGGAAGGCGCGGTTACGACGTCTTCTTCAGAGGACTCGTAAGAATCGGTAATACGTACCAATTCACTTTCAGGAAACCATGTACGTAACGCGCTCAGAAAGGTCGCACGTTTTCCAGGATGTACGACGAGCATCGATCCGAGTAGCGAAAGGAATCGGTCGTGCTCTTTTTTATAAAAACTACTCGTCAATATACCTGGTTCTGTCAGCAAATCGTAATACGCAGAAAACCATTTGTACGCAAATAACCATACCTGTTCTTTTACGACATCCGGCGACGGTAAATTTTGGTATTGTTTCGCACTCAAAAATATACGTAGCATAGATTCAATAGTATTGAATGCGTGGTTCTGTTCTTCCAACATATAGATTTGTGTGTCTATAGCAACGCTCGCCAATTTCCCTAAATACGCGTGGCGTTCGGGAGCCGCCGGTTTCCGTGGCGACCACGCAGCAAGTGGTACAATTTGTATGGGATTTTTTACGAAGGATTCAAGATCGACGGTGAATTCATCGGCAAAGGTCGCGATTTTCATTTGTTATGGGAGCGTTTTCGCAGAAAAACAATTAACCGCACCGAGAGTAAGGGGCTATGTTATTCGAAACAGCCATTTATACAGCACTCGTACTTCTAGGTATAATTATTGTCTGGGAATGGATGCGCTCGAAAGTATTTTTAGAGGGCTTCACGGACGGAATTGTACCAGAATTCTTCGGTCGCTATTTTCCCAGACGCTACGATGTCGTTCCGGGACAGCAACGTGAAGGTGACGGATGGATACGAAATCCACGCTATTTCGAGGGCTACGTCGATGTCCAAAAACTCGGCTACAAGGGCGATTTCTGTCGCGTGATTGAAAAAGAGGGAATGCCCGAATCGCGTATCGTAGCCTGCGCGCTCGCCGGACAAGAGGGTCTTGATGCGATGACGTATCGCAGCGAATCGGCGCGCGCCGGTATGCGCTTCAGTCGCGATAACTATTTCCGCGATGTCAATGGCGACGGACGCGATGATTACGTGCGTATTCTCAAAATTGCGTCGTCGCCAAATGACGCGTGGGCTCCGCGTGCTCTTATTGCCGGTATAACCCGATTCAAACAGAGCGCCGAAATCACCGATAACTCTCCGCCTTCCGATATCCAAGACCTGCTGTGGTTTTTTGAGGGTTCTATGGTCTGGTACCGATGGTTTGATGATATGCTCGATTACTGTGAAAATACCCAGATTCGTATCGCGGGCGACGCATCGGTCGATGAAACGCCTCATAAAACCGTCACGAAAGGACTTGCGCTCAATCGTACGCCCTCTGCTTCTGCCGATACAAAACCTGCGACCGACCAATACTTAAAAATCGGCGAAAATTCGCAACTCGAATTTGATTCCGTTGTTCAACTACGACAGCTACGCGCGATTTCCGTCTGGGCGTATTTTGAGGAATTTACAAATAATGCACGCATCTTTGATTTCGGCAACGGCGCGGGCAAAGATAATGTACTGTTGGGAATTGAGGGTCGTGGAAATACTAAATCCGCGTTTGGCACGCTCGGCGCACGTCCTACCGATAAAAATACAGTATGCTCGACGAAAGCGGCCACCGAAGTCTCGCCACAGTTGTATTTAACATCCACCGATGCGAATGTCGATATGTGGTCGTGTCCTGGACCCGAGCCGGTAGAAACAACGTATCCTGATGACGAAAAAGACGTTGAGCTTGAACCAAAAGCGAATCTATTGTTTGAAATATGGGATACTCAGCAGCGGAAAATGCGTATTCGCGTACTCGATGCCATTCCGCGCAAACGCTGGGTTCATATTGCGCTTACGACGACCGATGGCTCCTCGTTTCGTCCTACGTGGCAGGTGTATATTGACGGCGCCAAAGTTATGGAAGAGCCCGATGGACATATGCCACTTGCGTCGTACGTCACAGAAAACTATATAGGTCGGAGTAATTGGGAAGGCGAATCGTCGCAGTACCAAAATGGCGATGAACGATTCCGCGGTTCTTTATTTGATTTCCGATTGTATCGCGCGCCAATGTCGTCCAATAAAATAGCCCGTACAGTTGCGTGGGGCTCGAAGAAGTTGGCTACGCAATAATTCCGTCCTTATCGCAAATCTGGCCATTGCTCGCACGAATCCGAATGCCGTCCAATAATTTCTGGGGAACAACCGATTTCTGTGGAATCTGTTTATCGTGTATGAACAATTCATCAATTCGATTGGTTCCGCGCGCGATGAAGAGTTCGTGATCGCCGAAGGCTAAAACATACAGAGCACTACATGGTACATGTTCAAGCGTATCTATTTCCGTGTCGAGTATAGTAGCGTCATTGATTTTTGTCACCAGATGCTCTTCAAGTGCTTGACGCAACGTAAATTTACCCTGAATTACTGGTAAAGAATTATAAAAGAAACCTTGGAATGGAACTCTATTTGCGACTCCACAGTACGCCATATAGTATATGTA
>Ga0114959_10004363_pt1 | contig 10860 bp, 13 predicted proteins | sample C_130625_EF_Meta_FD_87317 | JGI IMG/M metagenome (GOLD analysis project Ga0114959, IMG submission 87317) | Freshwater microbial communities from Lake Croche, Canada to study carbon cycling - C_130625_EF_MetaG | ecosystem: Environmental > Aquatic > Freshwater > Lake | place: Lake Croche, Canada...
GGGAACTGGTTACCATAGGCACCAGCACCAGCAGCAGGACCACCGAATACGCCACCTGTTCCACCAGTAACGTTACTGGTTTCGAAGCACCACTTCTCTTGGTTCTCAAGGAGGATGGCGGTGTTTAAACGTGTGTGATCGTCTTCAATCGCTGCAACGTTGTTTGATGTGTAATCCAATACAGGAGTCCACTTCTCAAGCAATGTCTTTGCGCTTCTCTCGTCGATGTAAGACTGTGAAGGACGGATTGATTTTGACATAGTTTTAAAATTTCTTTCTTTTTGTCGACCTTAATATCTATTCAGGGGAAATCCCTCAACAATAAATCTTCTATTCTTTAGAAGAAAATAAAACTTAGTACTTATGAAGCTCGTTCAAGTAAAGATTAAATGTACTATCTTCACTTGCTGGGGTCTCTACGGACTCCTCGATTACAGGGCGATCAACAGCTGATGTAACTGTTTCTTCCCTTGCTTCTGTAACAAGATTGTTGAACCGCTCTTCTTCGGATTTTTCATAAAGACCGAGTGTATAATCAAAGTTTTCTGCGATAAATTTTGCGGACTTAGAACCAAGCATTTTTTTCATATACTTTTTCTTGTCCTCATCAAGAGAAGAAATTTTCTTCTCGAGAATTAAACTCGCATTGACATTGTTTAGTTGCTCGGTCAATGTGGCAACCCGTTTATTAGCGGTTTCAAGCTGGTTAGCAGCTTCATCTAGTCTTGTTTTGCCATCAACGACGGCATCACGGATACTCTCTTGTGCGAGAGCCATATCAACAGAAAGCATATTACGAACTTCGTTTAGTACGTCGTTTGCGCGCTTATTGTTGATAGCTTCTTGAAGATCAGCTACAGGGAGCTTCTCATCAAGATAAAGTTCAAGGTAATTGCTTACCTGTTCAATTAAAGTGTTTTTAAAATTAGCAGCTTCTGTTGTGAGAGCTGTTTCGTATTTTTCAATGATAGCCTTAAGCTTCCTAGTACGATCAGCATCAAGAGCATTTACAACTTTATTAAGCTTAGCTGTATGATCAGCATCAACAGCTTCGAGAAGTGTCTCGAGCTTATTAGCATAATCTTCATCCTGTTCCGTAAGAGCCTTTTCAACGTGAAGCTTAACCTTATCGTCTACTGACGCTGTAAAGGCTGTTTCAATTTCCTTAAGAACATCTTCTGTGAGGATGTCTTTTGTTGCAGACTTAAGGAGGTCGGAGATATTGTTTTGCATAATTATTTTGAATTTTTTATAGCTCTGTCAATAGAAGCCTTAAGCTTAGATTCAACAGCACCTTGTAAATACTTATCAGCCTGGGCGTAATTTTTCTGTGAAATTGCCTTTAAAAATTCAACAATATCAGTGTTCTCTTTCTTAAGAGCTTTGAAATCAGCACCTGTAATTTTATCTTTTGGAGGTGCTGCTGCTGCAATTTTCTTTTGAGCTGAACTAAGTTTCTTTTTTGCCATAGAATTATTTAGTCCTTCACTATCCTCTTCCTCATCGGCTTGTCCAGGAGGCTTAGGTTGAGTTGAAGCTGTTGAGGCAGTGGCTTGCTGCGCTTGTTTAGCGGCATCTTGAGCCTGCTTGACCGCTTTTTGCGTGGCAACGGCGTGTGCCTTCTGTAAGTTTAAAAGTGTCTGCTTTACAGTAGGATCGACTGCATTTCCAGCCGCGGCAATTGTCTTACTTAAATTTGCTATAGCATTGCTAATAGCGACAGGTGAATTTGCAGCTACTGCGTTTGTACCAACGGTACCTGTTGTACCGAGTGTTGGTAGTGCTATTTCGTTTATATTTTTCATGATTTAAGGAAATTGAAGAAAGATATAATCTGCTCTTTAAGGAACGACTCAACGTCCTTACGAGGTAAGTTTTTTATGCTTGATTCAAGTTTATCGTAAAATTCTTCTAGCTTACCATCTATTCCAAGAACAAACTGCTTACTCTCGAGAATGCCATTTACAAAAGCTTTAGGACAACTAGGATCTGCTACACAATCGACAGCAATGAGGCGCATTTCATTAACACGATTAATACCGTCGGTTTGCTCTTCAAGCTGACCAAGAGCACGGCTTGACATACCAACCTTGACACCGTCATTAATAAGTGAACGGACGATCTGACCGACTGGTGTGGATAATACGATTGACTCGCCCCAAATAGTATTTCCGTCCTTACGAAGTGATGTGACCAAGTGACATGCTCTTTCAAGATCGACTTCAGCAGAAGCTGGGTGGTTTAACTCACCGAGTGCGCGCTTTGGAATAACCATTTCTTGAACATAGCGATCGACCTCACGCTCCATATCCGACTCTGTATAAATTCTCTTATTCTTATTAACCTCTTCGCAAGCCATATATGGTCCGCGAATCTTCATTACTGAAGGTCCTTTTGAGTTTTTCTCTTCAAGAATATATTCGAATTGCTCTTCAGAGGCCGGTGTTTCGACTAGTAAGCGTAGTGACATAAAGATATTTATTGTCTGAGTAGTTATTTATCTATACCTAACTCTTTTTCTGTTAGAATTAGGAAATCGTAGCCGTGTTTGTCACACCACTTTTTGGCAGCTTCCCATTTAGCTTGATTTTGTGCATAACGTGCGGTCTCGTAAACCATTGTAGATGCACGTTTTCTACCCTTTACAGGTAAAACGGTTTGTGATCGAGGCTTTATTTCAATAATATATTTTTTGATAATATTATTTTCTCGTATGGCTACAACACCGTCTGTGTAGTAACGATGTACCTTACGATCTAAAGGACTAACGTATGGTATAATTATAGCTTCAGACGCCCATTCAACGACATTAGAATTATCGTCAGCCCATCTAAAGAATTTTAATTCCCAACCCGATCGATAGACAGGATCTTCCTTGCCTATATATTTGTTTCTATTTTTAGGTCTAAAGATACCTTGTTTAAATTTACCTTTACCGTTGAGTGGTATCATATTAACCTACGAAGAACATCGGAGGCATTGCATCGCCCATTCCTGCAGAAGCACCGGTATAGAGTTTTTCTTCAAGCGCTTTTTTCTCTTCTAAGCCCTGTGTAAGTAGATCGTTAAAGTTTATTGATCCACCTCCGAAGAGAGTTGTGTTGTTGTATTTGCCTCTTACATTGCCAATAGCAATTTTACTTAAAGCAAGTGCATATTGAAATACCCAAGGCTCTTTAATTATATCGCGTAAAGGTCTTTCAACATAACAAGCAACGGTACCATAGAACCTGCTCCCCGACCCTGGTGTTCTTGGAGGCGGATAAAACACAAGTAATTGTGTGCGCGGATCGAAAGTAAAATGACGTCTGATAGCTAACATCTTCTCTCTCACTTCAAGCCAGTTTTTTAAAGTATACCAACTAATAAGATCAAAGCCATAGTTACCCATTGCGTAACTAAAGTATGTTTGTTGTGCGAGGGTTTGTTCAATAGTAAATAGCGTATTTACACCGTTCGAACTACCTTCTTCAAAATTAAAGATGTCAATAACTTTTCTATACTCCATGACATCATAGTCAAAGCTATTGACGTATTGCTCCTGACTATTTGACGATGGAATAAAATCAGTTATTAATTGACTGTTGAAATTCAATACACTCAGATAATCAGTCGTAGTTAATATTTGATTTTTAAAAATACCGGTAGCGTATGTACCTGATAGCTGCGTGGATGCACTAAAGGCAGAGCCTGGTATAGCAGAAGTAGCAACATAGACAGTTGACGATGGTTTATCTATCCGCTTAAAATAAGGAGTAATGCTAAAGAGGTCGTCAAGCTTTATGCCGATACCATCTTTATAAAGATTAGAATCAAATACGAGATACTCTTCCGTATAACCAGCATACTTGGTATACATTTCACATGCCTGCGAAATAAACTCAAATAATTGATCTTGATGTATCTCGATATTAATCATTGGCGCGCCAAGGGAGCGCGTAATACGGTCTCCAAGACGACCATAAGAATCTATCTTACTAGACAAATTTGTGCTTTGAAAAGCAGAGATCGGTGTTACAGCAGAACAATCCATGGAAGTATTTATTAAGCAGGAGGTGCCTCAGCGGCTGGCGCTGCTGCTCCTGCAGCAGTTTCAGGTGCACCGGCTTCAGGCGGTGCTTCCTCACCACCCGTTGGACCAGGACCGAAGGCAGGGGGTGTACCTGCTGGAGCTGCTCCACCACCACCGCCACCAGCCTCTCCTCCAGCTCCGCCAACAAGAGAACCTGCTTCGCGCCAATCAGGTCCTGTGTTTTCAATTTGAGCCAACTCCCACATAAGTTCTTTATCCTTACGTAAGAATTCACGATTTGCCATAACCTCGGAATCAGACCATCCAAGATATTTTTTCTGCGCATAAGTCTTAGAAATGAAATCACTTGTGGTAATACTATTAAAGTTTTCAGCTCGGAGTTGAAATTTTTGTTGCTCGCGCAGCTCGTAAAAATTCGTTGGTACATTAAAGACGAGATCTATATGAGTATCTCTTAGTCTCATCTCTTCATATATACCCTTTAATTTAAGATGTGTAACGAATCCGTTTTTTAACCCGCTAGCAAATCTCTGTTGCTGACGAATAACAAAGCGTGCAAATTTTAATTCTTCACGTAAGATGTCAGCACCATCCTTATAAGGGTCTTCAGGATTGAGACGTGTTGACGGTACCTTGAGTGATTTATAGAGCTTCTTTACGAAGTACATTAAATCTGTTAATTCGCCGAGATTAGCACCACCAGCAAGCTGAGTTACTGATGTACCTTCAGATCCTGCTCTTTTTGCAAACCAAAAACTATCAAGCATGGATTGTGGATTAAACTTCTGAACTGTCGCAGCTTGATCTGCATCATATGTACGCTTAGACCAATAGTTGGTCATAAGCTTACGTAGATATGCTTCTGCCTTAGGCGGAGCCATATTACCAACATCTACGTTAAAGACAAGACGCTCTGGAGCGCGTACTAAGCGATAGATGACGATTGCATCTTCAATTAAGCTTAATTGACGGTAGGCACGTCGTGCGTTTTCAATAAAGGGTAATCTTAAATTTTTATTTTCATTCCAAATACCGGAATTAATATATGTTACTTGATTAATATCGAGAGGAATTAATTCTGTTTTAGCTATCTTACCAGGATGCTTAGAATCGTAAATTGGCTTGCGTAAGAGATATCCCTTAACGAGCATATTCTGAACGTTTTCAAAAACCGGATCAATTACATCAGCAGGAATTTGTACTACACCGAGAATACCCTCTTTTGGATATTTTTTATGAATAATATGTTCCCAGAAAATTTCTGCATCAACTAACATCTGTCTAACGTATTCCCACCCTTTATGCTCGAGGTCAAAATGACCAATATACTTTCGAAATTCCTTTTTAATTTTTGCTTTTTGTGTTTCTGATAAACCGGAGTCAACAAAGTTAAGCTTAACGATCTCTCCCTGATCATCTTTGTTTATAAACTCATCACAAATTTCATCTAACGCATCGGCAACTTCAGAGTAGGCTGCCATAACACGGTAATCCATGAGACGCTTACCCTTGTCGGGTTGTATATTAGCGTACATGAAGTCATGATAATCTTTATTCTGTAAAATACTTGCGTATTGGTCATCCGTCATCGTTATTGATGATGAAACAGATTGACGGGTGAGTGCGCCTATTCTATCTGTACCTTTACCATAGAAAACTTCATACTTTGGATTCAATGCTTGAATCTTGTCATTGACATCATAAGACTGGTAGGGTAGTTTAGAAGATACATACTTCATTAACTCTCTCCCAAATGTGCTTTCTCTATTAGAATCAACCATAATACAACACTATTACTTAATAAGCACTTAACGGATTATCAATTATAAATACGTTTTTACGTATGCATTAGAAGTTGTATATGTAATCGGTGTCGTATCTTGAGGGAATGCGTTCGCTGATACAGTTTCAAGATCTGTAACTAATAATGATTCTGGAGGATAGGTATATGTACCAGCAGTTAATTCAGGGTAATTTGTTAACTCATTCACAGAATTTACAAGACGAGAGTTATGAAAATTTTCTTGTATGTAGAAAATGTTACCTACAGTGTTACGTTGTGCTGGGAAGAGCCAGCCTTTTATTGTAAAAGAAGTATCACCGGTAATTTTATATTTGTCAGTAGCTGCAATATCTGTTGGATATGTGAGATTTATATCTCCACTCCATAATACCTCGCTACGAATTTCCTGTGGTATAGCGAAACCATTAGGGGATAGATCCGTTGGCACCTTCCATGAGAGTATAATATAAGGATTATTATACGGGACAAAGTTTGATATTATTTGGTCCATATCGGTTTGATACTTTGTCAATATAGACATGTTAATATTAATATTAACAGGTACCGGGCTATTATAGTGAATAGAGGTAGATCCACTGGTAACATCGCTTGTACCGGATGAAAAATAGTATCCGTTTATTTTGTTAAAAACTCGGCTCTCATCCCTACTAACATTAGCAATACTAATAGATACTACCGGTATTGTAATGTTTTGCGCTTTATTTACTAAATCATAAAGAACACGCTGCTTTGGTGCATAAACATAGCGCACTTGCACTTTATTCTGAACGATGCGGTTGTTATCGTATCGATTAATAATAATGTCATCGAACGCCGTTACAAACTGCGTTACAAGATCTTTAATTTCAAAATGATATGTCTGCTGCTTCACTTAAAGTATTTATCAATGGATACGATCGATAAAATATTTAGGAAGTTTCGATTGCACTCTTTTAATAACATTAATAAAGTTGCCGTCGAGAATATATGTACTCGAGTAATCGTCCTTACTACGCGTTGCACGACCTGCAGCCTGTACAACAGCATTGAGCATCTTATTCTCATACCAATTACTATCGGATTCAAATAAACGCTTTATACGTTTCGACGATAGTGGTAGAAAAGGTAATTTTACTATAATTTGAAACCGCGCCAAATCATCCTTTAAATCTATACCATATACGAGAGACGGAGAGACGAGAATAGTCGGGTCTACGCTTTCACTATGCAGCTTGAGAATATCCTCATTGGTTACATTTGTATCTCTGCACAGCAATCTATTATTATTTCTTAATCGCTCTTTAACAAAATTCGTAATATCATTTGAATGTGTGTGTATGATTCCTTTATCGTTTTTGTGGTGTTCGACGATAAGCTTAATCTGCTCACATATACCAGGAAGCGCATTAGCTAGTGTCTTGTAATTGAGCTTGTATTTTGACGAAATAAAAATCGGCGATTTTTTTGGATCAAAGGTACTATCGACTTCGATATACTCATAGTCCTTTATGCCGAGAGATTTAGCGAAATGCTTATGATCAATTATTGTTGCTGACATAAGAACAATCTTCTCGCCGTGATTAAAAATATATTTTGAAAGGGTACTAGCATGAAGAGGTGTGAGAATTACCCGCTTTGAATCTATATCAATTACAAATTCGCATTCATGCCAATGTGTACTAATAATAGTTAGAGAGCGGTGAATATTTTTTAAGAATTGATACTTAATTTTTTCTGATTGAGGTATTAAGTTTTGTTTCTTATTAGCGCGCGCTAGAAATACGTTTATCTCGGTAGATACGTTTTCAATAAGAACGTTAATCCAATTATATGCTCTGTCCTGATTGTCCGTTACTAATACCTCGCAAGGTATGTGATAGTTAGAAAGTCTCTCGTAATTAATTTCCGCTGAAAATTGACGTATAAGCTCATCCTCAAGCTCTGAAGCTTCGTCGCATATCAACACGTTCTTCCGCTTAACGTGACAGGGAAGTGATAGGAACATCTTATAGTTAAGAACAGCAAATTGTGATAGAAGGGCTTCATTCCTTGCATTATAATACGGGCATCTATTCTCACTCCAGCACGTGTCGCGTAATGTTGGTGCAAATGTACAAGGCGCTAACTCAACGTTATAATTCTTATCAACGTCGCACGTATAGTTCGTCTTACCTTTGAGCGCATCGGTATCCTTAAAGAGATCTTGATATTGATCTTGAAGAGATTTTGTTATCGTAAGAGCAAAAGCACCAAAAGATGACTCCGCTTTACATTCCCGTTCATAGGAATAATTACCGTCAAAATCCATTTTATACGCATCATAGCTACGTATCAATTGCTCAAAGCCCTCACTTGGGAGCTTGCATGTATTAGCCAACGTCTTTGCTATAAAGCTTTTACCAGATCCCGTAGGTGCACAGCAAATTACAAATTTCTTATCGCTATTAAAGGCGTGTTCAATTTTATTAATTAAATTTACCTGTGACTTACTCGGTGTAAAACTATCGGGAAATTGTGTAATGAAGCTAGCGGGCACAATTTCTAGTATAGGTTACTTTTGAAAATTAGCAATAATCTTTTTATTAAAAAATTTTGACGTCTTGTTTAATTTGATAGCTTGTGTATGTTCTTTTATCCTACTATTTGATAAACAAAAACTGTCTACTGTATAATCAAATTCGAGACTATCAGCGGTTAAGTTTTTAATTGAAAATGGATAAGGTAGCTCGTATATTACCTTCTTTTCATTCTTTTCTATTCCGAGTAAAGTAAAGACGCAAAAAAAATCTTTAATACAGAAAAGTTGCATCTTACCTTGTTTAATTAGTTTATTATCAATAGTAAACGTTGCCTTCATGAGAAGGTAAGGCTTTATTAGTTGTTCAATTTCTTCTACAGATGTCATGAGTTCATAAAAGCTATTTTTTGCGGAGCAGAAAGACCTGCTAGCTTTTCATTAAAAAATTTCCAAAACAGTTTATTAGCAGGTATTACCTGTATTAAATCGCATGCTATCATATTAATGCAGCGATAATCTTGCATAAAAATATCCCACGTTATAATCAAATCTTTCATATTAGGGTCAAACTTAGGTGTATAAATTGCGCGTCTGTAATTAAGAGCAAGTCTTCCTTCGGTACTATTAAGTAGATTTAAGGAATTGGTACATAACATTCGCCTAGTCGGAGCTGACCCAGGCTTTATGCGTCGCCGATTGAACTTAATTTCGACGACGTTGCTTAGTAGTAGGCTTTTTAAGGTTGGCAGCGACGCTTTCATTATCATCTCCTCTTAGTGAGCAAATACCAAAGATACGCTGTTCATTTAAAAAGATACCTTTCCTAAGGGTCCCGTATCCATCGATATCAATATTGGCAACAGGTACCCCGAGGTTATTCGGAAAGCAAACGTACTCGCCTTTCTTTGCATATCTAACGTTTGGTCCTGCGAGAATTACTTCACCGATTCTCCATGCCTTAGTATCAGTGTTAATAGGCACGTGTAGCCCATTTCTAATAATACTTGACCCGTCCTCTGTCTCGTCGACAAAAGTGCAAAGTAAGATATCATCAAGAACCGTCTTGAGGTTATATCCGTAAAATACCGAATTAAAGGAATTTTTGGGAAGTGAGGAAAAGTCAATTAAACTCTTCGGAAGGGGACCAAGCATGTCAATATCAGCTACCATATACGTTTAATTAGATAGCTCCTCTGAAAATGCAATGTATGCTGCTATTTCTTTTTTAGATATTTCAAGATTATTGGCAAGTAGCTCTATATTAACATCTTCTTCCTTTTTTTCTTCTTTCTTCTTTTTTATATAGGAAATACGTTTTGACGGGACCCTCGGTAGTACCGCCACAAAGAGACTATAGAGATCAGTTTTATTTTCGAAAACACCGAGGTATTTGTTCAGTGCGTTGCAGATAGTTGCGACACCGGGAGAATGCATACTACACCACCTATTGAGCATATACGGTGAAAACTCTCCTTCTTCATCAACCGAGTTTAAGCAAGTTTTCTTCTTAGTAAAAAGAGCACTCGATATAAAATCGAAAATTGTCATTAACCAATAACCTTGGTTGTAGCAATAAAAATATCATCCACCATAGGATAAAATAAATTAATAATATCGTTCATAAATGCAGTTGCTTGCTCGTCATTTAGGTTTGTTGAATAAGCAAACGCCGGGGCCTTCTTACCTGCTGTGATATTAATACCTGTATGGCCAAGAGCTGCATGATTCTTAGTATAGGTGATACTAACGCTACACTTACCTTTTACCTGCGTGACGCCACCCTGAGTGTGTTCTTTATGTACGATTAAATCGTCACCATCTACCTCGATAGGAGCATTAAGATACTTACTACTCAAAATATTAGCAATCTGTGTATTAAACAGTCTCTGAAACGCTACAGCACCGAAGGGATCAAGATTTGGGATCTCCCAACAAAAGTTAATCGCATCGTCACTGTAGATATAATCTGCATTAAGAATATCTTCGCTGTCAATCATACCTTCAGCCTCCACTTGCATCGGAGCTCTGAAAGCTACGATATTACCAATCGGTAATGTCTTAGAGCGGAAATGCTTATAAGCAAAACGTGAGTGAATAAGGTCGCCGTTATAAAGAGGTACGTTAATAATCATGAATATATAATAACAGCTGTATAACCAATAATCAAGCATGTTTATACGGATGCCATTCGCAATTATTAAAAAAATCTCTCCAATAATTGTATGTTCTATAATCATCTGGTGTTCCCCAGCAAATATAATTTTTGACTTCAAAAGCTTTAACAGTTAATCCATCTTGTATGTTTTGATTCAAAACGTCGTCAACATAAAATTCATTATTAGTACGCACGTCGTTTTTATAATTCTTTTGAAGCCCATCTATGAAATATTTTGCTTTTCTAAAGTACATTGTGCCAATGATAGCGTGAGTTTTTAAAGGATCCTCGCCTATAAATTTTTTACAAGAGACGCTATTTACGTTATTATAATCGTCGACATTGAGCCATGAATACATATTTGGATTTAC
>Ga0114959_10004367_pt1 | contig 10858 bp, 7 predicted proteins | sample C_130625_EF_Meta_FD_87317 | JGI IMG/M metagenome (GOLD analysis project Ga0114959, IMG submission 87317) | Freshwater microbial communities from Lake Croche, Canada to study carbon cycling - C_130625_EF_MetaG | ecosystem: Environmental > Aquatic > Freshwater > Lake | place: Lake Croche, Canada...
ATCTGCGCATGGTCGGCATGAATGCTGATGATCCCAATCAGATCGAGGACCTCATGGGGCGGGAACTTAAGAAGACCCTGCACGAGGAACTGCATGCCTCCCACGCAATGCAGACGATGGCCGATGGGCTGCCGGCGCTCGGAATCGTGGCTGCGGTTCTGGGTGTTGTGAAGACGATGTCACACATCAACGAACCACCAGCGGTTCTGGGTGCCATGATCGGTGGCGCGCTGGTTGGAACCTTCCTGGGCATTTTGCTGGCCTATGGCGTGGCCGCGCCGATTGCCTCACGCATCAAGGGGGTGGTTGAGGAGGAGTCGAAGTTTGTGGAAGTGGTACGAGCGGTGATTGTCGCTCATCTGCATGGCAATGCGCCCGCGGTGAGCGTTGAGACCGGGCGGAAGATGGCTCCAAATCAGCACATGCCAACGTTCGCGGAACTAGAGCAAGCCACCCAGAATTTGCAGATGTGATTTTTTGGGCGGGCTTGCTGGGCAGCAGGAATGGCTGCCCGGTGTCTCGTGTGGGGTGTCTGGCGTGTGGGGGGTGCTGAGGCTGATTGCGCGTCTGGTGGGCGGTTTTGCCATCTGCTTGTGACGCCTGGCGAGGATGGGGGGTGCGGCGTTTTTGGACCGGAGGCGTGATTTTTCCCAAGTTCTCCCATGATGACAATTTGGCTGCTTGATCCCGGATCACGCCTGGGCTATCCACCCGCCTCCAACGTTTGGCCTAAATGCCCGGGTAGCTCAGTTGGTAGAGCATGCGACTGAAAATCGCAGTGTCGGTGGTTCGATTCCGCCCCCGGGCACCATTCCAGGTCGCCGTTGTCGAATGGCACATAACGTTGCCAGTAACATCACCCTTTGCATGGCTCTCAGCCAACGGATTATCAAACCTTAAGAAGGATCATCGCCAGTGATCGCTTCACGTGGGTTCGGACAGCAGGGGACACGAGTGATGCAGCAATGTCATGTCACAACTCATCGTGACAGGCTGTTTTAGCTGGCGCGCTCTATTGACGGTCTCGCCACCTTGGGTCACACGAACCCGCCCAAGGACGGGCGATGCGTTCTGAGTTACCTGCAACAGAGGTCCTATAATGCGCGATACAGGCGAATATCTCTTCACCTCCGAATCGGTCGCTGACGGCCATCCCGACAAGGTTGCCGACCGCATCAGCGATACGGTGGTGGATGCCTATCTGGCCGCTGATCCTTACGCGCGCGTTGCCTGCGAGACGCTGGTGACGACCAACCGCGTCGTGCTCGCCGGTGAGACCCGTGGGCCGGACACCGTTACCCATGAGCACCTGGCGCATCTTGCGCGCATGGCAATCCGTGACATCGGCTATGATCAGGCTGGTTTCTCCTGGAAGACCGCTGACATCTCCGTACATCTGCATGCCCAGAGCAGCGACATCGCTCAGGGCGTTGACAGCTCGGGCAACAAGGATGAGGGCGCCGGCGACCAGGGCATCATGTTCGGGTATGCCTGCACCGAGACGCCGAGCCTGATGCCGGCGCCGTTGTATTACTCGCATCTCATTCTGCGCCGGATGAGCGAGCTGCGCCGCAGCCATGACGTGTCGGTCGCAGGTCTGCTGCCGGACGCCAAGAGCCAGGTGACGCTGCGCTACATCGACGGCAAGCCGGTGGGTGCCACCTCGGTGGTGGTGTCGACCCAGCATGAGGAAGGCGTCAGCCAGGCTCGTATCAAGGAGATGCTGCTGCCGCTGATCGAGAGCAGCCTGCCGTCGGGCTGGATGCCGCATGAGGATGAGATCTACATCAATCCGACCGGCAACTTCGTCATCGGTGGTCCGGACGGCGATTGTGGCCTGACCGGGCGCAAGATCATTGTGGACACCTACGGCGGTGCGGCTCCGCATGGCGGCGGCGCGTTCTCCGGCAAGGACCCGACGAAGGTGGACCGTTCGGCCGCTTATGTGTGCCGCTATCTGGCGAAGAACGTTGTGGCGGCCGGTCTGGCCGAGAAGTGCACCTTGCAGATCAGCTATGCGATCGGCGTGTCGCATCCGCTGTCGGTGTATGTCGATCTGCATGGCACGGCGCATGACGTGGATGAGGCGAAGCTCGAGAAGACCCTGCGCGAGCTGGTCAATCTCACGCCGCGCGGCATTCGCGAGCATCTGCACATGAACCGTCCGATCTATGCCGTGACCTCGGCCTATGGCCATTTTGGCCGCGAGCCGGATCTCGAGCGTGGCACCTTCACCTGGGAGAAGACCGATCTGGTCTCTCAGTTGAAGTCTGCTTTCGGCCGCTGATGTCGGCGGGTCAGGTGGTCGCAGTCAAGCCACCGCCTGATCGGCTATATGGACGGATCAAGAGCCATTCCCTGCGCCCGCGGCAGGAACGGCTGTTGTCTGAGACGTTGCCGCGCCTGCGCCTGGATGTGGCGCAGGCGTCGGACCCGATGCCGGGCTTCTCCGAGCTGTGGCTGGAGGTGGGGTTTGGCGGTGGCGAGCACAGCCTTGCTCAGATTGAGGCGAACCCGCAGGTTGGTCTGATTGCGTGCGAGGTGTTCGAACTGGGGCTTTGCTCCTTGCTGTCCCGTCTGGTGGGTGAGGATGAGGAGGCAACGGGCACGTTGCCGGCCAATCTCCGCATCTGGGATGATGATGCGCGCATATTGATGCGGGCTCTGCCGGATGCCTGTCTGTCGCGGCTGTTTCTGATGTTTCCTGATCCTTGGCCCAAGGCGCGCCATGCCAAGCGACGTTTCGTGCATCCGGCTGTGCTCACAGAGGCCGCGCGGGTATTGAAGCCGGGGGCGGAGTGGCGGATCGCCAGCGACGATCCGACTTATCAGGCTTGGGTGACAGAGGTTCTCGGGGCGCAGACATTGTTCGTATGCGACCCACCTGCCTCTGTGCGACCTGCGTGCTGGCCGCCGACGCGGTATGAGGCCAAGGCGATCCGTGCCGGGCGTCAGCCGCTTTATTGGTCGCTGACCCGTGGTTTTTCGCAGACGCAGGCCCCCTCGTCCCTGTAGGCTGGGTGCCGAACCAAAACGGGGGTGGTGGTGCCTGATATTGGAAGCGATTCTCATCCGCATCGGGTTGTCATCGTTGGCGGTGGCGCCGCAGGGTTGGAACTCGCGACGGCGCTGGGTGATATCTACGGCACAGCCGACGGGATGCATCGCAAGGCCGAGATCATTCTCGTTGAGCGTGGGCGCACGCATCTGTGGAAGCCGCTGCTGCATTCGGTGGCAGCGGGCAGCCTGGATCGGTCGCAGCATGAACTGAGCTATATGGCGCAGGCGCATTGGCATCATTTCACCTACCGTCTGGGGGCGATGTGCGGGCTGGATCGGGTGCGCAAGGTGGTGCAGATCGAGGCGACGCTGGATGAGGAGGGGCGGGAGGTCGTGCCGCCGCGCGAGGTTGGGTATGACACGCTGGTGGTGGCCATCGGCAGCGTCACCAATGATTTCGGCACGCCGGGCGCTGCGGCCCATGCGGTGCCGCTGGAGACCTTGGCGCAGGCTTCGCGTTTTCATCGCAATCTGGTGAATGCCTGCCTGCGGGCGAACACGCAGCCTGGTCCGGTGCGGCCGGGGCAGTTGCACATTGCCATTATCGGCGCCGGGGCGACAGGGACTGAGCTTGCGGCGGAACTGCATCGCACGGTGCGGGCGGTTGTGGCCTTCGGGCTTGATCGTATCGTGCCGGAGCGGGATATCCGCATCATCCTGATCGAGGCGTCGCCGCGCATTCTGCCGGCCTTGCCGGAGCGCATTTCGCTCGCGACCCAGGCGCTGCTGATGCAGCTTGGCGTTGAGGTGCGGACTGGGACGAAGGTGACCGAGGTTCGTGCGGACGGCGTTGTGTTGGAGGGCGGTGAGGTGGTGCCGTCCGAGTTGGTGGTGTGGTCCGCGGGGGTGAAGGCGCCGGATTTCCTGCAGGGGATCGGCGGGTTGGAGACCAATCGGATCAACCAGTTGATGGTGAAGCCGACGCTGCAGGTGACGCTGGATGATGATATCTTCGCCATCGGCGATTGCTGCGCCTGCCCCCGGCCGGGCTTTCCCGGCAATGTGCCGCCGCGGGCCCAGGCCTCGCATCAGATGGCGTCGCATATGGTGGAGCAGATCGCGGCCCGGTTCGCGGGGCGACCTTTGAAGGATTACGCCTACCGCGATTTCGGCTCGCTGGTGTCGCTTGGCAAGTTCTCGACGGTGGGCAGCCTGATGGGGTTCGTGATTGGGCGGTCGATGTTCATCGAGGGGCATTTTGCCCGGTTGATGTATCGCTCGCTCTACAAGATGCATCAGTCAGCGTTGCATGGTCATGCGCCGGTGCTGTGGCGGACCTTGATGAGCCTGATGTCAGGTCGGGGCGAGCCGGAGGTGAAGCTGCACTGAGGCTCCAGGAGCGATCGTCCTTATCGGCGGAACCAGACGCCTGCGGCGATCGCTGTGGCCACCATGCTGCCATAGACCACCAAGGCGAGGCCGAGCACGGCGAAGGTCCAGTCAAGTGATCCGGTCGCGTGCAGCACCGCCCAGCCGCCGCCGACCGCGATCACCATGCGTACCATGCCGCCGATCAGTGGCCAGCCCAGTCGGCCGGCACCTTGTGAGGCGAAATACAATGAAAGGCCGAGGCCGAAGAAGCCGTAGGTCGGGCCGACATGCCGGAGATAGGTGGTGCCGGTGGCCAGCATGCCGGGATTGCTGCCGAACAGGGTGAGCCAGGCGTGCGGCCAGATGGCGGCGGCGATGCCGACCGTCTCGGTGACGGCGAAGGCCAAGGCGCCGCCGGTGAGGGCGATGCGCAAGGCGCGTTGATGCTGGCCGGCGCCCATATTGGTGCCGACCAGAGCGACCATCGGGGCGCCGAGGCCGAATACCAGCGGGATCAGCAGGTATTCCAGGCGCGCGCCGGTGCCGTAGCCGGCGACTGCGTCCGGCCCGCCTTGGGCACCGACCATGGCGGTGGTGAGGGCAACCGTTACCGTCGTTTGCAGGGTGTTGACCGCGCCGGCGCCGCCGACGCGCAGGATATCGCTGAAGAGGGCGCCGCACAGTCGGGCGAGGCGCAGGCGGACGAGGCAGCGGCCGGAGAGGATGTACCAGGCAAGCACAGCGGCCATCATCGCGCTAGTCAGCAGCACCGCGACGCCGCCGCCGGCGACGCCGAGGGCCGGGATCGGGCCGAAGCCGAAGATGAGGGCTGGGGAGAGCGGCACCAGCACCACGACGCCGGCGCAGATCGACGTGGCCGGGACCAGCATGTTGCCGGTGCCGCGAATGATGCTGGCGAGCGCGTTCATCAGCCAGACCAGCACGACGCCGGCGAAAATGACGTTGGAATAGGTCATGGCGGCGTCAAGCGACGCGCCTTCGCCGCCCATGGCGGTGTAGAGCGCGCGGCCAAAGATCAGGAACAGGGTGGAGGAGAGGAGGCCGAGGCCGAGATTGGTGAGGATGGCGTGGAGGACCAGCGCATCGGCGTCCTGCTTGCGGCCGGCACCGAGGGCGCGGGCAACGGCAGACGAGATGCCGCCGCCGACGGCACCGGCGGAGAGCATGGTCATCATCATGAAGCCGGGGAAGACGAGGGCCATGCCGGCGAGCGCGTCCGTGCCGAGGCGAGAGACGAACCAGGTCTCGATGAGTCCGGTGGCGGCCTGGGCGACCATGACCAGCATGTTGGGCCAGGCGAGCGCGAGCAAAGTGGGGATGATGGCGCCGTGCAGCAGGCGCCTGGTGCGGGCGCTCATGACCTGGGGTTCAGCGCTGAGGGTGGTCATGGCGGTGTGTCCAGGTTGGGAAGCAGGGTCGCGTATTCGCTTGTGAGGCGGACTGCGGCGGCGGGGCATGGGCTCGGGCGCGATGCTGCCATGCGGCACCCCGGTGCGTCCTGACTTGGCGGCGTTAACGTTCGTCCTGGGCCTGAGATTGACGTGGGTCGTGGCGTGTCGCGTGGTAAGAGCTGAGGGTCAGCAGGACGGGCCAAGCGATGACACAGATTGAGGCGCGCCATCACAACTGGGTTCGGGAGACCTTCGGTGCTGACCCGAATGCTTATGCTTCCACGCGGGCTGACGGCAGTGTGGCCCGTTATGCGACCGAAGAGATTGGCCCGGCGGAGGAACTGAGTGTGTCCGGCCCGCCGGATGGCGACAGACGCCCGTTGACCGCAGACGAGCGGCGTGAGGCCACGCCGATCTTCGCCGGTTCGCTTGACTATGACTCAATCCAGGTGTCGATCAGCGGGATTGGGTCCTACGGATCGTCCCGGACCATCGGCAATACCGTGTGCATGACCCGAGACGCGTTCGTGCCGGGCACGTTCGAGTTGACCCCGAAGGGGCGTGATACGCTGATCCATGAGATGACCCATGTGTGGCAGTATCAGCATGCCGGATGGGGCTATGCGCCGGCGGCACTTTGGGCGCAGTTCGCGGCGTGGGTCATGACGGGGACGTCTGACGGGGCCTATGACTGGGTGACGCCGGCGGCCGCAGGAACACCGTGGAGCGAATGGAATCCTGAGGCGCAGGCCGAGGCTGCGGAGCGCTACAATCAGGCGCTGAAGGCCACCATCGCTGGCACTGCCACGCCGCATGACTATCAGGATCTGGCGATGCTGCAGCCTTATATCGATGGCATCCGCAGCGCACCGCCGCCGATCCCTGATGGGGACCCTGATGGGGAGGGTGGTGGTGGAGCGGAAGGCGCCGGTGGGGAGGCTGGCGGGGGAGGGGATGGCGAACCGCCTGACACATCCCCCGGCGTTCCTGTTCCCGGTGACGGCAGCACTCCGGAGGTTGGGCCCGAGTTGCCTGACCCGCCGGGTGGGGAAATGGGTGAGACCGGTGCGGCCGAACCGGAGACGCCCGATCCGACCGGCGACGACGTTCAATGACCCTGGCTGGGCGTTTCGGGTGAGGCGGGCTGATGTGCTGCTTTGGGCGAAGGCGGCGCTGGCGCTGGCTCAGGCCGTGGGCGCGCGCTTTGTGGGTGATCGCTGCTTCGTGGGTGCCAGCGCGCTGAGCTATACGACCATTGTGTCGCTGGTGCCGCTGACGGCGATCGTTCTGGCGACGTTCTCGGGGTTTCCCATTTTTGCTGCAGCGCGTAGCCGGTTCATCGACTTGGTGGCGGAGAATGTGGCGCAGGGCCTGGGAAATGATGCGGTGATGTGGCTGTCCGCGTTTGCCACCAACGCGGCCAAAACCACCGGCTATGGCATTCTGGGGTTGGTGCTGACCTCGGTGCTGCTGCTGGCGACGGTTGAGGAGCATCTGCATTTCATATTTCGCGTCACACGCGCGCGGGCCTGGGGGCAGCGTGTGGTGGCGTATTGGACGGTGCTCACCCTGGGGCCGTTGTTGGTGGGAGTGTTGCTGAGCCTGTCAGGCGATATCGATCATTTGGTCAGCCAACTGGGCACAGAGCCGAATGTGGCGCAGCAGGCGGCGCAGGCCTCGGTGGCGTGGCTGGAGCGGGTGCTGCCGGTGGGGTTGCAGGTGCTGGGCTTTGCCGCGCTGTATTGGGTGATCCCCAATCGTCCCCTTAGTTGGCGGCATTGTCTGGCTGGCGGGGTGCTGGCTGGGTTGCTGCTCGAGGCGATGAAGCTGGGGTTTGGGGTGTTTGTCGGCCATATCGCGTCCTACAGCGCCATTTATGGCGCGCTGGCGGCGGTGCCGATTGCGTTGCTGTGGATGTATATCTTCTGGGGCGTGGCGCTGCTGGGGGCGGAGATGGTGGCGGTGCTCAATGAACGGGCGCCAGCGGATCAGCCACTCGCCCCGGGTTGCATGACGTGATGACGGGGCTCAGGCGACGTTTCTGATAATGTCCGGTGCGAAGCGAGCGGCGAAGTGATCCAGGCGACGGAGACGAGGCTGTGCGTCAAGAAGGGCGGCAAGGCTGCGAGGTCGCCGGAATTGGCCGCCGGCATGGCGGGGTGGTGCCCGAACACCTCGCGCCGGGTGTGGCTGTCGACCACCGGCATCAGGCGTCATGCGGTTCGCACATCTGGGCGGCGCGGCCATTCAACTCGGCGTAGTGCAGATCACGGGGCTTGCGGAGTGATGTCAGGTCCCGGACATGATGATCTTCAGCATTTTTGAGCCCTTGTATCGGAAGAGCTCTAATATGCCGCGCCTATCAGCGGCGGACACGTCTAGCTGTTGGTTTTGTCGCGTGATTCACGCCTCCGGTTGATTCATCCTGCTGCGATCACGCTCTGGGCCGCGAGTCCCCGGTGCCGCAGTAGAGGCGCCGTGCTCGGCAGATGGCCGCGGAACGAGGTGTAGAGTTCCATCGGGTCGCGGGTGTCACCCCCCTGCAGCACGGTCTTGAGGCGTTGGGCGGTTGCTGGGTCGAAGGCGGAGCCGGCTTCGCGGAAGGCTTCGAAGCCGTCGGTGTCCAGCACCTCTGCCCAGAGATAGGAGTAGTAGCCGGCGGCGTAACCGGCACCGGCGAAGAGGTGCTGGAAATGGGCCGGGCGATGCCTTGGGTCGATGGCGGCGGGCATGCCGAGGCCGTTCAGGACTTCGCGCTCGAAGGCTTCGATGTCGAGATGGGCGGGGTCGGGGTGGGTGTGCAGTGCCATGTCGAGGATGGCGGAGGCGGTGTATTGGATGGTGGCACAGCCTTGGTTGAAGGTGCGTGCTGCCAGCAGGTTGTCGATCAGCGCATCGGGGATGGGTTCGCTGGTCTCGTGATGGAGCGCGTAGCGGCGCAGGGTTTCGGGCTCGGCGAGCCAGTGTTCGAAGATCTGCGAGGGGAATTCGACGAAGTCGCGGCGGACCGAGGTGCCCGCCTGGGAGGGGTAGCGGACCTGGCTCAGCAACCCGTGCAGCGCGTGGCCGAATTCGTGGAACAGAGTGCGCGCGTCATCGTAGCTCAGCAGCATCGGCTCGGCGCGGGCGAAATTGTTGTTGTTGACGATGATCGGGGTGATCGGTGCGTCGAGGTTCTCTTGGTCGCGATAGCTGCTCATCCAGGCGCCGGAGCGCTTGTCGGGGCGGGCGAAATGATCGGCGAGGAAGAGGCCGGACGGCGTGTCGCCGTCGTGGATCTCGAACACGCGCACATCCGGGTGATAGGCCTGGATGTCCGGGCGGGGGATGAAGCTGAGGCCGAACAGGGTGGTGGCGGTGTCGAAAGCGGCCTGCTGGATGCGATCGAGGGTGAAATAGGGTTTGACCGCGGCGTCGTCGATGGCGTGGTCCTGGCTGCGGACGCGGTCGGCGTAATGGGCCCAATCCCAGGGGGCGAGGTCGGTGAGGCCATCCGCAGTGGCGAGTCGGAGCAGGCGGGCTTCCTCGTCGGCGACGCGGCGTTTGGCGGCATCCCACACCTCGGTGGTGAGGCGGGACACAGCCTCCGGAGTGCCGGCCATGGTGTCTGCGAGGCGGAAGGCGGCGAAATCGGTGAAGCCCAGCAATTGCGCGCGTTCCCGACGCAGGGCGAGCAACTCGGGGACGATGGCACGGTTGTCGTGCGGTCCGGGATGGGCGCCGCGGGCAATCCAGGCGGCGTAGACCGCCTCGCGCAGGTCGCGGCGGGCTGAATAGGTGAGGAACGGGTCGGCGGAGGAGCGCGAGAGGGTGATCACCCAGCCATCCATGCCACGCTCGATTGCGGCCTGACGGGCTGCCTGGATAACGAAATCGGGCAGTCCGGCGAGGTCGGCTTCGGTGAGGGCGAGGTGCCAGGATTTCTCGTCATGCAGCACGTTCTGGCCGAACTGGGTGTGCAGCACGGCGAGGCGCTGATTGATCTCGGCCATGCGGATCTTGGCGTCCTGGTTCAGACCAGCGCCTGCGCGGACGAGGTTAAGATGCAGGCGTTCGAGCAGGCGCATAGCGTCCGACGCGAGGGCGAGGCTGTGCCGGTTGGCGTGCAGGGTCGCCACGCGGGCGAAGAGTGCCGGGTTGAGCATCACTTGCGTGCCATGGGCGGCAAGTTTGGGGGCGAAGTCGAGATCGATCTGTTGCAACGCGTCGCCGCCGAGGCTGGCGGTGAGGTTGTGGAACACCATACGCACCCGCGACAATAGCCCACCGGAGCGCTCCAGAGCCTCGACGGTGTTGGCGAAGCTGGGGGGCGCTGGCTGGTTGGCAATGGCTTCGATCTCGGCGGCGTGTTCTGCCATGCCGCGCTCCAGCGCCGCCGGAAAATGTTCAGCCTTGATCGCGGTGAAAGGGGGGGCCTGGTGCGGCGTGCCCCAATCGGTGAAAAAAGGGTTTGTGCTCATCCCTTATGCGTGGCGATGCTGAGGCGGTTCGTCAAGGAAAGAGGGCGTGATGCGGTTGATCGATTCAGTGCGCTTTTTGAAGGACCTGCACGAGCTGCGCCAGATTGGCGCATATCGGACGGGGGTGCATCGGCCGACTTATTCCGCGGAGGACATGCAAAGCCGGCACTGGCTGTGCGCGCGGCTGACGGAAGCGGGACTGGCGGCGGAGATCGACGGGATCGGCAATGTGATCGGCCGGCATCAAGGCGCTGGGCCGCATGCGCTGGTGGGGAGCCATATCGAGAGCCAGAACCAGGCTGGCTGGCTGGATGGGGCTTTGGGTGTGGTGGCCGGGCTTGCGTTGGCGCGGGCGGGGCTGGCGGTGGATGTGGTGGCCTGTGCGGACGAGGAAGGGCATTTCGAGGGCGGGTTCCTGGGCAGCAAATCCTTCACCGGGTTGCTTGGTGAGGCGGAGATTGATCGGAGCAAAAGCCGCAATGACGGCACGCCGTTGCGCGCGGCCCTGAAGGCGGCGGGGCTGGAGGGGCGGCCGCGTGTGGCGATCGATCCGGCGCGGTATCGCGGGTTCTTCGAACTGCATATCGAGCAGGGCACGCAGTTGGAGAGCGCTGG
>Ga0114959_10004371_pt1 | contig 10849 bp, 12 predicted proteins | sample C_130625_EF_Meta_FD_87317 | JGI IMG/M metagenome (GOLD analysis project Ga0114959, IMG submission 87317) | Freshwater microbial communities from Lake Croche, Canada to study carbon cycling - C_130625_EF_MetaG | ecosystem: Environmental > Aquatic > Freshwater > Lake | place: Lake Croche, Canada...
AGTACTACTTGGGAAGAATATACACAGAGTTTTGAAAAGGATCGTGCCTTAATGCGTAGGTTTTATAGGCTTACCGTTGAAGAGCCTAGTCCAAGTGTAGCTAAAGATATTTTGAGGGGATTGAAACCACATTTTGAATCCTTTCATAAAGGACATATTAGTGATAGCGCAATCGAAGCAGCCGTTGATCTCAGTGTCAGATATCAAACAGATAAAAAGCTACCCGATAAAGCACTTGATCTAATAGATGCTGCATGTGCTCAACAAAAGATATTAGCGGGCGATTTCGTAATCGATCGCAGTGATATTGTTAATATTTTAAGCAAATATACTAAAATACCTGTGAATCAAATTGGTGAGGAAGCTGGTAATAATTTAATTGGCTTAGAGGAAAAAATTAAACAAAAACTATATGGTCAAAATCAAGTTATCGAAACTGTTCTAGAAAAAATCTATGTAGCTAAAGCAGGGTTGAAATCATTGAATAAGCCAATTGGTAGTTTTCTGTTCCTAGGCCCCACTGGTACTGGCAAAAGTGAATTTGCTAAATTGCTAAGTGAGCATTTGGAAATGAAATTAGTTCGATTTGATATGAGTGAATTTCAAGAAAAGCACAGTGTGGCTAAGTTGATTGGTGCCCCTCCAGGATATGTGGGCTATGATGATAGTAATTTGGCTGGTGGCGCATTAATATCGTCTTTGGAGAAAAGCCCTAATAGTATTATTTTGTTTGATGAAATTGAAAAAGCTCACCCAGATGTCAGTAACATTTTGTTGCAGTTGATGGATGAGGGAACAATTACTGCCAGTAATGGAAAAAAAGCTGATGCAAGAAATACTATTATTATCTTAACAAGTAACTTGGGCGCAAGTGACAATGAGCGCAACAATATTGGCTTTGGTCGAACTTTGGAAAAATCTGGCGAAGATGACAAGGCGGTGAAGGATTTTTTCAAGCCTGAATTTAGAAATAGATTGGATGGCATTTGTAAATTCAACAAATTAAATCAAGAAAGTATGCGTAAGATTGTTGATAAATTCATGGCAGAAACTAATGATCTTCTACATGAAAAGAAAATCAAATTACAATTGTCATCGGCCATTGTTGATCATTTAATTGATAAGGGTTTTGATAGTAAGATGGGTGCGAGACCTCTAGCAAGAGTGATCAATGATTTAATCAAAGTTCCAATTAGTAAGAAGATATTGTTTGGTGGTGTTACTGACGGATCAACAATTGTGGTTGATATTAATGATGGTGTTGTGGACTTTGCAATAGTTCAAGAAGTTCCATTACTTGAAACTGACGATGAGATCAAAAACTAACTATGTTGAAATTCAACTGGAGAAGTTTAAACAATAAAATTATTGTTAAAGAAACTAGAAAGAGATTCTATAATAGATTTTGCTTTAGTTTGAAATATTTTTGTCCTGGTGGCAGATGTCTATCAGTGGCCAATCTTAAATCAGACATTGAAAGCATATTGGATTATAGAAAATCTTTAAGTGTTTATAATTATGCTGGTAGTTGGCGGGCAAAAAAATCACAGATTGAATCAGTTAATGTGGATCATCTTGCTGAAATGTTAACTATCAAATTGGAAAATCAAAAAGATATCAAATTTAGAGTTGAGGAACCATATATATCCATATATGCGGAATCAGAGGATATATTATATGGTATCGCCAATAACTTAATTGATCAAAAAAATAATCTATTAGAATTAACGGCTCCGAAAGATAGAGAGTGTTTTGATTTATTAAAATCTGGAACAGTATTACTGACAAAATCAAATGGTTATGAATATAAAATTATTCTTAAAGATGGTAGGTATGCCAATGACAGTAAGATCGGAATCAGAAATTATTTGATTAATTTGGGGGATTTAGTTAAACTTTCCCCCAGTGTGTTGAGGAATTTGAGTACACCATATGACAGTGCATGGAATTTATGGTTCTATTCAAATGATAAAAATATTGTTACCATGCTTGAATTAATTGAGCCTGGTTGTGTAACAAATATTCACTCGGTGTCAGAACATCAATAAATAAATTTATTCAAGAAAGAACGAATATGGCCAAAATAATCGAACAAATGGTAATTATCAAATTGAGCAAATTGGTTAAAGATAATGATAAATCTGCAGAATTAATTGACGCAGACACTGTACAAAGTTTAGAAGAAGTTGTACAATCACTAATATCAACTGGTACTGTGGTAGAGGTTATCGCAGATCAAGCTGAAAACTAAACACTAAATTATTTAAAATGACTCAAGAAAATATCAAACCCCCTGGCATTGATGCCGATGAAGTAGCTAAAAAAATTCAAAACGTCCTATTGCAAAATAAACAATCAGGATCTGATGTTAGTCAAACCAAACCTGCAGAAAACATTCAATATGATTTTAGCAAATATCATATTCACATTGGTATGCCTTGTTATGGCGGTATGGTTAGTGAGCCCACAATGACTAGTTTACTTAGATTTACACTATTGGCAGCAAAACATGGACTTAATTGGAGTCTAGACACAATGGTTAATGAGAGTCTAGTGCAGCGTGGTAGAAATAATTTGATGGCTAAAATGATGGGCAATAAAAACGCCACACATTTTATGTTTATTGATGCAGATATTAGATTTCAACCAGAGTCAATTTTTCAACTAGTTAGTTGTGAAAAAGATGTTGTTGCTGGACTTTATCCAAAGAAATCTATCCCAACAAAATATGTGATTAATCTATTGCCACAAACTAGAATCCAAGGTGATATTTTCACAGTAGATACTGCGGGCACAGGCTTTTTGTTATTCCGTCGTGAAGTTTATGAAAAGTTAATTCAAGCTCATCCAGACAGCAAATATGTGGATGATGTTGGGATTGGCAAAGAGCACGAGCCAAATATGTATGCAATCTTTGATTGCAAGATTGATGCTAAGGGTCACTATCTAAGCGAGGACTGGTTATTCTGTCGTCGTTGGAGAGAATTGGGTGGTGAGATTTGGGCACACAGTAAAATCCTATTAAATCACGTTGGCCATTATGAATATAAGGGCGATTTAAATGAAATGCCTAAATTTAGTTTAGCTAAGCCTGAAGAGCAAAAACAAGCGTAATTTTAATTTGGTTAATATTAAAAGGGCGTCTTGTGAAAGATTGCCCTTTTCTATTGCTGTCGCTATAAATACATTATGCGAGCAAAAGAATTCGTTAAAACAAAAAAGCGCAAAGTTAAAGAGCAAGGTGCTGGTTTAATGCATAGGGGCTATCCATGCACTAAAGATTGCAGTGGGCATCAAGCTGGTGATGCTTGGGCTCAAGCGTGGGGAATCACTGACCCAAACCAATGTCCATATGGCAATAGCAATAGTTTCTGGGAAGGCTGTAAAAGTGAAGCCGAGGGCAAGTAATTTGCATAAGCTATAAATATACTATTATTGAGAAAAACCTATGAAGACCACCGATTTTATTAAAGAAAGTCAAATTGCAGATGATGCACATATCATGCATGTTGACCACGAAATTCAAATGGCTAGAGAAGAGTGTTATCACAGTGCCGCCAATGCTATCAAACTTCACAAACTATTAAAACAGGTTAGTGAACAAGATGGTATTGATGCCTGGGCAAGTGAAAAAATCACATTAGCCAATGATTATCTTAGAACAGTTTGTGAGTGGTTGGAATATGAATTAATGTCTAAGAATTCTGAGTCACAAGAAGTTATGCCGGCAGCATTTGATGAAGAGTCAGCAGAGCAAATGATTGCTCGAGCCTTGAGCGAATCGGCTAAGCCTCAAGATGTAGCAGAATCTAAAAGTTTTAAAAATTCTAAAACAATAATTACTGAAGCTCTTGTTACTCAAAAGTTATGGGAAGATGCTGGTAAAAAATTAATGGAAGCACAATTAACTGTTGATCAGATTAGTCAAATATTTCAACAAATAGAAAAAGGTGCTAATGCTTCTGGCAGCAACAGAACCATGCTTGGTAAAGGCAAAGATGCTGCTGTGGCAGTTAATAAAGCCTGGGAAGATTTAAAAACCAAAGTACAAAATTCTGGTCCTATTAAGAATATGGATGCCACTTATGATGCGGCTGCAGAAAAGCTAAAGCAAGCTACGGGCGGCGATCAAGGGGTGATGAAATATATTCAGTATTATCGCGATTTTGCTAAGAAACACCCTATTGCCCAGAGTTTGATTTATTCAGCATTGATTGCTGCTGCTGGAATTTCTGGTGTTGGTTTGGGCGGCGCTGCTGCTTTGGGTCTATTCAAAATGGTAGACAAATTATTACAAGGTGAAAAGTTTAGTAGTGCTGCATATAGTGGTGCCAAAACAGGAGCCACTGCCTATGCAGCTGGCCAAATTGGGCAGTATTTAAAGGGCCAACCACCTGGGGGTACTGGGAACATGTCGCCCGACATTCAAAAAGCACTTGCTGCTGATCAATCAAAAATGGATTGGTTTCAAAACAAATTCCCTCCGGGCGACGGGTTCACTTACGATGGCGCAGGTAAAAGTTTGAAGGTTTTTGATGCAGCCGGTAATAAGGTATTCCAAGGCGATATACCATTCCAAACTATGAACGCAAATCAGTTTGCAGGTCTGGCGCAAAACGGAAAAAATGTTGCACCAATGTTATATCAAGGCTCTTCAATCTCTAGTGACATAGCTGCTGGGTTAAAAGAATCAGTCAATCTGTCAGAATCTCAAATATTTTTATTGATAGGTTATATTGTTGAAAATCAGAATAAACTTGACGAAGGTGTTTGGGATAGTGTCAAGGGTGCGGCCGGTAAGGCAATGAACTGGGCACAAACTAAAGGTGCTAATCTAACAAATAAAATCACTGCTGATAAATTATTACAGACATGGAAAAAGGCCGGAAGTCCCCTAGATAGTGAAACTGTTGCTAAAATTATTCATGATGCAGGTGTGCCATTTGAAATTGTTAACCAGGCATATAGCTCTTTGAATACAACTGTCGCAGCAACTCCTAAAACCAATCCAAATGCTCAAGTAGCACAACCAACAAATAAAGCAGCAACTGCTCAAGGGTATAACGCTTCTAATGTAATGAAATTGCCGGGTATGGAAAAATATGTTAAACCTGGACCTGCTAAAACTCCAAATTTTGGTGTTAGTCCAACCGGATATGCTAATGTAAATACTACATTTAAGGCTCCCACTAAACCTGTAAATAAAGCAACCGTACTTCAAACAGCAAAACCAGCTATGCCTCAAGGCATGTCAGAAAACTCTGAAGAGCAGGTGGGATTCCATCTAGACACCGAGCTTGCTTACCAAGCGGTCATGCGCAAATTTGGCAATGTGGTCAGTCAAGATCCCGAGTCAGGCACAATGTATGTTCCGGCCAGTGTGTGGACTCAGGTTGAACAAGTTGCATTTGATGCCGATGGTCGTGGTGCCGAACGCGAAGAAGGTGTAATGGAAGGTTTTACCAATGATGTTGATACAGTAAAGCATAGAATTGCAGTAGCAAAAGAAATGTTGGATAATCCAAAGACTAGTTTTGAAATGCGCCAAATAGCATCACGCCAGCTATCACAATATCGACGCCAGCTATCACAATACAAAGATACGGAAGCAAGATATAAAGGTGTAGCGGAAGGCTTGAAGTCTATGTATCACAATGCTGTTGCTAACCACCACGGTCGCAAAGCAGATGATGCGTTTGACAATGGCGACGAAGAAGGCTTCAAAAAGTCTATGGACAAAAATATTAGCCATAAACTAAAAGCAGGCGAAAAGATTCCTCAGGTTCGTGATGCTAAAAAGTTTCAGCAAGGTGTGGCGGAAGAGTGGAGTCAAAAATACAAAAGCAGTATCGATTGCAGCCATCCCAAAGGATTCTCACAAAAGGCCCACTGTGCTGGTAAGAAGAAACACAATGAAAGTATAGAGATGGAAGTAGTTTGCCCAGACTGTGGCATGTGTGAAGCTCACGGTAATAGTAAAATCTACGACAAGTGCTGGACAGGTTTTAGAAAAGTTCCAGGCAAAAAACGCGGAGAAGAAGGTAGCTGTGAAAAGATTGGCGAAGACGCAAGTTCTTCATCCAGTGTTAGTATAGCAGCAGCTCCACCACAAAATTTATTTAAAAAGCCAATTAAAAGGACTACCAAAAAATGAAAACCAAGTTTATTTTAGAAACTTCAACATTAGAAGATGTTTTGATGAAAAAATATCTGGACATGAAAAAACAAGATTCTAAGGCTTGTAATGTTTGTAAACAGACTCCATGCCAATGTAACAAATCTGATGAAAAAGAACTGGCGGAAGGTTATTTCAATCATAGTATCGATGATGCATTCAAAATGCTCGATGATCTAATGCGTCAAGAACGTGATTTAGACATTGAGCCAATGCTAAAAAGGTTATCACCGGAGCTTCAAAAACAACTGGTCCAGTGGGCCCAAACAGATGGCAAAGCCGCTGTGGCTAATGACGAGTATCCAGAAGCAGATTGGGCAGCAAGGATTAACAAATATTTGCATGGTGTGGCGGAAGGTGTAACACCAACACCGGGACTGCAACCTGACGGCAAATACTATAACAAAGCCGGCAGACTCATAGGCACATGGAATGGGCGCACTCTTGCTATAGATCCTGGTGCAAAACAATACTGGATCGATGAGTTTGGCGAAGAAGAAGCTGGTGACATAGCGATCAAATGGCAGAAACAACTAGAAAAGGTCACTGCCCCATCTGAAGATAGTGTCAAATATTATGCAAACGAATTAGAAAAATCCGATCTTCAAGCCAATCGGCCCAGACAAAGTCGTCAACAGTATTATGACCTAGCAGTACAAATGCTATCAGGCCAACAAGGCATGGCGGAAGGATCCAAAGAATTGCCGCAGTGGAAAAAAGATTGGTACGCTAAACAAAAACCAAATAGTTGGCCAAAGCACCCTCAGCCATATCATAATCCAAATTGGATAGATGAACTAAGTCCAGAGGAGCGTAAAAAACTCATTGGAGGAAAAGGTGTGACGGAAGATCAAGACGACGAGTGCCCAGTACATGGATCCCATGGATTCCCAAATCTCCAAGCAGATGAGTCTGCTTGTACTTGCGACTTTGACAAATTGGCAAATCCATCATGGCCGGACGTGGAGTCAGACCAGGAAATGGACGAAGGTAACTTGAATGAAATTGACCGTAGAGGATTTTTGAAAGGCCTAGGTGCTGCTGCCTTAGGCGCCGCTGCCTCATCTGTTGCTGGAAAGGCACAGGCTGAACCTGTTGGGAAAAATTTGGGTGATGGATTTTTGCTCACAACAGTTAGACTAACACCAAATGATGAGTCAAAAGCAGTCTTTGATACGAAAACAAATACATACTATACACTAAATCTTAGTTCAGATGGTAAACAACCTATCTTTAGAAGTTTATCCCAATTTATTGTAGTAAAGGACGGCAACCTTGATTTGGCTTTTGATGTAGGTCCTGAAACCAAAAAAGCAATGAAAAAAGCAGGAATATTAAATAATATTAATGAACAAGGTGTGGCGGAAGATAGTAGAGCACCACAACATTATTTTGATGCAAATAATGCAAATAAAGATAGCAAAGTTAGAAGAAATGCTGAAGTTGACCAAAGTCAACATAAACAAGATTGGGGTCGCGATCCATTGGACGATATAACCCACTTGGTAACCCACTTGGCTTTTAAAGCTGGCGAAAAAGTAAAGGGAATGTTTAAAGAACAATCTAAATTAGATGAGTTGGGAGCAAATAATCCACCACAAGCTACAGGTACTAGCCCCGCACCAACAGCAAATACCGCGGCAAATACAGCAGCGACTACATCCACTTTGAATCCGCAAGAACAAAAACAATTGGATGACTTGTTGAAAAAAGCTGGCGTTGTTAAATAATTATGAAACTCATTGATTTATTTTTTGAATCAGAACTTGATGAGTATAGAAGCTCATATAGTAATGGTCGAATTGATTCGACAAAATTCAAACCAGGAACAAGAGTGAGTCATCCCCTAATGGGACCAAATTTGGGAACTATTGTTGATCCCAATACTATACCTATAGAAGATAGAAGAAGTACTGGAGTTCCAGTCAAACCAGATAGAACTAATAAAATCTATTGGTTGAGTCCTGGAAGTTTGGAGATTTTGTCTGAAAACACACAACCCGAACCAGATACTGTGGCCAAGACTTGGGATGAAATGACACCAGAAGAAAAGTTGTCTGGTGTGACAGGCCGCACAGAATGGAACGAAAAAACTCGCAAGTATCGTACAGTATTTGATGTTCCTGTAAAAAAGAAGCCAGAGCAAGGCATGTTGGAAGGCACAAAGGTTGATTCATTTGTTGACGCAGTTAAGAAAAGTGAAATTAAAGCAGGACATGCTGCTAAAGAAGCCGAATCTATAGCTTGGGCAACGGCTAATAAACGTGGTATGCTAAATAATAAAAACACTAAGAAAAAATGACTACAGAATTAATCAAAGCCGCAAAAATTGCATTTGCTAGTGAATATAGCTTTTACTTGAAAGCACAGAATTTTCACTGGAACGTCACAGGAATAAACTTTCCACAATATCATCAATTGTTTGGAACAATCTACGAAGAAGTTGGTGACTCTATCGACCCATTTGCAGAAAATATACGCAAATTAGGATCATTCACTCCAGCTAGTTTTGATAGATTTAGTATGCTTACTGCTATTAACGATGAATTAGAAGTTTTACCATCACAAGCAATGATTGCTGAACTATTAGAAGATAGCGATAAAATGTGCAAGGTTTTTAAAATGGTTTATGACTTGAGCGAAGCTGCTGGTGAGATTGGATTTAGCAATTTCTTAGCTGAAAGAATGGACGCCCATCGCAAACACAGTTGGATGCTTAGATCAACATTGGGCTAATATTATGCTAATTTATGAAATTTTAAATAAACATTCATCATTGAATGAATCTAAATCAACAATGCAAACCATTGATGGCGAGGAAACATATAATGGCGACGAGTTTTTCGAAGCATATGGCATTATGTCATATGATGAAGATAATCAATTAAATGAAGCTGAATATCAAGGAAGAAAAGTTCAACTCAACAAACCCATGCGCGGTGATGTTAAAAAATTCAAAGTCTATGTTAAAAAGTCTAATGGGAATGTGGTTAAGGTCAATTTTGGTGATCCAAATATGACTATTAAAAAACATCTACCCAAACATAGAAAAAGCTTTAGAGCCAGACATAAATGTGATACTGCTCACGACAAAACTACAGCTAGATATTGGAGCTGTCGTAAGTGGTAAAAAGAGTCACCTTAGGACCGTAACTTAGTTACGTGGTGAGGCCGGCTGCTGGCCTGAGACGGCTGAATTCGCTACTCAGAATCTCAAAAGTGAGCATTTTCCAGCTTAAGATTACCAAAATACGCAGTTTTTGTTGAACTAGTCAACTTTTTCATATATAATATGCTTTTATTGGAGAATACTTATGAGCTCAAAGATGTTTAATGCAGAACAAAAAATTAAGCTGAATCAAATTATTAATGAAGGTATGCGTACACTTCACGAAATTGAAGATTTGACTGCCGGATTGAACGATACTGTGAAAGCAGTGGCAGAAGAATTGGAAGTTAAACCCAGCATTTTGAAGAAAGCGATCAAAATTGCACATAAGGCAAATTTGGGCGAAACTAATAAAGATCACGAAGCATTGAATGACATCTTAGAGACGGTGGGGAAAACCCTTTAATGATCATTGATCTCTTTAGGCCTACAGTACAATGGATACGAGATGACTATAAGACTTATCCTACTCGTTTCTTCATTGAAGTTGTGGCTTGGGCTATTAGCATTGGATGTTCGATTACAATGGCGATCACTGTACCGAATCCACCTTTACTTGTACTTTATCCTATTTGGATTATTGGCTGCGCTATGTATGCTTGGGCTGCTTATACTAGGAAAAGTTTTGGAATGCTGGCTAACTACCTCCTGCTTGTGACTATTGATAGTGTTGGCCTATTAAGAATGATTTTCTAAGATGCGATTGACTTTGGTTTTGACGACAGTATTGATATTGCAGGGATGTGCCGCTTACACGGTAGCCAGTGTAGGATCTATGGTTACAACTGGCAAGGGTATTGGGGATCATGCAGGATCAGCAGCTACTGGTGGTGATTGTAATGTGATTAAACATTTACTGACTGGGCAGTTTGTTTGTGAAATGCCGGTGACTTATAATCAGAATCTTTTTTGATCATAATAAATATTTTAGTCTCGCCGGACACTAAACGGCATGTAGAGTATGTGTGAGCTAGAAGTCACATCAAGGAAAAATTATGTCATATGTTGATGCATTAATGGATAGAGCACATGACCGAATACATGTGGTTGAACGTGTAAACGGTGAACGTGTTTATAAAGAATATCCAGCTAATTATGTTTTTTACTATAACGATCCCAAGGGAAAGTTTACTAGTATCTATAACACACCACTGAGTAGGTTTAGTACCCGCAGTGGTAAAGAATTTCAAAAAGAATTAAAAGCCAATAACCATAAGAAATTATGGGAAAGCGATATCAATCCAATATTCCGCTGTTTGGAAGAAAATTACTTGGGTGCAGAATCTCCCAAATTACATACAGCATTTTTTGACATTGAAACCGACTTTGATCCTGAGCGAGGCTTTTCAAAACCAGACGACCCGTTTAACCCAATTACGGCTATTTCAATATATTTAGATTGGATGGATAAATTAGTCACATTGGTAGTACCTCCAAAAAGCTATAGCTGGGCCACTGCTGAAGAAATATGTAACAGTTATGAAAATTGCTTTTTGTTTGAAAGA
>Ga0114959_10004376_pt1 | contig 10842 bp, 7 predicted proteins | sample C_130625_EF_Meta_FD_87317 | JGI IMG/M metagenome (GOLD analysis project Ga0114959, IMG submission 87317) | Freshwater microbial communities from Lake Croche, Canada to study carbon cycling - C_130625_EF_MetaG | ecosystem: Environmental > Aquatic > Freshwater > Lake | place: Lake Croche, Canada...
AAATCAAAAAGATTTTGGTGCAAAAGAACTACAGGTATTTTCAGAATTTCAAGAAAAATTAGCTATATTTATGGCTGATAAAAAATTAGTTAGTAAATATCTAGGCATTTCTGGTTCAAATACTATCCTTCAAGATATTGAGCAAGGCTTAATAAGTATTATTAAAACTGGTAATGCTAAACTAACGAAACATCAGCCACAAAAAGTCAAACCCCCAAAAGTTACGTTAGCTAATAATACTAAAATTCCTAGATCAAATGTAATTACCGCTGAAATTAGAAATCCGTCATCAGGAAAACCTATTGAAGAAGATTCATTAAATCTAGTAAATTTAAAAATGTTACTAGATTTACACCTACAAGATGTAGTAAGTGCTAACATGGGTTCAGGTACTCGTAAAGATATATTGAACTATAGAACAGGTAGATTTGCTAGTTCTGTTACTGTAGAACGGTTAACTATGGGTAGACAAGGTATGATAACGGCATACTATAACTATATGAAAAACCCATATGCAACTTTTAGCGAAGGCGGTAAGCAGTCAAAACCTGCTAGTAGAGATCCTAAACTGTTAATAGCTAAATCAATACGAGAAGTAGTAGCAGAAAAAGTTGCAGCTAGATTAAGGGCCGTAGTTGTATGAGTAAAAGAGCAAGTATAGTAACTGCAATAGCAAATAAACTTATTGAACAATTAGATGGAGTTCAATATAGTACTAATTTATACGGAAATGCTTATCCCAAGATTAAATTTTGGGATGAAGTTCAAGATTTTCCATCTGTTTATATATCTGCAGGTACAGGAGCTCGTGACTATCAGTTATCGGGTTTTATTTGGGGCCTATTAAATGTTAGTATAAAGTTATATGTTAATAGCGAAGATAAAGCACAAGAAGAACTAGAAGTCTTACTTGAAGACGTAAGTAAATGTATTGATGCAAATCGTGTATTAACTTATGATCAAGCACTTAATCTCCAAACAACTGAAATACTAATTACAACTATCACTACTGATCAAGGACTATTACGTCCTTACGGAGTTGGTGAAATAAACTTACAGGTGCGATATGCACTACAATAATGTAACCGGCATCGAAACAGATAAATATCTAGTAGGAATGCCTAACATTGCAAATTAAAAAGGAAAAGTTATGGCAGTTAATTTAATTCGTAATAGTAGAGTATTCTTTACTACTAACGTTGATAGCTACGGTCGGGTCAAGATTGGTACTTTAAAAGATGGTACTAGTCCAATGACTACTTCAAATACTTGGGAAATTCAGGTTTTAGATAGCCTTACATTTAGCCAAAATACTACACAAGATACAGTTACTTTAAATGAAGCCGGTGCTGCACCAAGCCGCGGTCAACGTTCATTTAATACTGCTTTACAACCATTAGATTTTTCGTTCTCTACTTATGTACGCCCCTATAACAATGGAACTACAATTACTGCTGAAGAACGTGTTTTATGGAATGCTTTTGGTGGAGCTGCTGCTATTAATGCAGGTACTGCAGCTTGGACAGAAACTTCAAGCAGTGCAAATATGACATGGTTAAATTCTAATAAACACCAATTGTTACCTTTTGGTTTAATTATTATATTTGACAGCGCTGCATATGCTTTAGATAATTGTGCTTTAAATACAGCTACAATTGATTTTGGAATTGATGCTATTGCTGCTATTCAGTGGGCTGGTAAAGGTTCTGCTATTCGTCCATTAACAGACTTACAAGCAAGTAACGCAAGTCCAGTTGTATTTAGCGGTACAGATGTAAGCGGTACTACACCAGATCCAGCAGACCAAGCTTACGCTAAAAATACTAATGCTCGTTATATTACTAATAAGTTAAGTACTATGATTCTTAACGATGGTATTAATGATTATACTAATAGTAATACAACATATCCTAGCTATGCTGTAGCATTAACTGGTGGTAGTATTAGCTTTAACAACAATTTGACATATTTAACACCTGCTAATTTAGCAACTGTTAACTTGCCAATTACATATTTTACTGGTACACGTGCTATTTCTGGAAACGTTACTGCATATTTAAAAACAGGTACTGCCGAAACAGCCGTATTGTTACAGGATATGTTAACAGCTTCTACAACAACAGTTGACCCTAAATATACAATCAATATTCAAATGGGTGGACCTACTAGTAATTTAACTGGTGTGGAAATTAAACTTCCTGCTGCTATGTTACAGATTCCACAAATTAATACAGCACAAGTTATTTCTACAACAATTAATTTTACTGCTCAAGGATATACAGGCACTGGTTACGATATTACAGCTCAAAACGAAGCTTCACTAGTATACCGTGCTGCGGCTTAAGCCGGGACTTTATCGGCAAGTGCTGGGTTGATCTCCAGCACTTCTTTTCTAATTTATAAATAATAATAGGACGCCAAATGGCAAACTCAGAACAAATCAGCTTAAAATCGTTACTTGTACCTTCAAAAGTTATTGAAGTAGAGTATCCCGGCATGCCAGGTTTTAAAGTTAATTTAGGATTTATTAGTCGTGAAACATTAATTAATCTGCGCAAAAAATCTACTAAAACAACGTATAAAAATCGTCAGACTGCTGATGATTTTAATGAAGAATTATTTTTAGAACTTTATGCTGAAGCAGCCATAAAAGGTTGGTCAGGATTAAAATTTAAATATATTAACTTGTTAGTTCCTGTAGATGTTTCTAAATATGATCAAGAAGATTATTTAGGTTATACCGCAGAAAACGCTTTAATGCTTATGAAGAATTCTTCAGACTTTGATAATTTTATTAGCGAGTTTGTTAGTGATTTGGGAAAGTTTTCGAAGAACAGTTAAATAAGATCAAAACAATGATTCAAAGCTATTTACAAAATGCTAATGTTGGTATGACCAAAGATCAGTATTTTGAAATGTGCGAAACATTGGGATCGGATCCAGTTGAAGATCAAATACCAGTAGAATTTAATGACTTTCCAGATGAAATTCAACTTGCAATAAGCATTTATAGATTAATGCGAGATGAGTGGGAGTATATGGGTGGTACTTATACTGGTAAAAACTTTAATGGTATATTTGAACTGTTTGACGTTTACAATATTGAACAGCTAGATAAACGATATTACCTAGAATTAATACATATTATAGATGGTATTAGAATTCAAGAAACTAGAAAAAATAGTCAAAAATAAAAAACCGCTAACTAATACTTAGCGGTTTTTTTATTGCTTAAAATTTTTCGGTTTGACAAGTATGTCCTCAAATGATATAATGGGTGAACTTAATTATATTATTGTAATTTTTACAGTATAGGTTGGAGAATATATGGCAGAGCATACAGTCACAGCAAATATAGATATTACAGATAGCGGTGGTACGGCAAATAAACGAATACAAGACCTACGTGCAATCAATGCTGAAACAGATAAGATAGAAGCAAGTAATAAACGTAGAAGTGCCGCTGCATATAAAGCAGAAAACACTGACTATAATGCTGCCCGTGCAATTGGTGGAGGCACAGGTGCGGCTGGACGTGATTTTGGAAAAGAAGCAAGAGCGTTAGGCGGATTAGTAGCTGTGTATGCTCAATATGCAGCTACAGTGTTTGCTGTTGAAGCAGCTTTTCGTAAATTAAAAGATTCTGTAGATGTTGAAAATATGACTACAGGTATGGATCAGTTAGCAGCAAAAAGTGGTGTTGCACTAGGCTCTTTGTCAAAAGAATTTCAACGAGTAACTGGCGGCGCTATTAGTCTTAAAGATAGTATTGACGCAGTTGCAAAAGGTAGTGCGGCCGGATTAACTAATACACAAATTTTAGGTCTTGCAACAGGAGCTCAAAAAGCAGCTACAGCCCTTGGCCGTGATTTAACTGATTCTATTGGTCGTGTTACACGCGGTGTTGCCAAGCTACAACCCGAATTATTAGATGAATTAGGTTTATATAGTAGAATTGGTCCAGCGGTAGAAGACTATGCTGCTAAACTAGGCAAGTCTACACACGCATTAACTGAAAATCAGCGTACTCAGGCATTTGCAGTAAGAGTACAAAAAGAATTAAATGATAAATATGGCGAGATCCAAGTAATAGTCAATCCATATGATAAATTATTAGCTACTTTAACTGACTTAACACAAGTCGGATTAAGTTTTATTAATATGTTTTTAAAACCAGTAGCAAGTTTATTGAGTGAAAGTCCTGCAGCATTAACTGGTGTATTAGCTTTATTGGCAAGTACTGTATTAGGCAAGTTTATCCCAGCTTTTAGCGAATTACGAAAAGGTACACGTGATGAAGCAAACCGTTTAGCCGAAGTTGCTAAATTTAAAGCCGAAGATTCAGCTAAATCATTGTCACAAGCTAAATTAGATGCTGTTGCACAATTAAGAGTTAAAAAAGACCAATATGCACAAGACAAAGATGCCGCAGTTGACGCAGCACAAAAAAAGTTAGAAGCAGTTGATAAAACTAATCTTACTGCCAGAGCTCAAAAAATTATCAGTAACCCCGATATTGAAAAAATTACTGATAAACAACTAGATTATTTAAAAGACCAAGCTACTAAAAAAACTAAAGCGGGTTCGGAAGCATATTTAGGATTTGTTAATGCTGTAAATGCAGCTAAAAAAGCGCAAGTAGACTACTTTGAGTCTGTACACAAAGCTGAAATCGCCGCATCTAAAGCACCAGGTGGTACTTTTGATTTTAGTGCTGCAGGCATGACTGCTAAAGAATCTGAGCGTGCTCGTCAAAGAGCTGCTGGTGCTAATATTGTGGCTACTGCTACTGAAACTGCAAGCTTAAAAGGATTTAGAGCTAGTTGGTCGGAATTAATTTCTAATATTAAATCTGAACAATTAAGCCCAATCAGATCATTATTTACAGGTATCTCTGCAACCGCTAGTGCAGCAACTGCTAGAATAAGTCAATTTGCTAGTACTATGGGTAATGCTACAATGGTAATAGGAATATTTGTAGGATTAAAACAAGGGCTTGATTTATTTTTAAATACTGCAACAAAAAGAACAGAAGAATTAAATAGCTCTTTGGAAAGTTTAATCTCTGTAAGCAAGACCGCAGAAGATGTATTTACACGTTATGGTAATACCATAACCGTAGATTCTTTAGTTGCTAAATCAAGATCAATAGATAATATTGTAGGAAAATTACAAGAAATACCTAAACAATTAGCAGCACAACAAAGAGATTCTAGTAATTGGGAACATTTTTGGGATGGAATACTTCCAGAATCACTTGGCGGCCAAATAAGAACAAGGACTAGTAAAGTACTTGCAACAGGAATAATAGACGTAATCAATAATTTAGCTACTCCAGAAATGAAAGATAAAGCTAAAGAACAATTACAGGATATATTAGCAATCAGTAAAGTAGATAATAAAAGTGTTACCGAAGGTATTCTCAGAGGAACAACACAAACTAGACAAGCTGCCGTAGAATTAGCTAGAGCTTTAGCTACAGAAATGGAAACTATTTCTGCACCAGCACAAAAAGTACGCGAAGGATTTAAAAGTTTAGAAAAAAGCTATTTAGAATTGCGAAATAGCTTTATTAGTACAGATCTTGGAACAAAATTTAGTATAGAGTTATTAAATCAATTAGATAATGTTAGTAAAGCTTTTGATAATCCTATTACAAAATTAGCAACTTTACGAGACTTATCAAAAGATATGTCTGGCATTAAAATGTTTCCTGCTGAAACTCAACAACAGTTACGTCAAGCAGCAGAACAAATAACAAAAATAGAAGATGAAATTAAATCAGCAGAAGCTGCTAAATCAAAAGCGCAACAAGAGCTTAAAAACCTTACTAACACTAAAAGAACTGTTCCCAATGAAGAAAATTTACCAGTAAGTCAACGGCTTTCAAATAATCTTGCTAGGGTTAGGGGCACGGCTCCACCAACAACAGCAGATACACAAACTGCTGAACTAATGAGGTCCATTAGGGAATTTACGGAACAAATTAGTTTAGGTAATAACAAATTAGCTCAAGTATCTGCGGATACAAAAATTAATTTTGGCGCCGGAATTGAGCGAGCTGTTAAGTATATTGAAGGCCCACTAGTTAGAGCACTTGCACAAGGTAGTATAGATGCGCAAAAAACTTTATTATCAGGATTACCTCGCAGTGAAAAAACAATAGAACTACAAGCACAACTTGATTTACAGTCTATTGCAATTAGACGCGATGAAGTTAAAGCATTAAAAGAGTTAACTGATAGTATAACATTAAAAAGAATTCAAGAAGATAAAGCCGAGATTCAAAAACAATTAAGTACTGGTGATTTAACAAAAAACGAAAAGTCTATTAAAGTAAAACAACTAATTGATTTGGAAAATCAATATAGAGCCGCTTCAGGTAATCTAACAATTAGACAAGCTGCTAAAGAAAGTATTGCGTCAGGTAATGTTGTTAATATTCTTGCAGAACAAACAGGGTTTCAAGCAAAAATGGCCCAATTTGCTAGCCAAGCACAGCAAGTAAAAATTAAAGAAATAATGGATAAAGCTTCTGAAAAATATAATAAACAACGTGATGATTTATCTAAAATAGCAGAAGATCGAGTTGCAGAAAATACTGCACAATATGCATCAGCTGCATTTACAAGTTTAAGTAATGCTGAACAAGAACGAATTAAAGGCGAAAATGAATCAAATCTAAAAAATATTAAAGATCTGATAGCACAAATACCCTTACAAACTGAAATAGCTAGATCCGAAGCTGCAAAAAGTTATGTAGAGGACTCTAAAAGTGGTTTTAATAAGAAACAACAAAGTGCAATAGCAGGCGCTAGTGAGGAAGCTATTGCAAGATCTACTCAGCAATTAACGGCATTAAAAGAAAATCAAAATACTGAACGAGAAACTAACACAATACTTTCTAGTAGAAAAGAAACTTATTTAGAATTAGTAGACGTTACACAAAAAGAAAATTTATTACTAGACGCACGTAAGGCACAATTAATCGCATCTTTTCAAGCTAGTTTAGATATCAATAATAGTAGTAGAGTCGAGTTAGATAGACTAAGATCAATAAGCGCTATTACTGAACAACAATATCTAGATAGAGTACAAGCGTTAACAATATCAAATGCACAGATAGAACGTGATAAAGGTCGTACAGAGATCTTACACACTACTACTAAAGAAATACAAGCTGCTACAGATAAAATAATTGAACAAGGTGCTGAAGATAAAGATGCAAGTAGAGTTCAACTAGCGGGAATTGTGCTTAATCGTGATACACAGTTAAACGCTTTAGACGAAGAATATATTAAACGTAAAAATTTAGCAAATATTGAACGTCAAAATCAAACAGAAATAGCTAAACGTGAAGTAGCTTATAATGACATATTTATACAAGGTATAAATGGAATGGCAGATGCTTTTGTAGAGTTTGCAAAAACAGGCAAACTTAGTTTTAAAGGTTTAATTGATACTATGCTTGCTGACTTGCTTCGCTATGAGCTAAGACAGAATTTAGTATTTGGATATGATAGTATGGGCGGTGCACGAGGTATTATGAGCTTTTTTGGTTTAGCAACAACTAGTCCTGGAAGTGTCGGGGTTAGTTCTCCTATGGGAGCCGTTGATTATGGTCTTAAAGGCGGTAAACTAGCTCAAGGCGGTGTATACGATGCAGGTTTAAGAAAATTTTCAATGGGTGGTGCATTTACTAATTCAATTGTTAATGATCCTACTTTATTTAAATTTGCTCATGGTACTGGTTTAATGGGTGAAGCAGGACCAGAAGCTATTATGCCTCTAAAGCGTGATAACAACGGTAATCTAGGTGTTCGTTCAGGTCAACAAGGTAATGTTGATGTAGTTGTTAACAATTACAGTAATCAGCAAGCAACCACTAAAGAAACCACAGACTCACGAGGAAATCGTCGTATAGAAGTTATCGTTGGTGATATGGTAGCTGGCGAACTTAATCGTGTAGGTTCCACAACACAACAAGCTATGACCGCTAGTTACGGAACGTCGCCTTTATTGGCAAGGAGATAATAAATGGCAGTATTAAGTTGGCCTTCAACACTTCCGCAAGTGCCTCAAAAAGGTTTTACTGAATCTGTTGGAATTAATATTATACGTTCAGCTACTGACGCTGGCCCTGCAAAACAAAGACGCAGGGCTAGTCGTCCTAACGAAATGAACTTATCATTTTTAATGACCACAGCTCAAACACAAATATTAGAAACTTTTATTAAAAATTTACCTACAAATACTCCTGCAGGTATTAGTGGTACTAATCGTTTTATATTTCCACATCCAAGAATACTTAACACAACTATAGAAGTGCGTATTGTTCCTGGCAGTAGCGGTGAATTTTTTAACTTAAGTTATGTAGCTCCTGATTATTACAACACTAGTCTTAAATTTGAAATAATGCCATGAGCAGATTAAACAGTTTATCACAATCAGCTATCAAAGCAATGTTTGCTTCAGAAACTTCTGAAGCTTTAATTTTATTAATTACAATAACTGATCCTACTGATTTAGCTAACCCTATTCGTTTAGCAGATAGCTATATTGGCCGTATTAATTCACTTACTACAGACACAGAAGTAGTTTATGGTGTAACAAGTAATGGTCATGACTATATATTTTTACCATTACAAATTAATTTACCTGGTGAACAAGAAGCCGGTGCTGCACAATGTAGTTTAACACTAAACTTTGTTACCAAAGAAGCAATTCAACTTATTCGTGAAAAACTAACTAGTCCTGTTAGTGTGCAGATTGATTTAGTATTAGCAAGTAGTCCAAACCGTGTTGAAACTAGTTTTTCAGGTTTTAAAATAACAAATGTCAGTTATAATGCAGACCATATAACACTAGATTTAAATATGGTTAGTTTAAGTCGTGAACCTTTTCCAAGCTTTACGTTTACACCAGCCAATTTTCCAGGATTGTTCTAATGAATTATAGTAAATATATTGGATTACCCTATGCTGCAAATGGCAGAGATGAAGGCGGAATAGACTGCTGGGGGTTAGTACGTTTATTTTATAAGCAAGAATATAATATAGATTTACCTAGTTATACTGAAGAATATTCAGGTGCTTATGATAAACGTATTTTAGATTTGATGGATCAATATAAAAATAATTGGTCACAAACAACAGCACCCGAAGTCGGTTCCGTAATTGTATTCAATATATTAGGCGAACCTTTTCACGTTGGCGTGTATATAGGTGAAGACAAGTTTATTCATGCCCGTGATGGTATGGATAGTGTTATAGAATCTGTTAATAGTCCCCGTTGGACTAAGCGTATTGAAGGTTACTATAGTTATACTAAAGAAACTAATAATGTTCAATTAACAGGTAAACCGCATCCTTTCAAACAATTAAGGTATGAAGATATAACAATAGCTGGATCAACTCTTGCTGATGTTTCACAAAATTTAATTAATAAATATAATATTAGCGAACGTTTTGCAGAAAAACTTGTACTATTTTTAGACGGGGTTAAAGTACCAAAATCAGATTGGCAAAGTACCAAGGTACAAAGTGGACAAAATATTGTTTACAAAGTAATACCTGAAGGACAGCAAGGCGTACGTTTATTTGCTATGCTTGCAATAGCTGTTGTAGCTAATGTATATGCACCCGCCGTTGCAGAATTTTTAGGGTTAGGTGAGTATGTAGCTGAAGGCGACGCTGTAGGTACTTTTATAGCTAGTAAAACAGGTACAATTGTTGGAACAATGGCCATTAACATGGCTGGTATGGCACTTATTAATGCTGCTTTTCCAATTCGTCCACAAATTGGTAAAGATGCAGGAAGTGCAGCACCTGTTAATGCTTTTAATGGTGCTGCAAACCAAGCTAATAGGTACGGAGCTATTCCTGTCGTTTTAGGTAAAATGCGTTCAACTGCCGCACTAGGAGCAGTTCCTTATATAGAAACTTTAACTGATACAAGTGTAATGAATTTATCACTTGTTTGGGGTTTTGGACCACTTGATGTTACAGATATTCGTGTAGGTGCTAAAAAATTAGACGAATTGTATTTTAGTCCTCAAGTAGCTGCTCCACAAGAACACCCCGTTGCAGTTACACTAAACGGTGTTCCACAAGAAGATATAGCTGCGTTTGACAAGCTCTACCCTAGCGATGTGGAACAGCAATTTCCACAAACTGAACTAGTAAATAATTCTACAGACGGTAATGTACCTGCTTTAATTACTTTAGATAATTATGCAGAAGACATTGATGTTGTATTAACATTCCCAGAAGGTATGCGTAAAATTTCCACAAAAGATGGTAGCATAGGCGAAGCTACTTGTGGTATAGAGATATTAGTTCGTAAATTTGGAGAAACGCCCTGGAGTGCTTTACCTTCTTATCGTTTAGGTAATTATAGTGCATCAACGCTTGATCAGGCAGCGTTTTCAACAGTATTAGTAGGAGCCCCTACTATAGAGGATAACTCAGGTAATCGTACAGCACTTTATAAATTTTATACACTTGCTATGGCTCCTGGGGGCGGAATAGATGTTTTCGAAGGAACAGCAACCGATAGTTTAAATGCTGATCCTAGTGCTTATTTAAAAGCTTTATATAAAGAACAATCATATGCCGCTTTTGTAGGTGTAGATGCTAGTCCGTACTCATCAACATATCCTAGACTACCTATTATTCCAAATGGCTACCGTAAATTACATACATTATGTTTTTATGGCAACGTTTATCAACCTGATCAAACTGTATCTTATCTAAGTGAAGGTACAGTTACAGGGCTAAGACTTACATCAGTTACTCGTAACCCACAAGTAACTAGTTCAGGAAGTACTGTAACTGATACTGA
>Ga0114959_10004378_pt1 | contig 10841 bp, 11 predicted proteins | sample C_130625_EF_Meta_FD_87317 | JGI IMG/M metagenome (GOLD analysis project Ga0114959, IMG submission 87317) | Freshwater microbial communities from Lake Croche, Canada to study carbon cycling - C_130625_EF_MetaG | ecosystem: Environmental > Aquatic > Freshwater > Lake | place: Lake Croche, Canada...
AATGTACCTGACTCGAAATCAGGCGTACTGTCAAAGGTACCGAGGGTTCGAATCCCTCCCTCTCCGCCAAGTCAATAGGTATTACAAAGGTTTGTAGGGATACAACACCACGGTTACCAAAATCGTTACCAAAGAATTTAATTAATCTTCGATTAGGAAGGATTATCAGGAACGATTGCGCCTCCATTGCGCACAATAGATCGAAATATCTCTAAATTTCTCTTAACCCTTAATTCAAACTTATTAGCGTATTGCATATTAATAAAATTTGAAGGCTGTTTTCTATTAAAAATTTTGGCGCAGGCTTGGCCTACTGATTTTCCAAAATGATCATCATTGTCCGTGATGACAATTTCGATGTGCAGCATTTTGCGATATTCCTGCATTAAAGATGCTACTTTTTTATAGCCATCAACACTGCGTATAAACGATTTTTGAATGGTGAGCTCAATACAATGATCGGTTATATCTTGGATTGCGATTTTATGTAGATTTTTTGGAAATCTTTCAGTTGGCACTTGCAGTAAAGATAGCTCGAGCGCCATGACGACTATACAAGATTCAATGACAAATAGAGTCGAATCACCTTCCGCCAAATGTACACCCAGGACGGCATCTAAAGTATTGCCATCGAATAGATTTAGTTTCTCTTTATATCTATGTAAAAAACTGGAAAGCGTAATGTAAGCCCCTTGGCTTGGCCTTGCTAGTTGCACAATAATTTCCTAGTGAGTAATGAATAAATGTCTATTCTTATTTATTCTTTAAATCATACCGCTTAGCTTTCCTGCTTGCTTTGATAGCTTGACTTATTCGAGTGATAACCCAGGCGCTAAATTGAATGATAGCTTACAAGTAATCGATTTTTATTTAAAACCTTATTTCAGTACCTTTATGTTCTTGTCAATAATAAGAATCGATTTAATATTAACTTCGCTTTTTTATGCAACCCCTTTTTAAAGGGGTTTCTATTCTTTTGATGATTAGCTATTATCTGAATTTCACGTGTTAGATATGAGATTAATGCGCTCTAGACCTTTTGCCTGCTTCTTAGATGCGGTAGCTTCTTTGCCCGCTATTAGTCCTGATATCAAATTGGATTTACTTGAAGAGCAATTATTAAATTATGCCCTTCTTACCTCTTTTAGAGGGGAGGAGTTAATGGTAGGCGACATCATCTTATTAAAGCAACTGGGATCGCAAGCAACCTTGCATGGCCGCTTAAAGAATTTAGTCAAAAAGGGTTATATTCTTCTCCTAGATGATAGGTTAGATAGCCGCAAAAAATTCGTTAAATTAACAACCCAGGCTGAAAAACACTACGAACAACTATCTAAATGCCTCAGTTTGGTGCTCGAGAATCAGGTGTCGGTTGTTTAAAAGACAACTGGATTCATGCGAAGATACTTGCTCAGTCAAATTCATGATTCTGGAGATGAAAATATCCTTTAGGATGAGGAGTTTGATTGCCATTGGAACGTGCGAGGCCTTAACTTGCGACTAACGGATGAAAAGAAGTCGGGAGCCTTAAAGCTCTATATAAATCAGTCCTTAGAAGATGGTTAAAACAGGTGTGTAATTGAAAATGCGGTCTAAATTGGGGACTGTTTTAGGATTCGAACTTATCGAGTGTTGCCCTAAGCAATCCTGATTTCAAAAAAGAAAAAAATAAATATCAGTTAAGAGTTATTTTCAAACGCTTTCTCGAAAGTAGTTCTCTTGATTTTCTGAATTTGCTTGGCGCATGATTGCTACCAAAGCTTTCATGGACTCAAGAGTGTGTGGCACCCCATTGCCGCTATAAACAAAATCATAAGCTGCTTTGTCTTGTGGAATAATTTTTTGGTCAATAACCATACACAGTAAGTTGACTGTGATTGTTTGCGCAATAGCTGGACTTTTTTCAACGGCCGCCCTAAAAGCTGCGGTTGGCAAAAACATGAGATAAGCATCTTCAGTAACTAGAACAGTTGCTGAGCGCGGCATACCATCAATTGATCCAAATTCTCCGACATACTGACCAGCACCTAAAGTCATTATTTCTTCAGTATTTTCATGATTTAATGTGGTTAACCGAATTGAGCAGCGGCCAGACAGTATGATAAATAGACCATTGGGAGCTTGACCCTCAATAAACAAACATTGACCTGCTTGTGCTTTTAGACTTCCCATAGAAGAGATGATTTGTATTAATTCATTAGTCTCTAGGCCTCTAAAAAATGGAATATCTCCTAATTTCAGATTTCCATTATTCACGTCATCTATCGTGTAGGTTATTGGCTGTTGTGGGCCGCTAACTATAGGTACATCAAAAACTGAGGAAGGCAGCCCAGTATTTTGTGTAAACCGCTTCGGGGTAATGCTTTGTGTGCTGATCAGCCTTTGAATATGTGCTTGTGCTGAATTTTGCCCTAGCCTTAGAGCGTGCGTATAGTAACTTATGGCTTTTTGATGGTCTACAAGACCACCGGTACCATCTTCGTAGTATTTTGCAAGGGCAAGCATAGCGCCTGAGTGCCCTTGTCTGGCAGCTTCAGAGAAATTAAAGAATGCCTTTGAGGGATCGATATCACAGCCAATACCTTCGCTTTGGCAATGAGCTACCTGAAACAAGCCCTCGACATTATTTTGTCTTGCTGCCATAGCAAAGTTGGCATAGGCTTTGACAAAACTTTTCCCAATATTATCTCCAGAAAGAAACTCTTTAGCGAGCTTTACTTGCGATTCAGCATCACCATTTTCAGCTTTTTTGACTAAGCTATTGATCGAGTTATGGCCAAACATAATGAGCTATTTAATTTTCAAAATTCTATTTATAAAATACAAAAATTTTATTTTAATGCTTATTAAAACTGAAATTACTAAGAACTGATATTCATTTTATGGTAACTGATAAATCTTTAAGCAGTTTAGAACTATTTAAGAAATCCACCAAATAGAGGCAATTCCCTCATCAATATTTTGATAAATAGGCATTAATAATTCTTCTAGGTAGAGGCCATTCATATTATGCCAAGGATCGTAGGCACCACCTAAATCAAACTCAATCGAAGCCTTTGTAGTTTTTACTTGGCCTAGTCTTTCAAGAGTCACCATCCCCCCTTTTAGTAATCAGCCTTAGGGGGTTGGAACCCCTTATATATAGGGTAGCCTATTTTTGGACATACCTCTATATTTTAACCATTCCAGCTTTTAAACAAAGGATATTTGGTTGAAAGCTTTATTTACATCCTCTCTCGCCGCCATATTTCTTGCCTTGTCTATTTTTCAGATGAGCGTCTGTGCACAAACACGTTCAGTAATGATAAAACAGGTTTATTGGAGTGATCAATCTAACGAACTCTTGCAGTCGATTTTTCAGAAACAAAAATCATTATTACTCGGTCGAAATATTGATGAAGTGCAACTTACTCATATTACCGAAAGACTCACTCAAGATTTACGATTGCAGGGGTATTTGATTTCACAAGTAGTCGTAAGTTCTCAAGACCAAACGCTAGAACTAGGCTGGCAAGGCCTTATCAGAGGCCAAAAAGGTCACAGCTATCAGCTAGCTCACCGCGATGTAGAGGGGTAACGCTTTTAGTGTCGCTATTTTTGGGGTGCAAACTCAGTGGGAGTTTTTCAATTTACTTTAATATCAGGCATTAAATGGGGCGTCATTTGACTTCGGTTTAATTGATTTGAACTCGCGCGCTTTATATGGTTAAAATCTATTGAGTATTTACCCCCCTGTTTATGGGGTAAGTTAATGTATTAATTTTGACGGCGGATTTGATGAAGACCTTTAATCAAATAAGTATATTTATTGTTGAGGATGACCCTTTTTTTACCAGCTTATATACAGCTGAAATTTCACGGGATGCTCAATTTAATTTGAGGGGATCAAGTGAGAATGGGAAAGGGGCGCTTACTTTTTTAAAGTCAAACCCGATTGATCTTCTAATATGCGACTTACACCTTCCCGATATCAATGGCGTTCAGATAATCTCGCAGGCCAAGCAAATGCAACCTGACCTTGCCATTTTAGTCATTACGGGAATAGGTCAAGAAGATGATTTTTTTGAGTGCTTAAATTTTGATGTTAAAGGGTTCATTCAAAAGGATGAGCTACCTAATAACTTTAGCAACATTCTTAGCAGTGTTAAGCAGGGTTATGCAACACTGAGCCCAAAAATTGCCAAAAAGCTTCTCAATAAAAATGTCAGTAATCAAACCCAAGCCCAAGATACCCAAAATCCTCTGACTAGCAGAGAGACCGAGGTATTAACAATGTTAGCTAAGGGCCTGCCTATTAAATCAGTTGCAACTGAGCTCAACCTCTCTCCTCATACAGTTAGTGGCTATACAAAAATTATTTATAGCAAGTTGCAGGTGCGCTCCAACGTCCAAGCTGTGATGAAGGGTCAAAAAAATAGATGGATTCCCTGAATAATCAAACGGAAAATCTTACCGCCAAGGGCGAAGACATTGTCGACCCTAATCATTTGGCAAGCCTAGTTGAGATATTTTCTAGTTTTGGTGTCGATCGAAATGCAAATCTATTGATGCAAAAATTACTGTCTCTGGCGATTAATGCATCATCTTGCGAGGGCGGAACAATCTATTCGATCACCAATCACAATACCTTGCGCTTTCAGTATTTTATTAATAATGCTCTTCTCCTCGACGCTAGTAATAAGGAGTCCTTAAGCTCCCCTGACGGTATTGAAATTCCTTTGCTGGATACCCTAGGCGCACCAGATGATACTCATCTTTGCTCTTATGTATACCATCAGAAAAAGGTATTGCATATTGAGGATGCTTATACTCACAAGGTTTTTGAATGTGAAGGCATTAAGAGATTTGATCAAAAGAATGGTTATAGAACGCAGTCAGTGTTAACTGTGCCTATTTTTGCTAATAACAAAGGCGTTATTGGAGTGTTGCAATTAATTAATGCACGTCATCCATCAACTGGGTTCCACATGCCATTTCCTGGGGATACGCAAAAGCTTATGGGGGCACTTGCCGCTATCTGCGGATTCCAAATGGATAACCTACAGTTAATCGATCAGTTAAATACCCAAATCCAGATCAATAATTATATTGCTCAAGAAAAAGATCGTATGCTACGCGATTTGCATGATGGCCTGGGCTCTCAATTGACTAAAGCATCTATTGGTATGCAGAATGGAGTTTATTCTCCATCTGAATCAATCAAATTAATTGATGCTGCAATCGAAGAGATGAATCATATTTTCGAAAATTATATGAATTTTGAATTATCACTTCATAAGATGATGACATTAACTGTTCAGCAGTACTCTGATCTTTTCAAATCGCAGAAAGAATGCTCTATTTCATATCGCACAATTGGTACAGAGGAGATATCCGCTCGTTATCACAAAGATTTAGTTGTTAATTTAATGCAAGTAGTGCGGGAGATTTTGACTAATTCCTTAAAGTATTCCTCTGCCAAAAAACTGGAAATTATACTATCCACAAATGATGATCTAGTAAAATTGAGCATCTTAGAAAATGATTTAGGAGAGCTAATGCCAACTTTGCCAGCCTCCCAAAGCCGAGGATTTGGACAAAAAAATATGTTGCACCGTATTGAGTCTGCATTAAATGGAAGTATTTTATTTTCTAAGTCACCAAATTCTCATTTAATTGAAATTTGTATCCCCAATATCGCCTCCGGTACGAGCTTCGCCAAACACTCTTGAAAGTTTTGTAATAGCTACATTAAAATAGTATGAGTTTATATCCTCTCGATTAGCAATTGTTAGCGGCTTTAAAGGCGTATTTTGTAAATAACTCCTCCGCTATAGCTCGCGCTTGCCATCCAAAGCCATTCTATCGGGCCTCATTACAACTGTTGCGTAAATAAAGTAGCTTCAGGACCCCCATAATTATGGGATATGAAATATTCCTAATTACGTCCAACATGGGTGAAGTTAATTCATAGGGAAGGCGGGTATTATGGAAATCGTACAAAACTCTATCATGTTGGATGCACTTGAGGCTGGTGTTCACTTGAGCGTGAAGCCAACCATTAATGAGGTATTTGATATCACTCGATGGGCTAAGAGTAAAGAAAAGATTTCGGAGGCAGAGCGCAAGCAAATAAAGTCGTTGATTTATGAACTTTCAAAGCAAGCTTTGCAAAATATTAATCCAAGCTGGCATACTAGAACTGTGTAGATAGGCTGCATGTTTTTGGGGATATGGCCTTGTAAGGCACAAGTTCTATTCAACCTCAAATTAAGAGCCTTTATTGATTTTCTTTTAGGTGTCAACAGGCAATAAATACTAAACAAAAAGAATGATTGAGATTCTCCGGCACTGTTTTTTAGAAACCTTAACTCATAGGTGCCTTTTAAATTAGACTCAATCTTATTATTTTAGGTTTTAGTACAACATTCCTCATTACCAGTCTTCAGAGGTTCCTCTGAAGCTCTTATTTTTCCTAAGAGCTTATTAAGTGAGCTAAGGTAAAAAATCTACGCCCCTGAGGTCGTTTTTCATGCCGATCTAAGGAGGTAAAAATCAAATTAAGTGCTATGATTTTCTAAGCGCCCTTATCCATGTCAAGAAATATTAAAGACTCATAGTTGATGCCCTCCATATCAAAAGAATTTTTGTCCAGTTTTAAAAAAAATATTCCTCGTACTGGCATCAGCTTACTTATTGTGATTGTGTTTGCAGGTCAAGCTAGTGGGTGGTTGGTTATCCCTTTAATGGATCGGATTGATGGCATGATTTACGATGCTCACTTACGCTTAACAGCCCCTGGTGGTGTTGATCCTCGCGTAGTGATTATTGATATTGATGAAAAAAGTTTGCGAGAACGTGAATCTGGCGGAGAAGGTCGCTGGCCATGGCCACGAGATCGTTTGTCATTGCTGGTTAACCGACTAAATGACGACTATCAGGTAGCGCTAACCGGGTTTGATGTGATCTTTTCTGAGCGAGATGAATCTTCAGGCATTCGCACTCTGGATCGTTTAGCTAAAAATGATTTAAAAAATGATGCTGTCTTTCAGTTGCAGTATGGGCGTATTAAGCCGCTTTTAGATTTAGATAGTCAATTTGCAAGTAGTTTTAAAGATCGCATAATTATTTTGGCTTATAACTTTTTGATGCCTGGCGATCAGGCCCAAAAGGGTATTCTTCCGCCAGAGGTATTTACCATCTCACAAATTCCATTAAATATTGCTGACCCTATGGTCCGACAGGGTTTCACGGGCAATCTAGTGCAATTACAAAATAGTGCGACGGATGCGGGTCATATCAACCCTATCATTGACGCTGATGGCATCATTCGTCGCATTCCAATGCTGATAGTGCATGAAGGTAAGTACTATGAGTCACTGGCTTTAGCATGCGTAAGAGCCTTATTGGGAGGTTTGCCATTAATGGCATTGGATACAAATGGCAAAGAATTTTCGAGTGCACCAAATTACTTTGGCGCCATTGAATCCCTAGATATTGGTGGTGCAATTCTGCCCGTCGATAGTCAGCTTGCAAGTTTTATTCCCTATCGTGGTCCCTATAAAAGCTTTGAATATATCTCGGCAAGTGATGTCCTTAATAAGTCCGTTGCCAAGGATAAGCTAGAGGGAAAGATTGTTCTGATCGGAGCAACTGCCCCTGGCTTGCTAGATTTAAGAGCTACTCCCGTTGGTAATGTTTACCCTGGGGTGGAGATTCATGCCAATATGATCACTGGCATCCTAGACGGCACTATCAAACAAGCTCCGTTATGGACAAACGTAGCAAATCTAGTGCTAATTGTTGTGTTGGGAATTTTTCTTGCCCTCATGCTGCCCTGGTTTAGCCCACTTTGGGGCACTGTTGTAGCTATTACTGCGCTTGGGGTAATGCTTGGACTCAATCTTTTTGCGTATCAAAAAGGAATTCTCCTGCCCTTAGCCTCTTTATTAGCCAGCAGCATAGGGATATTTCTTTTTAATATTGCTTATGGCTATTTTGTTGAGTTCAGAAGTAAACGTTTGATCACTGGCTTATTTGGCCAGTACGTTCCGCCGGAGTTTGTCGATAAAATGGCTCAAAACCCAAGTAACTTTAGTATGGAGGGTGAAAGTCGTGAACTCACGATCTTGTTCAGTGATGTACGAGGATTTACTACTATCGCTGAAAGTTTAGATGCTAAGTCCTTATCTGAATTTATCAACGCCTTTTTAACCCCCTTAACACAAGTGATCCATCAACATCGCGGTACGATCGATAAATATATGGGTGATTGCATTATGGCTTTTTGGGGTGCACCTATCCATGATGACAATCATGCCCGTCAAGGCGTACTCTCCGCCCTTGAAATGATGAAAGCTGTAGATTTACTGAATCTTGAATTTGTAGCACGAGGGTGGCCACCAATTAAAGTCGGTATAGGACTCAATTCTGGTCGAGTAAGTGTAGGTAATATGGGATCCCAAATTCGCCTAGCGTATACAGTGATGGGCGATGCAGTGAATTTAGCCTCTCGCCTTGAGGGTATTACTAACGAATATGGCGTTGCCATTATTATTGGTGATGAAACGAACCAACAGATTCCGGACTTAATTTCACGAGAATTAGATAAAGTCAAAGTCAAAGGCAAGGATATTGCAGTAACTATTTATGAGCCTCTTGGTTTTGAGGGGCAGGTCTCTGCTGAGGTACTAGAAGCGCTTAGTCTGTATGATCAGGCTTTAGCAGCTTATCGAGCACAAGATTGGCAGTGCGCTCGTGAGCAGTTTAAAACACTTTTACATCACCACGCATATACGGGTAAGATTCTTTATGAGCTATATCTAGAGCGGATTATGTATCTGAGTCAGAATCCCCCGGGCACTTATTGGGATGGCAGTTATACCTTTGCTCAGAAATAATGCAATGACTTGTACATTAAAAGTTCTAGGCTGTAGTGGGGGTATTGGCGCAGAATTAAGAACGAGCTCATTTTTGCTAAATGATAGTATTTTGATCGATGCTGGCACAGGTGTTGGTGATCTCTCCTTAGATGAATTACGTAAAATAGATCATGTTTTTTTGACTCATAGTCATTTGGACCATATCTGCAGCATTCCCTTTCTGGCTGATGCTGTTGGTGGATCAAGAGATCGTCCCTTAAAGGTCTTCGGTATCTATGAAACGATTCATGCGCTACAGGATTACATTTTTAATGATGTAATTTGGCCTAATTTTACAAAAATACCGAGTCCTAAGAAACCATTTATCTCCCTGCATCTTGTTCAAATCGATGAGCCAATTCAGATCGACGGCCTCACCATTACGGCTTTACCAGTTGATCACAGTATTGCCGCAAATGGGTATGCAGTTAGCTCAGATACTGGGGCGCTTGTATTTAGTGGCGATACTGGAGTTAGCGATGATTTTTGCCAAGCGGTGAATCAGCAGAAGAATTTGAAGCATCTGATTATTGAAACGTCCTTCCCAGATCAAGAAGAAGAAATGGCTATTGTTTCTGGTCATTTGTCACCCTCTTTATTGATAGGTGAGATTGAAAAATTAGATTCGAAAGTAGTGGCCACTGATTTTCAGATTTGGATCTGTCACCTCAAGTCAGATGGTGGTGATGCGATCATGCAAGAGATTAAGACGCTTTCTCAAAATACTGCACTAAACCCACAAAAGTTAAGCAGAAATATGATCCTGTATTTTTAATGAGAGTAGTCAGTTTTTTGCAGTGCTTTCATTTGTAATATCCTCATCATCTGAGCCCACTTCAATGACAAAGTTAGTTCCCCGTATTCCAATGCTTGCCGTTGGTGAATTAAATTGAACATTTTCTCGGCTAGTTTTTCCCAAGGTGCCCGAGGCCACTTGAATAATTCCTTTAACGACATTGACCTTCATTACTCCCTTCTGCGTTTCAGGATTAAATTCATAGTTAGCTAGATTTAGTTTGGTGTTTGCACCTGCAGTAATTTTTGTCCCGTCAATGAGCACCATCCCAACAAAGGCAGAAGCAGTAGTTTCAATCACGTCTTTTGAATATAAAGGCATTTCTTTTTTAACGGATAAGCTCTCATTACCCCTTTGCACGGTGGCGACTCCCAATAATGTTTTCACCGAGCCAGCGATTGTTTGCGCAAAACAATGATTCGCTAAACTCAAGCTCAGTAAGCTAGCCAGGAATATAGACGTGATAGTTTTTTTCATAATAATCCCCTATTTATAGAGCAGCGCTAAGAGGCACGCCCTGCTGAATATTTTGATAAATTTTTCTCAGAATGCTCTGGTTTACATTATCAAATACTGGAGCCTGATTTTCATCAACATTAACAGATACGTAAGCATCGTCGATTAATGAAGTGGCGGTTCCAATCCTAACCGTGATAGCACCAACATTTCCATTCTCATCAGGCAGAAGGGTATAACGCTCCTGCCCCTTGACCAAATTAGTCCCATAAAAACCCGGCGATGGGATGGCGACAAAGGTGTTTTGCCTTTCTTTTGCGGTCATAGCCTTACTATCTTTTTTATTATTACCATCCTCTGAGGCGGTCATAGCCTTACTATCTTTTTTATTAGTACCATCCTCTGAGGATGTATTAGAAACGGTGCCTCTACTGTCCCCGCCCCACTTCGTGCTGCCGTCGCCCCACTTCGTGTCGTCGCCCCACTTCGCCCACTTCGTGCCGCTGTCCCCGCCCCACTTCGTGCCGTCTTCACCAATCATACCTTTGACACTACTTCTATCCGGAAGTTGGGAATTCACAGTAAAGGTCGTACCGGCGCCAGAAGCTACTGATCCGTTATACGCTTTACTGCCAGAGGTCGTAACACTGCTACCATTAATATTGATCCCTTCGTCAGATGTCACATAT
>Ga0114959_10004379_pt1 | contig 10840 bp, 9 predicted proteins | sample C_130625_EF_Meta_FD_87317 | JGI IMG/M metagenome (GOLD analysis project Ga0114959, IMG submission 87317) | Freshwater microbial communities from Lake Croche, Canada to study carbon cycling - C_130625_EF_MetaG | ecosystem: Environmental > Aquatic > Freshwater > Lake | place: Lake Croche, Canada...
CCACTGGGCGAGCGCGCGGCCGAGTTTGCCGCGTATGCCGAATCGCATGCCTTAACGGTGCGGCCGTTTGCGGGCGAAGGTGTGCGAGTGACCATCGCTGAGACCGAGGCCAATGATCGATTCATTGAGGTGGCTGGCGCTTACCTAGAGTCGACTGCCTGAAGATCGGCGTCGGCCAGTGTGACGCTTCGATTTCGTTCACCCTGAATTACCAAAATGACACCGATCAACGTGATGGCACCACCGATTGCCAATGCCCACGTGACGGCCTCGCCGAGTACGAGCCAGCCGAGGGTTACCGCAACCAAGGGGTTCACGTACGCATACGTCAGCGCAAGCGATAGTGGCACGTGGGTCAACAACCAGGTGTACGAGCCGTAACCCACGATTGCGGCGAAACTCAGATACAGCATGGCAAGTGCTGAACGTGAAGTGACCGCCGACAAATCAAAGTGTTCGCTAAACATGCGAGACCAGATAAAGAATGCGAGCCCGCCGAAGAACATCTCATAGGTCACCAGCACGAGCGGATCGCGCGGTGTTGGTACCCGAGGCGTAAAAAACGATCCGAGCACAAACAGAATTTGTCCGCCGAGCAGAATCAACGACCACACCACACGGTCGCGGCTCATGCCGTCGGGAGACGGTCTGACCAAGATGATGATTCCGACCAGTCCGATTGCAATTCCGATCCAGGTAAGTCGGTGCGGACGGTCGCCGGCAATCGCGCGAATCAACGTGCCCCACATCGGAACGCTGGCGGCCAAGAGTGCGGCTACACCGGTCGGAATGTAGCGCTCGGCAAGTGCCACGATGCCGATTCCACTGGAAAGCATCAGGATTCCAAGCCCGGCAGCTGAGGCAATTTCTTGCCACGGAACCGTGAGTGCCCGGCGGCCACGAAACACCAGGATCAAGCCAGCAAGAACCACCGCAGCCAAAACGAACCGCACACCCATGCCAAACATGGGCGGAATCGACTCGATCATGATGGCGATTGCCAAATAGGTTGAGCCCCAGATCACCCACACCAAACCCAGACGGGTTGCGATCACGGCCCGAGACGCGTGGGCACGAGGGCGCGCGCCGACGACTTGCGAAGAATCCGGGCTCACCGGCTCACTCTCTCACCGACTCACCTGTGGTCAGAACGTTGGTCAGGCCCTGATGAATAGCAGGGGCGTAGTGTCGAAGCCACAGAGTGTGTGCCACGTTGTCGAACGAGGGTTCTACTTTCTAGGGGGAGACATGGAAGAGGCAGACCAACCGCTGTTCTCGGCCATGATGGCGGTCACCTCAGGTCTAGAACTGTCGACGACCCTCGAGCGCATTGTGCGTTCGGCGATGAATTTGGTTGACGCGCGGTACGGCGTGCTCGGAGTATTAGGGGCAGGCGGTGACCTCGACCAGTTCATTCAGGTGGGCTTCGACGACGAATTGGTTGAGCGCATTGGGCAGCTTCCGACTGGCGCTGGCCTTCTCGGTCAATTGGTTGAGCATCCGCATGCCCTGAGATTAAAAGACCTCAAAGATCACCCTGCCTCGGTTGGATTTCCGGCGGGTCACCCACCAATGCATAGCTTTCTGGGCGTTCCGGTTCGAGTACGTGATGTGGTGTTCGGCAACATCTACCTCACCGAGAAGAGTGGGGGACAAGCATTCACCGAAGACGACGAACTTAATGTGGGCACGTTGGCAGCCATGGCCGGAGTGGCGATTGAGAATGCCCGACTATTTGAGCAAATGCGAACCCGTGAGCGCTGGCAGCGCGCGGTAACCGAGATGGCTAATGCCTCGCTGAGCGGAGCAGATGCGGGCGAGGTGCTCGAGATCGTGGCCAATCGCGCCCGCTATTTGGCCGAGGCCGACGTGGTCGTGGTGTGCCTACCCGATAGCCAAGGCAACCTTCGGGTCGAAATCGTCAGTTTGGCTGATCACGAACCCGAGCCGTTGCACCCATTATTCGGGTCACTAGTACCTGACGATTGCGTTGTGGCGCAGACCTTCCGCACGGGTCTGGCCATGTCGGCCGATCATCTGTCCATTGAGGGTGCCGCCGACATCACCGGCCCGGTGATTGCTATTCCACTGCGCACTCCAGAACGTGTGCTCGGAACCATCGCGCTGGTCAGTGCGCGAGCAATTGCCCCGTTTACACCCGCAGCTCTCGAACAGGCCGAAGCGTTCGCGGCCCAAGCTGCCGTAACACTGGTACTTGCCGAAAGCCGGAGCGAACGTGAGCGTCTTGCGGTTTTTGAAGACCGCGATCGAATCGGCCGAGATCTACACGATCTGGTGATTCAGCGACTGTTCGCAATCGGAATGCAGCTTGAAGGAACCAGACGCACCGAGGGCATGCCAGCCAGCGCCGCGGTTCGCATCGATCAAGCTGTCGACGACCTCGATGCCACGGTTAAGGAGATCAGGCAGACAATCTTTGCACTGCACGAGGGCGCCGAATCAGGGTTACTCAGGGGTTTGCGCAGCCGAGTCTTAGCAGAGGTTTCTGCGGCCACGACAATGCTGGGCTTTTTACCCTCACTGCAGTTTGCCGGAACCGTTGACTCTCTGGTCGATGACGACATCGCTGATCAACTCGTTGCCGCCTTACGTGAAAGCTTGTCGAATGTGGCTCGGCACGCGCGCGCATCCCAAGTGTTGGTGGCGGTGGTGGTGGCCGATGCCAACGTCGTACTGACCGTGATTGATAACGGTGTCGGCATGCCTGAGGGCGGCCGACGATCGGGCTTGCTTAATCTGGGGGCTCGGGCCGAGGAGTTTGGTGGCTCGTTTGTTATTGAACCTCGCCCAAGTGGTGGAACCCAACTCACGTGGCGTGTTCCGCTGCGTTAACTATCAGGTGCCTGTGGCGTTGGGATCGACCGGAAGATCCAGGCGTGCAGCATAGGCAGCGGCCTGCGTTCGACGTTCCATGCCGAGTTTGGCGAGCATGCTCGAGACGTAATTCTTGACCGTCTTTTCGGCCAGATGCATGTGCTCGCCGATCTGGCGGTTAGTCAGCCCATCGCCGATAAGCATCAAAATCCGTCGTTCTTGATCGCTGAGGGTGTCGATGCGAGTGTCGTGATGGTCGCCGTTGCGTAGCCGTTCGAGCACTCGTTGCGTGGCTGCAGGATCAAGTAGTGATTTGCCGGCCGCAACCGAGCGAATTGCATCGATCAGGTCGTTGCCGCGAATGTCTTTGAGCACGTAGCCCGATGCCCCGGCCACGATCGCAGCGAACAGGGCTTCGTCATCGGCGTACGACGTCAACATCAGGCATTTCACATCGGGAAATTCGGCTCGGATGTCGCGGCAGACTTCAACCCCTGACCCGTCGGGAAGGCGTACGTCGAGCACTGCGACGTCGGGTTTGACTGCGGGTATGCGTTTGAAGGCTTCAGCAGCGGTACCCGCCTCGCCTACAACAACCAGATCGTCCTCAAGATGAATCAAGTCGGCCAGACCCCGCCTCACCACTTCGTGGTCGTCGAGCAGAAAGACGCCAATCGTCATCGGGTGCTCCTTCACTAGTGCGTTGGGCGCAGGCTACGGTGCGATATTGGCGTTGGCGATAAATCGCAGACCAAGAGCGCGGTCGCCTTCGATAGTGATATTTCCAAGGGCTGACATCGGATCGATTCGACCGGTCGAAATCAGATGGTACGTTCGCCAATCAGTGTGCACTCGAGTTGTTGCAGGCACCGTCGTGGGCACAAAGCCAGCCCGGCCGTCGTCGCCGAGTGCCACGGTGCGAGTGAAAGAAATAGCACCGGTGACGACGATTTCTAGTGAGGAACCAGCGGGGGCAGCTACCTTCTTGCCCCACACGTAGGGCAACGACCCGACCAACGTGTTTGCGCTCACCTGCGCCCCCACTGAGGCCAAGTGCCCGGGCTGGTCGATCGTTTCGCGAATGTCTTGTTCGTGCACCCAAAGGTCGAAGATTCGCATTCGAAGAAGCCGTTCGATCGGTACGTTGCTACCGGTCGGCCCGGCAACGAGGGTGTCGGCGCTCTGCGGCCCCTCGACGAGTTGGTCAAGGCGCGGATCAATCAGGCCCTCGAGTTCTGCCTGCACCTCTGCTTGCGCGCGGCCGCGTCGCTCGTCGACACCTACCTCGGTCAGGCGGCTGAATTCGTCGTCGCGCACGTGCGACAACGACGACCAATCAGGCTCGTGATCAGTTGCTGGCAGTCCGCTGAGGGTGTGTTCAAGTGCGCTGATGTGAGCCACAAGATCACCGAGGGTCCATCCTGGGCAGGGCGAGGCGGCGGCCCATTGCTCAGCGGTTAAGCCAGCTGAAATGTCTTGGAAATCGCGAATGCTTGTTTCGTAAGCGGCGATCAAGGTGGCAATATCGGCCGCCGACATCGTCAGCCCCGGGTCTGTTGGCGAAAGGCTCATGGCCAAACTCTAGGTGCGAAGAGTGGGTGGGGCAGGATAAACACCATGATCACGGCCGGAATCACCTCTCATTGGCTGCAGCGTTGGGTTGATCGCCCTGATGCGGTAGTAATTGTCGATTACGATTCCGGGCTTGAGCTCACCGGCCGTGACATGGCGCGGTCAACCGAGGCGATCGCGGGGCAAATTGCCGACCTTGGAATCACCTCCGGTGACGGGGTGATTCTGTCGGCGAATCCAGGTTCTGCCACGGCGCTGACATTCGTGGCATTGCTGCGCCTCGGAGCCGTTGTGGTTCCGGTGAATACTGCGGCGACACCACGCGAAATTGCACACATCGTGCAGGTGTCGGGCGCGCGGATTGCTCTATGCGAATCGGTTGAACGGTTCGACACCATCGTCGAGGCCTCGACGATTTCGAGCCTGCCCTCACCGACGTTGGGTTTGCCGAGGGTTCTCGATAGCAGCACGGCAAGTGATCAGGCAGTGTTGTGTTTCACCTCGGGCACAACGGGTGTGCCCAAAGGTGCCCCTCTCACGCATGGAAATTTAATCGCGGGAACTCGCGCGTTAGTTGAATGCTGGAACTGGACAGTCGACGACGTCTTGGTGTCGGCGCTTCCGATGTTTCATGTTCATGGCTTGCTGGTCGCCCTCGCGGGTTCGCTAACTGCCGGATCGACGATTGTGGTGCACCCAAATTTCCAAGCGCATGCGGTGATCGACAGCGCACGCAATGCATCACTGCTGTTCGGGGTTCCGACGATGTGGGCCAAGTTACTCGAGACCGAAAGGCTCGCCGAGTGCTCGGGTTTGCGCCTGGCGGTGTCGGGTTCAGCCCCACTTTCACCAACGTTGTTTGAACGCATTGAGTCAGCCCTCGGGCAAACACCGGTTGAGCGGTATGGAATGACCGAAACGATGATCTTGACGAGCACACCGGTTGATGGTGTGCGCGTGGCCGGTTCGGTCGGTGCGCCGTTGCCTGGAGTGAACGTGCGACTGGCCGACGATGGGGTTGTTGAAGTGCGCGGTGACAGTGTGTTTGAGGGCTATCTGATCGGCGGCCCCGACGAACCGCTGTTGCGCACGGGCTTCACCGAAGACGGCTGGTTTCGTACCGGCGACATTGGCCAGTGGCTTAACGGCAACTTGCACCTCGTTGGTCGGGCAAGTGAATTGATCATCACCGGTGGCTACAACGTGTATCCGCGCGAGGTTGAAGACGTATTGCGACACGACACTGCAATCTCCGACGTGGCGGTGATTGGAATTCCTGACGACACCTGGGGCGAGGTCGTGACGGCTTTCGTCATCTGTACAGAGTCGCCCGCACCAATCGATCGGTGGACTGCCCTGTGCGAGGCAGAGCTGGCGCCGTACAAACGTCCGCGCGTGTGGCACGTCGTGGCAGAACTTCCGCGCAATGCCATGGGCAAAGTTGTGCGCGATGAGCTTCGTCGGTCAGTTCATTAGAGCGGCCGAGTGTTAGGAGTTGCCGCGAGCGCGAGCTGCACGGGCTTGATCGGCAGCCGCGAGGCGAGCTAGTCGCTCGTTATAGGCGTCGAGTTCGGCGTCGCCATCGCGAGCCACTTGTCGATCACGTCGAGCGGCGAGTTTGCTGTCAGATCTAGCCCATTGCACGCTGAGGGCAACCAACACCACCAGCGCTGGAAGTTCACCGAGGGCCCAAGCGATTCCGCCACCTGTGTGCGTATCGGCTAATAGATCAGCCAGCCATGGTGGTTGTACCTGGCTAAACCACGCGGCAGCGATCGGAATGGTTGCGCTCATGATGGGTAGCGCGAAGAAACTGTGCACCACCATCGATACCAGCAGCAGCAACAACTTGCTCCAGTACGGAAGCGGCTTTGGTACTGGGTCGACTCCGATGATCACCCAATAGAACAGGTAACCCGCCAACAGAAAGTGTGTCGACATGAGCGTGTGACCCACGTGCGAGGACATGAGGTTGCCAAAGAGCGAGGTGTAGTACAGCCCGTAAAGCCCCACGGTGTAGAGCACCAACACCACGAGCGGATTGGTAAAGAACTTCGCGAACGGCGAATGCAACGCCCACACAATCAATTCGCGTGGGCCGCGAGTTCCGTGCGAAGAGGGAGAGAGGGCGCGCAGTGCGAGGGTGAACGGGCCGCCCAGAACAAGCAAAATCGGCGCGAGCATTGCCAAGGTCATGTGCTGCAGCATGTGCAAGCTGAATGAGACCGTCGAGTACGCAGCGACCCCGGCGTTCGTTGCCCAGATCATGACACCGATGCCGAGCAGCCAAGCGATGAGTCGCCCGGTGGGCCACGCATCGCCGCGCGACTTGAGTTTCAGGTAGCCGGCAACGTAGAGGCCAGCAGCCACGAGCCCGGCCACCAAGAACACCGCATCGGGATGCCAGCCGAACAACACATTCGCGATTGTTGGTGCGGGCGGAAACGGGTATCCGATGAGTTGTTCAGCAGGTGAAAGTAAGTCGACGCTCGCGCGCGGAATCGGTGTGCGCGCTAATGACACCGCTAACCCGAAGGCAACGGCCAACAGGGTCACTTCAAGAAGTAGTAGCCGAGCAAATACGGCCTTTGAGCCGGTGGCCAGCCCGGGCACAATCCTCTGGCGCAAGCGTGCGGCCAACACGACGAGGGCAATCAGTACAACGGTCTTGGCTATCACAATGAGGCCATACGACGTTGTGACGAATTGGCTCATCGAATCTAGATGTGTGGTGGCATTGAGCAATCCAGTGAGGGCAAGTGCTGCCACCACCCACGTCGCCAGAGCGCCAAATCGTTTAGCACTGACATCAAGACCAGATTCACCTCTCCAGGCTGCGCCGATCAGTGCGATCACTCCGGCGAACCACACGGTGGCGGCGACTTGATGCAGGGCTGAGCTGGTGATCGCGAGCGAATGATCACCCAGGCTCGCGGCATGCCCGCTGAGCGCCGGAAAGGCTACGGCGATGAGGGCAACAACCAGCCATCCGATTGAAGCCGTGACGCGGGTGGTGAGCATGGCACCGATACCGATCATCAGTGCGAACAGTGCGGTGAGCAAAAGCGCGTGGCTTGGGCCAAGATCCCAGGCGTAGGTTAAAAACACCGCGGGTGAGAAAGCGTCTGACATCGAAATAGCCAGCACGCTGGCCAACGTGAGCCCGGCGGTAACGAAACTGACGATTGCCCAAGCAAAACTTGCCAGGCTGGTTCGCACGAGCGCGGCGCGCCCAACCGCTGACACCACGCCATCGCGGCCCTGCGGGCCCAGAATCGCCGCGTAGAGCAGACCAGCCACGGTAACGACGCCGAGAAGTAGTTCGACAAACCGAGCAATCGGCAGTCCCCAACCTACGATTGGTCCGGCATCGGGTAGACCCTCAGGTGCGGCCTGCCACGAGCCACCGCCAAGGGTGAGAGCTACCACGAGGGCCCCCACTCCAGCGCCGATGATCAGCGCTGGCGCAAGCCATTTAGCCGCTGCCGGGCTGCTGACCGAGGTGGTGCTCACAGTGCCGAGGTTACGCTCTTGGCCTCGGTCGGGCGAACGCTGGTTGGCACAGGTATGTCGGCCAAATCAGTGTCGTGGCGGCTTCGTGCTGCAGCAGTTTGGGCGCGTTTCCAGAGTAAGGCGGAGAAAATCATCGTCGTCGCCATAACTCCGAGCCCGCCCAGAGCCAGGGTCCAACGCGCTCCGGCGTGGTCGGCCAAAATACCCAAAAGTGGTGCGCCAATCGGTGTTCCACCGAAGAACACCAGCATGTAGAAACCCATCACGCGTCCGCGCATGCGTGGCGCCGTACCCAGCTGAATGTAGCTCTGGGCGGCGTTACTAAATGTCAGGGCCGCGACGCCGACCAGGGGCAAAAAGAGTGCGAACGCAACCGGATTTGGCATCAGAGCCGACGCAGTTTCGAATAGCGCGAATGTGAGTGCAGCACCGCAAACCAGTGAGAGTCTTGGTGCGCCGCGACGTGCTGCCAGCAGCGATCCGCACAGTGCGCCCACGGCCAGTGCCGATGAGAAGATTCCGAACTCGGCCGCGGTTCCACCAAACTCGTGCTGTGCCATCAAGGCCAACGTGAGCTGGAAGTTGAAGCCGAAGGTGCCAACGGCTAGCACGATCAGCAGCACCAATACCAAGTCGGCACGCGCCCGCAAATATGCAAAGCCGTCGCTGAGGCGTACTGAGTTTCGGTCGCCGCCACTGTTCGGAGCCACCAAATCAGCGCTTCGAATCATTGACAGCGCAATGATCGCGATGACGAATGACACACCATTGAGCATGAACACCCAGCCGGTGCCGATCGCGGCGATGAGAAGACCGGCAATTGAAGGCCCAACGATGCGACCAAGATTGAACGAGGCGCTGTTGAGGGCTACGGCGTTGGTGAGTCGATCGCGGCCAACCATCTCGCCGACGAAAGCCTGCCGCGACGGATTGTCGATGGCTGACACGACTCCGAGGGCAAGTGAGAAGCCGTACACGATCGGCACAGTGACGTGCCCGGTGAGTGTGAGAGCGCCCAGACTGAGTGCGAGAGCGCCCATCAATGCCTGAGTTGTCATCAACAGTGATCGACGACGCCAGCGATCGGCCAGAGTTCCTCCGACGAGACTGAACAACAGAACCGGCACGAACTGCAGGCCGATGGTTATTCCGAGCGAGGCACCTGAGCCCTCGCTCAGCGATAGCACCAGCCAGTCTTGTGCAACGCGCTGCATCCAGGTGCCGGTGTTGCTTGCCAGCATGCCCGTGAAGTACATGCGGTAATTGCGAATGCTGAGTGCGCTGAACGTTGGGCTCATGCCAGATCGCTTCCGGCCAAGTGATCGAGCAGAGGGGCGGCGTCGGCAAGAACCTGGCGCTGTTCGGGACTTAGACCTTCGAGCAGATCTGCCAGCAGGGCATCGCGACGACGACGATCTTCGTAAAGCAGCGCCTCGGCGGCTGGCGTGATGGTGATGACGCTCTGGCGCCGGTCGGCGTCGCCAACACTGCGCGCAATGAGGCCGACCTCATCAAGGGTGGCCAGGGTTCGGGTAACCGATGGTGGGCGAATGCCTTCGTGGGCGGCGAGTTCGCCGGCAGTCATTGCCCCATGTTTTTCAAGGGTTACGAGCATCGAAATCTGGCCTAACGTAAGCCCGTGGTCGGCTCGGGCCGTGCGGAGCCGCCGAGCCAATCGGGCCACGCTGACCCGCAAATCGCTAGCCAGATTGGTGCGCTGCTCGGTTGTCGACATGTTGTTTAGCATAACTAACTATCTAGGTCGCCACAAATCCGATGCCGTGATTGAACGAAAATCAGCTCGCGAAGCGCTGTGCGACTTGGCTGATCAGATGAGCACGTGCGGTGGCCCCCGCGCTATTTGTGTGAAGCCCATCGGTGAGATACCTCTGCGATCGTCCGTCACGCGCAGTTATGAAACTGTTCCAGTCGACCACACCATCAATGAGGTGACGTTGTGTTCCGACTGTGATCAGGTGGTTGACCTGGTCAGTTAGTTCGTCGTCGTGAGCGGCACGCACAGGATCAATGGCTGTGCGCTGCATCCACAAATTCACCCAGATCAGGGGTTTCTGGCCCACAAGGCTGCGGGCTCGAGTGATCTGATCGGGCATTTGGCTCAGGTTTATTACGGCGTCGTTGGCGCCAGTGGCCATCACAATGACGTCTGCATCGCCGACAGTTGAAAACAGGTCGAGCACATTGGCAGTGGTGGCAGACGACACCCCAAGCAGGCATACCGACCACCCTTCAGCCATCAACTGAGCGCGCAGATCGAGAGATGACCGGTACGTGACTGAATCACCGAGAAGCGCCAGGCGCCGCCCTGCAGGAGCACCAACGCACTCGTTGTATCGATGCACGGAGCCAACGGGGGTTGATAAATGTGTGCCCTCGAGTGCGAGCGGGTAGGCCGATGCTTGCGAGGGCACGCCAATGAAGAGCCCGGCAATCAAACCCAGTGAACAGACAACAGCTAGAACGCGGCCTCGTCGAGTTGCATCAGGGTGAGATCGGTGTTCTCGGTGATGACTCGTTCGGCGGCGAGCAGGGGAAGTCGGTTTCGTGCAAACCACCCTGCTGAGGCTACCTTTCCGTTGTAGAACGTCAAATCCGGGCCTGATGCACCGGCTTCAACGGCTGCCAGGGCTACTTCAGCTTGGCGAATCAGCAACCAGCCGGTGACCAAGTCGCCTGCTGCCATCAGCAGACGGGTTGAGTTCAGGCCCACGCGGTAGATCTGCTGGGGGTCGGTCTGCGAAGCCATCGCCCACTCGCCGAGCTTGCCGATCATGGCCTGCACATCTTCCAAGGCCCGACCAAGAAGTTCTCGTTCGACCGTCAGTTGATCGCCGTCGGCGCCACCCTTAACGGTCTCGGTGATCTGAGCGGCGAGGTAGAAGACGGCCTTGAATTGATC
>Ga0114959_10004381_pt1 | contig 10837 bp, 7 predicted proteins | sample C_130625_EF_Meta_FD_87317 | JGI IMG/M metagenome (GOLD analysis project Ga0114959, IMG submission 87317) | Freshwater microbial communities from Lake Croche, Canada to study carbon cycling - C_130625_EF_MetaG | ecosystem: Environmental > Aquatic > Freshwater > Lake | place: Lake Croche, Canada...
GCAAAAATCACGGTGGCAAAGCAGATCGAAGACGCCGGGATGCTGGGCGCCGCGGCCCTCGCCTTGATGGAGGGCTAACGTGGCAAACCCGGACTCCTCACTACCGACGATCACGACCCGCCGAGAAATCGTCGAGATCTCTGGCGGCCGGAAACTTTACAATTACACCTTTGATCTCGACGGCGAGACGGCGAAGCCTTTGACGGCCGATGACATCGTGCCGGCGTTAACCGTAGAATCGCCGGCGGTCCAAAAACCGACCGACGGGTAATCTAGCTCCGTATTCTAATCAGGGAGAAACGAACCAGCGAATGACCGAAGTGATCATGCCGAAGATGGGCGACGGAATGGAAGAGGGCACTCTTCTTGAATGGCTCAAGAAAGATGGAGATGCCGTAAAGTCCGGCGAGGTTATCGGGAATATTCAGACTGACAAGGCCACGCTGGAGCTTGAGGCTCCCGGCACCGGCACGCTGACCGGCATTCTGTTGGAAGCCGGCGGAAGCGTTCCCGTGGGCAAGGCGATCGCGGCAATTTTGAAACCCGGCGAAACCCTCCCGGCGGGCTGGGGCGGCGCCTCGGCTACCTCCGCGGCGGCACCGGCACCAGTTGCCGAAACCACCGCCGTGGAAGCGGTAACCACCAGCGGGGCAGCCACAACCGCCGATCGAGTGATTGCTTCTCCTTTGGCAAGAAAGATTGCGGCGGAACTGTCGGTAGACCTAACGTCGATCTCAGGAACCGGCCCCGGCGGACGCATCACCGAAAAGGACGTGCGTGCGGCTCAGCCATCCTCGGCTCCGGTCGTCAAGGCAGCCCCGGCTCCTCCGGCTCCGGCTCCGGTAGTGGCAACGGCCGAAGATTCGGTCCAGAACATTTCTCGCCTGCGTCAGATCACGGCTCAGCGAACTCAACAGAGCAAGCAGACCGTTCCCCACTACTACGTGACGGTGGAAGTAGACGTCGAGAAGATCATCGCCCTGCGGGAACTCTTTAAGGAAGAAGAAAGCGGCAACGTCTCGATTAACGATTTTGTGGTGAAGGCTTCTGCTCTCGCCCTGCGAGATTTCCCGAACGTCAACGCGTCGTTCAGCGACAACAAACTAACGGTCTACGGTGGCGTTCACGTTGGCATGGCGGTTGCGATTGAGGATGGACTCACGGTTCCCGTCATCAAGAACGCGGATCAGTTGACCCTGCGCCAGATCGGCGGCAAGTCAAAGGAACTCGCCAAGAAGGCTCGCGAAAACAAGCTGGGATTGGACGAGCTGAGCGGATCGACCTTCGCCGTCTCCAATATGGGAATGCTGGACGTCGATAACTTTATCGCGATCATCAATTCTCCGAACTCGGCCATTTTGGCCATCGCCAGCGTCCGCAAGAAAGTGGTCGCCGACGAGAACGATGAGATTTCGGTACGCAGCCGCATGAACATCACCTGCTCGCTGGACCACCGGGTCACCGATGGTGCGGTTGGCGCAAACTTCGTAAACCGGATCAAGCATTATCTGGAAAATCCGACCAAGTTGATCTCCTAATCGACAAGTGGGCTCGCGCAAGCTGCGCGAGCCCTTTTTTCACGTTGTGAGCCTTAGCAGGCCACCGCTCAGGGCGAACCCCGCCCAGGCGAGGATGACAATTTCCCACTTTCGATCATGATCAAATTCGAAAATGGAGTAGAAGAAAGCATAGAAACCGCAAAGAAAGAAGGCGACGGCTTTCCACCAGGCGTCGTTAAAGGCGTCGATCAGAATGATCACCCAGGCGATCAGACCCCCAATAGCGCACAAGATCGCCGCAATTACCAATAAGACGTTCACATTATTACTATGCATCATGGCGAACTTCTGATTGATGGCTATTGGATGGGCGGACCCTGTGACTCTTCGATGCCGAAAGACGTGCTGCGGAGTCCATGGGATGACCATTTGGTGGGGTACGTAGCCGAAGGGTCCTGGGCCACGCTGGACTATGCCCTGGAAGCAGCCACGATAGCCCTGCGGGAATCACGAGCCGGGCAACCGGGTGACCGGCAGCAACTTCTTTCGCGAATCGCCGACCTGATTCGCGAAAGCCGTACCTACCTCGCCGAACTCTTGACCGAAGAGATCGGTAAGCCGATTTCACTTGCCTTCGGTGAAGTTGACCGCGCGGAAATCACGTTTCGGCTAGCCGCCCAAAACGTACCGCCCGATGCTTGGGAAGCCGTGGACTTATCCGGGGATCCGCGTTCTGAGTCATACCGAGGATGGCAAAAATCGGTTCCGGCTGGCGTTGTTTTAGGATTTGTTCCGTACAACTGGCCGATCAACTTAGCCGCCCACAAGTTAGCTCCGGCGATCGCGGCGGGCTGTCCCATTATCATCAAACTGAGTCCCAAGGCACCGCTTAGCACCTTGGCCTTGATACGATTGATTCACTCGGCGGGGGCTGCCCCGGGTGTGGTGCAGGCATGGCACGGGGCGAACGAGGATGCCGAACGGGCCGTCGGTGACGACCGCGTGGGAATATTCAGCTTCACAGGGTCAGCCGCCGTCGGATGGCGACTTCGAACTCAGGCAAAGCGTTCAGCGATTTTAGAGTTGGGAGGCATGGCTCCGGTGATCCTTTTCCCCGATGCCGACATTGCGGCGGCGATCCCGGATATCGCCACCAGCGCGTTTAGCTACGCCGGGCAGATTTGCATTTCAACCCAGCAAGTTTGGGCCCATGAATCCATGGCGGACGACGTAATCCACCGTCTACGGGCTGCCGCCGCCATTTGCCCGACCGGGGATCCCGCCGATCGCCAGACCGTTTGCGGTCCCTTGATCGATCGCGCCGCCGCCGACCGAATTGAATCCCTCATCCAGGAGACCGGAACCCGTTACTCACGAAACGGAAACTTGATCAACCCCGTCGTGATCGAAGTGCCGACTGGCCATCGGCCTAATTGGCGGGTTTTGCGCGAAGAAGCGTTCGGACCGTTGATCACCGTCCATCGTTGGCGCGATCGCGCCGATCTTTCTTCGGCGCTAGGAAGTTCTCACTTCGGTATTCACGCTGGGATCTACTCTCCACAAGAGGAAGATTGGGCCTGGGCCGAGCAGGCCCTGAAGTACCCCGGCCTGACGATCAATTGCCCGCCGAGTGTCCGGTTTGACGCGCTTCCCTACGGTGGCGAAGGTGACAGCGGATTGGGGCGAGAAGGAATTCCGGTGGCGATCTCCGCGCTGAGGACCTACCGATCCAAAACCGTTCGTAGCTGAAATATTTAGCAATTTTCGGTCAATCGGGAACACGCAATCCGAAAGATTCGCCTTAAACTATTCATACGGGAGGATTGCGCCCGGAGCTTGACCTATGAGAACCCGCCGCTTGTCTATCTTTGCCTCGTTAGTTTTCGCCAGTTTGGGATTGGTGAGCTTAAGCCACGCCCAAATTCGCCCGCGTCCAATTTTGCCCGGAGCCGATGCGTTACGTACCCTCACGCTCGCCCTACGGCAATTTAACACGATTCCCCGAAAGCTAAGCGAGACCGTGCCCGGCTACCTGAAGATTCGCCTCACGCCGGCGCAAGCGAAAGATGCGTTCCAAACGCGACGGCGAGAAGGAAGGTTTGTGATTCCCGGAATGGAACGCGCCGTGATGCGCAGTCGCGTCTATAACTCCAACTGGACCATTTGGAAGTTGCCGGCGGGGCAAGACGCAAAGACGACGGCTCGGCAACTCATGGCCAATCGCGCGGTGAGCTACGCCGAGCCGCTCAACAAGATTTATCCCTTGATTCCCGACCCGAATGATCCCGATTTTACGGTGATCGAAACCACTCAACCGATGGTCTTGCTGGGTGACAACGTCGAATTTCGGCGACTCTGGTACCTAGACGACACGGAAGCCATGGCAGCGTGGGATGATTTTCCCGGGGCCTGGTCGGACTGGACCACGAAGACGGGCACCGAGCCAACCATCGCAATCATCGATACCGGCGTTGATGTCACTCACCCCGACTTTGCGAACGGCGGTGACGACACGGACATCCTGAACGGCGGTCAGATCGACTTTGCCCGAAGCGGATACTTTACGTTTGGTGCCTTTGAGACCGGGCCGATCGAAGACACCCTCGGTCACGGAACGCATGTGGCCGGCCTCGCCTTCGCCAGCGGAAATAATGGAGCCAGCTATAACGGCAAAGGAATGATCGGTCTGGGCCACAACTCCCAGGGCATGGTGCTGCGCGTATTTGATGACACCGGAAACGGCTCGGATGCCGATGCGGCCGCGGCGATTCTGTACGCCGCCGATAACGGTGCCGATATCATCAACATGTCCCTCGGCACCACAAACTATTCCCAGCTGTTCCAAGATGCCGTCACGTACGCCTGGCAAAAGGGCGTGCTCGTGGTTTGCGCGGGTAATGAAAATGGCGCGGGAGGCGGAGACTTGGGTCCCATATATCCCGCCGCATGTAGCGGAGCGTTGGCGGTCACCGCAAACGGTCCCGGGTATGCCCACGCGAGCGACTACTATGCCGGCACCGGGTCGTACGTTTGTGTTGGTGCCCCGGGTGGCGATGCCGTGATTGTTCTGGACCCCGATAATCCCGTGGGCATGTATGTGTACATATACAGCACCACGATGAGGACGGATAATCCGATCTACCACGCGGGAACCGGGGGAGATCCTCCTCCCGGCTACGACTTGGGTTACGGGTACCTGGTCGGAACATCCATGGCGTGCCCCGTGGTGAGTGGTTCTGCGGGCCTCTATTACGGCAAGACCGGAATTCGAGCGGGCGACGGCTGGGCGAACCTTCGGGCTTTCCGGGCTATCGAACGCTCCGCCATCGGCGTCTACGGCGCTCCGAAGGGATCTTGGGAAAATACGCAGGGATTCGGTTCGCTCGATACAGCCCTGTTGCTAGCCGACGAGGACACTCGGTCCGCAACCGCGGGCTCGATTATGGGAATTGTTTACAACGGTCAGGTGGCCACGCCGAACGTTCCCGTGAAGGCTCAGCTGCTTACCGGGGGCACGATATTCAACACAACGACCCGGGCCGACGGTACCTACCGCTACGACCAGCTTCCGGCCGGAGAATTTAAGGTGTATTGCACGCTCGGAGGGACGACCAAGACCAAGCGCGCCGTCGTCATTCCGGGATCCGACCAGCCAGGCACTGACTTCTATGTCAATGGCGTGGATGATGCCACCCCACCCGTGGTTCCCTATTTCCATTACCTCGCATCAAAGGGGAACTCCATCCAGTTCACGCACTGGGGATACGACACCGAGTCGGGCATCGATAAGGTAACTATCCGAATCGGGACGACGCCTGGCGGGGCCGAGATTGCTGGCGATACAGAAGTCACCGGAGCCGGTCCGGTGATTTACATGCCGCCGGTCGCGATGAAAGATGGTGGTCAATACTATACAACGGCAAAGTACACCAATGGAGCGGGCCTCACGACGACGACCGATCCCGTGCCATTTAAGCGGCTGTCGCAGACATACAATGCGGTGTTTATATCGCAAACGGCACCGACCTCGGTCGTGAAGAATACGGCGTTCTCGGCGAGTTTGAAATTCCGTAACACGGGTGGTTTGCCCTGGGCCGCGGGCGGGCGCAATCGATTCTCGCTGGTGTCGGAAAATCCCACGGCTACCGCGCGTTGGGGTCGGTCGTCGTTCCCGTTGAATCCGGGCGCGGTTGTATCGACCGGCGAAGACTATACGTTCCAGTTGAATCTCACGGCTCCGGCGACGGCCGGGACCTACGACTTCCAGTGGGCTCTCTATCGCAACGGGGTGCGACTGGGGACGGTGTCTACCAACCTTCGCGTCGCGGTAAAGAACTAGACCGGCCCAAGGTGAGTGAGGGCGGAACAATTTCCGCCTTCGTCTCGTTTCAGTGAACGTGGGACAGAAGTTGGGACGCGCGTTTATAGCGACGGCCTTACTGTGGATGGCATTGTTCGTCTACGGCGTCCCTCAGTACTCGGCGGCTTGTCGCATGCCGTGTTGCCAGCCCAAGGCAACACCCCATTCTTGCTGTGCGGCGAAGCCGTCTCTCACAACTTCGGCTGCGTCGTGCAGCTGCCAGATGACGACCAAGTCAGTGATGCCCGCGGCATCGCTAGCCGCCGTAACTGGACCAAATGTGCCCGTGCTGGTTTGGAACGCTCCGGCCGTAGCGCCGTGGTCACATTCTCCCAACATTTCGCCTCCGGCGGTACCGATGCGGGCTACCGATAGCGATCCCCCCTCGGCCATCCCCATCCGATTTCCGTCTGATCGATCTCCCCCGGCCCGTTAGGTTGCCGGAGAAGTCGCCGGGGCCCATGCCCGCGCTCTCCATTCGTCATTGCTTCTTTACGAATGAACCAGAGCCATGAAAACGTCAATGATTCGCGCCAACCTACTGTTGGCAATCGTCGCCCTTCCCGCATTTGCGGACGATTCTCCGGTTGTTTCTGCCGGACCTTACCGAGTTGAACTTCGCGTCCCGCCCGAAGGAATTTTTGCGGGCGAGGAAATCGATATTGAATTTAGAGTTTCTGATCCGAGGCAGGATGATCCAATCCAAGGTCCCGCCGGGGTACCCAACTGCACGATCGTCGGCACCGTCACGATGCCGGAAATGGCGGGCATGCCCGCCATACGTCCAAAAATCCATCGCGAAGGCGTGCCGGGAGACTACGGTATCACGGTGCAATTTCCCCACGGCGGTGCATACAAAATTCAGCTTGAGATCACGCCGACGGGTTCAAGCTCGGCCGTGAATGCCGCGTTTACCGTTGAAGTAAAAGACGAAAGCCCGGCTTCTTCAAAGAAGCCTAAGCCCTTCGTTCTGGCCCTTGCCAACTCCCGCGACTGGATCGCAGGAGTCAGTAAGCAATTGACCCTAAACATCGTGAAAACGGCCACCAAAGAGACGGTGAAGGACTTCGATACCGCGCATGAACGGAAATTCCACTTGCTCATCGCCCGGTCGGACTTTGGATGGTTCCTGCACGAACATCCCGAGCAGCAGCCCGATGGATCCTGGCGAGTCGATTTGAACCTCCCAAGCGGCGGTAAGTATCTGTTGTTTGCCGACGTAGCTCCCATCGGCTTCGGATCCATGATCCTCGCAAATTCTCTCACGGTCTCTGGCGCAACTGCCCCGGCAGCGAGTTGGGCGCTGCAAAACTCCTCCGTAGCCGATGAGGTCCGCGGACAGTTGGGGGCCCCGAGTGGCCTGCCCGTAGGACGAAGCGTGCCAATTTCGGTCCGTCTCACCGATGCCGATGGCAAGCCGATCACGGATATTCAACCCTGGCTCGGCGCGATGGGGCATCTGATGATCTTCAGTCAGGACGGCCTCACCGCGGTTCACAGCCACCCGGCGGATGAGCAGATGGTAAAACCAGGCGAGATTACGTTCAATGCCAGGTTCCCAAAGGCGGCGAAGTACCGGGCGTTTTGCCAGGTCCAGCGGGGTGGCGTCATCAAGACGCTCACATTTACGATTGAGGTGAAGCCATGAAAGCTTGGCTTTGTGGTCTCATTCTCGGGCTCTCGATGGTAGCCAGCGCCCACCCGACGGGTAAGAAAATGCCGCCGACTAAAGCTTCGGCGGCCATTGCTGCGTCGGCGAAAGCGCTGGAGGCATACCGAAAGTCGCTCACCGAGAAAGGGCGGTATTCGTGCTGCGTTAAGCCGCCGACCAAGTCGAAAGTGGATGGGTGTGCTCTGTGCGCAATCAAGACGGGTTCTTGCGAATGCGGGGTGAATCTGGCAAACGGGAAGGGCGTCTGTGGCGAATGCAAGGGAATGTGGATGAATGGAAAGGGTTCCTATTCCATTGCCGACACTCCCTATAAAAATGCGGCCGATATTCCAGTATTGGTGAGTCCTCATCAGGGCATGCATTCAGAAACGGTTCCTCCTCCTTCGATTCCGGCTGATCCAGACCGGACAACCTATCTGGCGGAGGTCTTGAAGGCGAAGAAGATCCTCGTTTCCGAAAAGCGGTTTAACTGCTGCGTTGGGGATGGCGGGTGTCATGAGTGTGCATTGGAGGCATCTTGCGCGTGCGGGCCGAATCTCGCGGCGGGCAAAGGCGTTTGCGGCCAGTGCCTCGATGGCCAGCACGCGGGATTCGGACGGATCCCGGGAGTGGCGGCGGATCAAGTAACGGTGGAGCCGATGGAGATGACGCAGACCGGGGCGTTTTCGCCGGTCATGAACCAAGAAGGCAGCGGGACCAGTTGGCTGCCGGCGGCCTCGCCAATGGCGATGCGTTCGCTCGGGTCCCGGAACGGGTTCGACTTCAATGCGATGGGCCTTCTCACTTTGAATTACGCGGCTGCGGGAGGCAATCGGGGTGAATCTCAGCTTTTCTCCACTTCAATGGGCATGGTGATGGCGCAACGCGGAAACTTAAACCTACGCGCTATGGGCTCGCTCGATCCCATTTTCGACGGTCAGCACGGGTACCCGTTGCTCTTTCAGACCGGTGAGACTGCCCACGGCGAGCCACTTAAGGATCGTCAGCATCCTCATGATCTTTGGATGGAAATATCGGCGACATACCAATCCCCGTTGAGGGATGGTTGGGCCGGGTTTGTGTACTTGGCCCCCGTAGGCGAGCCTGCATTGGGCACCTCTGCTTTCCAGCATCGACCATCGTCCTTAGATAATCCCGAAGCGCCGATTACCCATCACTGGAACGACGGTACTCACATCACTTACGGGGTTATCACGGCGGGGCTCACTTACGGTGATCGCTGGAAGTTTGACGCCAGCGCCTTCAATGGTCGCGAACCCAATGAGAATCGGTTTGATTTTGATCCGATTCGGCTGAATTCCTATTCGGCGCGGATTTCCTACAATCCCACTCGTCAATGGGCTTTTTCAGCGAGCCATGGGTACCTGCATTCCCCGGAAGCGCTGTCGCCAACAGATAATCAGCATCGCACCGTGGGCTCCGCTTTGTACGAAAACGGAGAGTATTCGGTCGGGTTAGTTTTCGGACGGAACGACCATGGTGACCACGCGACTGACGCCTGGAATCTTGAAGGCTCGCGACATCGCGGTCCTGACACCTGGTTCTCCCGGCTTGAATGGGTGGATAAGGACGAACTGGTGGACGTGCCCGCTGGCAACTATCGGATTGGCAAGTGGAGTATCGGATACATCCGAACCATTCGAACAACCGATGGCTATGATATTGGAATCGGATCGACGATCGGCATCTATTCCGTGCCCTCGGGATTACGACCGGCCTACGGCGCGAATCCGGTCTCATTCGGACTGTTTCTCCGAATTCGTCCCCGGTTCATGGATCACTGATAAACACGCGTCGGCGGGGTCATTTTCTGATTTGCTAAAATATTGACGGTTAGGTTATCGATTTTTTGATGCAGTCTGAAAACACCGTTTGGCGCCTAAAACTATTCGGTCGGGTGGAGCTGGTGGGGGTTAATGGCGTCATCTCCAACTTCGGTACGGCCCGCGCGGCCAAGCTACTCGTATTGTTGAGCCTCTCCCGCTCGGGCGAGATGTCCCGGGAGCGGCTGGCAGATCTTCTGTGGCCCGACGATTATTACGATTCCACGCGATTACGGCTTCGGCAGGAAATCCACCGCCTCAAGCGGGCATTGGAACCAGCGGGCGACTGGATTTCCACCTCCACCCAATCGGTTTCGCTCGACCGAACATGGTTAAAGATCGACCTTCACGAGCTCGATCGGCTTGATGGATCCGGTATCCCACCGGACGGCGAATTTTTGCCCGGCTGGGACGATACCTGGGTGATTTCGGAACGTCGCAACGCCGAGGAAGTCCGGATTCGGACCGCAATCCGAGTGTCTGGCCGTCGACTGGAAACTGGTGATCCAACCACGGCATTGGACCTCCTGACGCCCCTCATCCAGCGATTCCCGCTGCATGAGGGCCTCAGACTCTCAGCAATGCAAGCCCACGCTCACGGAGGTAGCCTCGCCGCCGCGGTAAGTGAGTACCAAGACTTTCGAAATCAGGTGAAGGAGAAACTGGGTTGTGAACCCGGCGAGACCGCCACCGCGATGCTGGAGTCTCTGACCGTAGCTCCGGTATCCGTCCCCAAATCACCGCGAGTCGATTGGCCTAGTCTCCCGCAACCAACCGACGAGATCATCGGGCGGGCCGAGATACTGGAGCAGGTGAGAAGCCAGCTGATGCATTCCCGCTGGGTCTGCCTCACCGGACCAGGAGGCATCGGAAAGACCCGAATTGCCCTGGAAGTTGCCCACAAATCGGCCATTCGCACGGCGTTTATTTCCTTTGCCGACCATGGCAGTAGCGCAAATTGGAGGAAGGCGATTCTGAGCGAGCTAAATCTGGACCCTCCGTCTCGCGAAAGTGAAGACCGATTTCTGGCGTCTACCTTAAATCTCGAGCCAACACTTTTGGTGCTCGATAACGTCGAAAATATTCCTGAACTCCAGCGTGATGAGCTAGGAACCCTTCTGCAACTTGCTCCCCACCTTCAAATTCTAACGACTTCCACCCACCCGTTCCGCGGCAATGGGGAGGTGGTGGTTGCCGTAGGCCCCTTAGAAAACAACGGTATTGACCTGCTCATTTCGGCGGCCAAACGCGTTCGACCTTTGGTGATGAGTAAACCGGATTCCGCCGAACTCATGGCGGAAGTTGCGCGCCGCTTAGACGGCTATCCTCTGGCATTACGATTGGCGGCGGCGCGGTTACGACTCCTCTCGCCTTCGCAACTGTTGGGGAGCCTCGACCAATTATCAGTGAATGCGTCGTGGTTGCCAGAACGGCACCGATCGCTTCAATCGGCGATGAGCGCGAGTGTCGAAGGCGTACCCCC
>Ga0114959_10004382_pt1 | contig 10837 bp, 9 predicted proteins | sample C_130625_EF_Meta_FD_87317 | JGI IMG/M metagenome (GOLD analysis project Ga0114959, IMG submission 87317) | Freshwater microbial communities from Lake Croche, Canada to study carbon cycling - C_130625_EF_MetaG | ecosystem: Environmental > Aquatic > Freshwater > Lake | place: Lake Croche, Canada...
CAGATATCCTCACAGATGGCAACACCAACATCGATTCCATGAATACGTACAACCAGCGACGCAGTACCCGGGACGAAATTTCGGTATTCATCGAAGACGCCATAGTTTGGAAGATGATATTTTTTGTAGGTCGCAACAACGCGACCTTGATAAATAAAGGCGAGAGCGTTTTGTGGTCGATGACGCTTATTTTCGTCTAAGTAACCAACAACAGATACCAGGTTACCAAAATCAATCAATCCTTCGGACAATTCCTCTAGCGCAGCTTTAGATGCCGCACGAAATGTCGAGCGCAAGGCAAGATCCTCGACCGGATATCCAGTCAGCACCATCTCTGGGAAAACCACAATATGAGCTCCGGCCTTTGCCGCTTTGCTTGCGTATTCAAGAATTAATCGAGAATTTCCGGCAATATCTCCGACTTTTGGATTAATTTGCGCCAACGCGACTCGCAGTTGTCCGGTTTGAAACGGGATACCCGGATGATGGGTCTGCTGTTCATTACTCATGCTTTCAGTCTATATCCACTTATTTTCTGGGGCTATCAGCGTTGTATACTTTTTATGCCGGGGACCAGAGAACCGTATGTGGCCACGAGCATAAAGCAATCACCCAAGGGAGTTTCATGACTACCACCCATGTTAGAAGAGTAACGATCACTGACCTCTTACAGAAGAAGCAGACGAGGGAAAAATGGTCGATGATTACCTGTTACGAAGAGATGACGGCGCAGATTTTTGATGAATGCGGTATTCCGGTTTTGCTCGTTGGAGACAGCGCTGGAAATAATTTCTTAGGCGAAGAGAATACGATTCCTGTAACCGTTGATGAGATCATCATCTTGTCCCGTGCGGTAGTAAGAGGTTCGCAATCCGCCCTCATTGTCGCGGATATGCCCTTTGGATCCTATGAACTATCCCCAGAACTGGCTCTACAAACGGCAACGCGGTTTTTCAAAGAGGCAAAAGTTCAGGCGGTGAAATTAGAGGGCGGTGAAAAAGTTGTTCCCCAGATTAAGGCTCTCATAGCTGCAGGCGTTCCCGTTATGGGGCATTTGGGATTAACACCACAATCTCTCCATGCTCTCGGCGGATTCAAAGTCCAAGGACGCGGTGATCAAGCGGAAGATATTATGAAAGATGCGAAAGCTTTAGAGGCAGCAGGAGTCTTTGCGCTCGTTTTAGAATTAGTTCCAGCTGGCCTCGCTGCGAAAATCAGTGCAGAACTTTCAATACCTGTGATAGGTATTGGTGCCGGAAATCAATGCGATGCTCAGGTAATAGTCTGGACAGATCTTATGGGGCTCACAGAAAAACCACCGAAGTTTGCCAGGGCCTATCGCGACCTACGTGCTGAGATCTCTGGCGGAATTCGAGAATGGATCTCGGACGTTCAATCCGGAAATTTTCCTGGAGAAGACGAGAGCTTTCAGTAGGCTTGTCGCGTGCCCAAGCTATCGATTGATTTTTCACCTCTACGCAAAAATCGCGACCTCCGATATCTCTTCGTTTCGGGAGTGATCACTCGCTTTGGATCGGCGCTCACTTTAGTTGCACTCCCCTTTCAGATTAAAGAGATAACTAATTCCTATATAGACGTTGGCCTCATGGGCGCAGTTGAAATAACGCCTTTAATTATCTTTGCTCTCTACGGTGGTGTGCTCGCAGATAAAGTCGATCGAAAAAAGATGGTCTGGGCATGTGAAGTTATTGCACTGCTCTGCTCGCTGGCTCTATTTTCTAATTCACTACTGCATCATCCACATCTACTCGTTCTCTATCTAGTTGCTGCCGGGTTTGCTATGGTCGATGGATTACAAGGTCCCAGCTTTAGTGCGATGATCCCAAGACTTGTAGCCCACGATGATTTACCCTCCGCAACATCACTCCTATCACTTCGCTGGCAAGTCAGTGCCTTGATCGGTCCAGCCGTCGCAGGAGTGATCATCGCCACCAGCGGAGTGAGGGTGGCTTTCATGATCGATGTCATCACTTATCTGATATCGATTATTTTAATTCTGCGAATTAGCCCAGTACCTCCTCCACCCGATGCGGTTCCTAGCTCAATCAGAGCGATGTTTGCTGGCATTCACTATGCCGCTTCCAGGAAGGACTTGATGGGTACATACATCATTGATTTAGCGGCAATGTTTTTTGCGATGCCAAACGCTCTATTCCCTTTCTGGGCTGATGAACTGCATGCTCGGTGGGCCTTGGGTTTCTTTTATCTTTCCGGAATAGCAGGTTCACTGATTGTCACTGCTACGAGTGGTTGGATAAAAGGTTTTACGAGGCACGGTCGTGCAATTGCCATTGCAGCAATTGGATGGGGAATATTTATTACTTTGGCTGGTTGCACCAATTCACTATGGTTCATTCTACTATGCCTGGCACTTGCCGGTGCATCAGATCAAGTGAGCGCCCTCTGTCGAAATACACTATGGAATCAAACAATAGATGATCAATACCGAGGGAGATTAGCGGGATTAGAGTTACTTTCATACTCGATTGGACCGCTCGCAGGGCAATTACGAGCCGGATCATCAGCTGCTCTCACTTCGCTTCGAGTTTCAGTAATATCAGGAGGTCTGCTCTGTATCGGATTTGTCAGCATTGCAACCGCAAAACTTACCGAATTTAGAGACTTTGATCTGCGCACTAATTCTTATGCAATCGAGCAACGGAACAAAGAAAGCGAAGAGCGCTAAATCGAAATACGTTTTTTCAAAGTAACATCGATTGAAAACAATTTTGATTTACAGAACTTTGTAGTGGCATTCTTGCGTAATTCCTGTCACCATTATCCTTGAAACAGGTTCGATGACGGATCGAACCCTTCCGATAGGAGATGTAAATGGCTGCAGCTAAAAAATCTGCTCCAAAGCGTCGTAAAAAGGCAGCTGTAAAAGCAGCACCAGCCCCAAAGCGTCGTAAGAAAGTCGCTGCTAAGAAAGCAGCACCAGCAAAGAAAGTCGCTGCTAAGAAAGCAGCACCAGCAAAGAAGGCCGCTGCTAAGAAAGCAGCACCAGCAAAGAAGGCCGCTGCAAAGCGTCGTAAGAAAGTTGCTGCAAAGGTTGCTGCACCAGCAAAGAAGGCCGCTGCTAAGAAAGCTGCACCAGCAAAGAAGGCCGCTCCAAAGGGTCGCAAGAAGGCCGCTGCTAAGAAAGCTGTACCAGCAAAGAAGGCCGCTGCTAAGAAAGCTGTACCAGCAAAGAAGGCCGCTGCTAAGAAGACTGCTCCAAAGCGTCGTAAAAAAGCCGCTGCTAAGTAAAACTAATTAAAAAAACCCCGCCATGAAAGTGGCGGGGTTTTTTTAATTCAAGCGATTAACTTTCCGGCTCAAACTGTTCACGCAACTTCGCGTGTACTCCACCAAAAATACGAGCAAGATCCTCCTGATCTTTTTCCGAAAGATGATTCACGAAACGAGAACGGATACTAGCTACATGGTCCGGTGCTGCCTTCACTATCGCATCCCAGCCCTTTTCAGTCATCACAGCGAATTGTCCTCTCTTATCTTTTTCGCAAACTTTACGACAGACCCAACCCGCACTCTCCATAACCTTCATGCGATGAGAGAGTCGGGATTTGGAGATCATTGCAGAATCTGCGAGTTCGCTCATGCGGATCTGTCGATCCGGAGCTTCGCTAAGGTGAACCAATATTTCATAATCAGAGAGCGAAAGATCGTGTGGATGTAAATCACCTTCCATTGCATCCCATAACCGCCGAGAAGTCATAATGTAGCTACGCCAGGCCTTCAACTCTAATGGCGAAAGCCATAACGTTCCATCCTCTTTAAACATAGGGACATGATAGTAGATACATGTTGCACTTGATTGATTCTGTGACCACCACAATCTCAAGATAAGGTGACGCTATGGAAGACATGGAAGACATGGAAGAAGTCACAGCGCACAGCGGAATTGAATTTATCCACCAAGACCACTCAATCAGAGCTCAAGACGATTTTTTTAGATTCGTTAATGGTAAGTGGCTTAAGGAGTCCACCATCCCTCATGATCGTTCTTCAGACGGAGCGTTTACATGGCTGCGCGAACGAAGCGAGATGCAAGTCAAGGAGATCATCGAAGAGCTAGCGAAGCAACCATCCTTACCTGGATCGGTGGCTGCAAAAATCGGAGATATCTACACCTCGTTTATGGATGAATCGAGAATTGAAGAGGCGGGAATCTCCCCTATCGCTGTCGATCTCATGGATGCTCAATCCATCTCTTCCGCCGATGATCTCTTGCAGGTGATGGGGAACCTAGAGTCACGAGGTGGCGGTGGTCTTTTCTACACCTATATCAGCAACGACCAGAAGAATTCATCCCGATATATTGCATATCTTGGACAATCCGGGCTCAGCCTTCCAGACGAGTCTTATTACCATGAAAGCGAATTCGAAGGGATCAGAATTAGTTTCGTCGAACATATGGCAAAGATGTTTGCCCTAGCCGGAATCGAAGACGGGCGCTCACACTCTCTTCGAATCTTGGAATTAGAAAAAGTTATTGCCTCCTTTCATTGGGATCAGGTGAGAGATCGCAATGCAGAGGCAACCTATAACAAGATGACTTTTCAGGAGCTGCAAGATATTTCTGATGGTTTCAATTGGATCCTTTGGCTGAGCGCTTCTAAAACACCGCAAAAGGTCGTTGATGAAGCTGTCATTCGACAGCCCTCGTTTTTTACTGGTATCGGTAATTTATTAAAGAATTTTGATCGAGACTCGTGGAGTTCTTGGCTCATGTGGCACATCATCAGCGGTAGTGCATCTTTCTTAAGCAAAGATTTTGTTGACGAGAACTTTAACTTCTACGGCAAAACTCTCTCTGGCACGCCGGATTTGCGTGAACGGTGGAAGCGTGGAGTATCGCTCGTCGAGGGTTCGCTAGGTGAAGCGATTGGTGAAATTTATGTTGAGCGTCATTTCTCTCTCGCATCAAAAGATCGGATGATGCAGTTGGTCGACAATCTGATCGAGGCATTCGATAGCGAAATTGAATCTCTTGCTTGGATGACGCCACCAACCAAGAAAAGGGCCAGGGAGAAGTTGCAGAAATTCGTTCCAAAAATTGGGTTTCCTGATAAGTGGCGTGACTACAGTGCTCTGCAGATCTCTTCAACTGATTTGATAGGAAATCTCAGTTCTCTGGCTACCTTTGAACAAGAGTATGAATTTGCAAAGTTGGGATCGCCAATCGATCGATTGGAATGGCACATCACGCCTCAGACAGTGAATGCTTATTACAGTCGAGTGATGAATGAGATTGTCTTTCCTGCTGCAATTTTGCAGGCACCATTTTTCGATTTACGCGCCGATGACGCTGTCAACTATGGTGGAATTGGAGCCGTTATCGGTCACGAGATGGGCCATGGCTTCGACGACCAGGGTTCAAAATATGATGGTGAGGGTAATCTACAAAATTGGTGGAGCGACGCGGATCGACGCGAATTCGAATTACTCACTGCCGCTTTGATCGAACAATATGAGGGACTACAACCAGAGGCTGCCCCGGACGCTCATGTAAATGGCGCATTAACTATCGGTGAGAATATTGGTGATCTGGGCGGACTGATGATCGCATATCGTGCGTACCAGATATCTCTGCGAGGAGAGCCAGCACCGGTCATCGATGGCTTAACTGGCGACCAGCGATTCTTCATAAGCTATGCGCAGATTTGGCGTGGAAAGGTTCGCCCAGAAGAAATTCGGCGTCGAATAGTAACCGATCCCCACAGTCCACCCGAATTTAGAGTAAACCAGGTCTTGAAAAATATTCCAGAATTCTATGAAGCTTTTGAAGTCCAAGTGGGCGACGGCTTATACCTTCCCGAATCAGATCGAGTGAAAATCTGGTAACGAAGAATTCTTTAGCCAATTACATTAAAGTTTTGCGGCTAAGCGCGCCTCTCGACGAACCTTTTGCTCTGCTGGATTTGGCACTGGCACAGCAGATAAAAGGCGCTGCGTATAAGGGTCCTGCGGATTCTTGAGGATTTGATCGCGACTACCTACTTCGACCAACCTGCCATTTTGCATCACAGCAATTCGATGAGACAAAATGTCGACGACTGCCAAATCATGACTAATAAAGAGGCAAGCGAATTTCAGTTGCTCCTGTAGCTCCTGTAACAGCTCTAAAAAGCGCGCTTGTACCGATACATCGAGAGCAGATGTTGGTTCGTCGGCGATGAGAATATCCGGCGTTAACGCTAACGCGCGAGCAATACCGACACGTTGGCGCTGACCACCAGATAGTTCATGGGGATACCGATTGCGATAACTGCGTGGTAGCTCAACTTTTGCAAGAAGTTCTTCCACCATATGATCGAGCTCAGCGCCCTTTGCAATGCCGGCCAATAAGATTGGTTCTCCGATGCTCTCGCCGATTGGAAGGCGAGGGTTCAGTGATGAAGCAGGATCTTGAAAGACAATACCTGTGTGGCGACGAATTCCCTTAAGCTCTCTAAGAGATGCCTTAGAAATGTCGTTACCGACAATGTTAATAGATCCGTCCTTGATTGGAATAAGACCAATCGAGGCGCGACCAACAGTTGTCTTACCGGAGCCCGACTCACCAACGAGACCTACGATCTCACCTGGGTAAATCTCAAGGTTGAACTCTTTAACAGCAGTGAAGGCTGGGATACGGCCACGCTTTGGATATTCGATTGTTACGTTCTCAAGCTTGATCACTGGAGCTGGTTTTGCATCCACCTGGTACGGTAACGGACGAGCCGTCGTTGACCCAAGCTTTGGAACGGCACCTAGGAGTTCTTGTGTGTAAGGGTGCTCTGGACGATTGAATATCTGATCAGCGCTTCCGTGTTCTACGGTGATTCCATCCTTCATCACCAAGATCTCATCTGCCAAGTCGGCGACAACGCCCATATCGTGTGTGATCAAGAGGATAGCTGAGTTGAGTCGAGTCTTGAGGCCTCGCATCAAATCAAGGATTTCAGCTTGGACTGTTACATCGAGTGCTGTGGTTGGTTCATCGGCAATCAAGAGCGCAGGATCGCAGGCTAGCGCTTGTGCGATGATTGCACGCTGTCGCTGTCCACCAGAGAGCTGGTGTGGGTACTTATCAAAAGCGGTCACTGGATCAGGAATCTCTACCATGCTAATAAGTTCGATAGCACGGAGTCTGGCCTCAGATGGATCCATAGTGAAGTGCGTTCGCAGTGTCTCAACAATCTGGAATCCAATTGTGTAAACCGGGTTCAGGGCTGTCATTGGCTCCTGGAAAATGTATGCAACTTCTTTGCCGCGGAATTTACGAAGCGTCTTATTCGGAGCTCCGAGGACCTCTGTTCCCTTCACCTTCACGCTACCTGCCAAGCGAGAATTACTTGCCAGAAGAGACATGATGCCCATCGCAGTGGTCGACTTACCTGAACCAGATTCGCCGACGATCGCAAGAACTCGACCTGCCTCGAGTTCAAAATTCATATTAATCGCTGCTGGGTACCAGGTTCCATCCACCCAGAACTCAATTGTGTAGTTCTGCACCTTTAACACGGGATCGCTCATGAGTGTAACCTTTCCAATCCGTTGTCCTGTGAGAAGATGAGTGCATGACGGTACGCAGTAATACTGATCTTTATCGGCCGAGGAGCGTCTACGCCTCGATTGCTGTAACAATTTTTTTTGTGATTGGCCTGGCAGCAGAATCGGTCAACCACGGAACTATCCTCGAAAGAGTTGATGCTTTTCTGTGGGGTGCCTTTGTTCTGACTGGCGCATACCTGCTCTTCTACCGTCCATGTGTGATCTACTTCGATGAAGGGGTCACCATTATCAATCCCTTCAAAAGCCATACCCTGGGATGGGACATGGTCGAAAGCATCGAAGCCCAATACACCATGAGCTTGCAGGTCAAAGGAAAAATCATTAGAGCTTGGGCTGCTCCAGCTCCCGGTCGATATCACTCCCGGAGTCTGCACCTCTCTGAAATCAAAGGAATGAAAATCGGATACGACGGTTTGATCCGCCCGGGTGAATCCCCACGCAGTGATTCGGGGCAAGCCAGCTACCTCGCGAAATTGCGTCTCGAAGCCTTCAAATCCCTCAACATCGAGCCAGCTACTGCCTCCGAAACCATCAACTACCCAGGCATAACTCTTCTCGTTGCCCTCTTCGTGATGGCCCTCGGCGCGAACATCTAAATCTAATGCCGGTCTATGAACGCTCATGGCGTCTCTCGCTCTTTAGCAACATCGACATCGCGCTGACGATCCTTCCTTGAGATTCTTCGGCGCTGACGGGGATCGAATGCATCGCGGAGTCCATCACCAATAAAGTTGACAGACAAGGCGATCGAGACGATGAAGAACCCTGGATACCAAAAGAGCCATGGGCGGGATGTAAACGAATCCTGATACTGACTGATGAGCAAGCCCAAAGAAACATCCGGAGCGACAACACCAAATCCGATGTAAGAGAGCGCAGTCTCAAGGAGAATCGCACCCGACATGAGAAGAGTTACCGAGACAATGATAATTCCCACTGCATTTGGCAAAATATGCTTAAAGATAATACGGCGATTGCTTGCACCAGCTACGCGAGCGGCGTCCACAAACTCCAGCTCACGAAGCTTCAAGAACTCGCCTCGAACAAGACGACTAAGTCCAGTCCAAGCAAATAACCCGAGGTACATCGCCAAGAATGGAACTCCGAGGTTTCCGTAGTGGTAACCGACGACGGAACCGATGATGATGGATGGAATAGTGATGATGAAATCTGTAAAACGCATCAAGATCGCATCAACTTTCCCCCGATAGAAGCCGGAGATAGAGCCGATGATGGTTCCGAGAGTTCCGCCAATAGCGCCAACGATGAACATGACGAGAATCGAGCGTTGGGCGCCTCGCATAACCAATGCCAAATAATCTCGACCAATGTCATCTTGTCCGAACGGATGCTCCCCTAAACCAAAAGCCTTGGAGAATGGATTAAGGCTTAGCGTTGGGCAGCCGATTTCGCCATGAGGGCAGGCCGCAAAGCCACCTTCAGGTATATCAGCGATGCCATACTTCCACCATCCCTTGATCTTCCAAGGCCCTAAATTAAAGTCGAGTGCAGAGTAGACAATGATGATGAGGGAGATAAGGGTAAGGACTGAGATCATTGCTCCGCGGTGGCGGATGAAACGACCAAAGACAATTTGACGTTGGCTCTTTCCTTCAACCTCTTTATTCGCGATTGCACCTTCGCTTGAGTCGCGCTGAGCTTCCAGAGCCTCTCTCTTATTTCGATTGAAAATCATTATTTTCCGGCCCCCACTCTAATTCGTGGATCTAATGCACTGTATAGAAGATCGGCGATGAGATTGGCGAGCACCGCAAGAGATGCGGTGATGAAGAAGACGGCCATGAGCAGGTTCAGGTCAAAGCTCAGAAGTCCTTGGCGGAACAGGGTGCCCATTCCCACCCATCCGAAGACAGATTCCGTAATGATTGCGCCTCCGATAATTCCCATGAAGTCAGCAACAATGATGGTGGAAAGCGGGATAAGTGTATTTCTGAAAGCGTGACGCATAATGACCGTGCGCTCGTTGAGACCTTTTGCTCGTGCCGTTCGGATGTAATCGCTATTGAGGACTTCAAGAAGGGTTCCGCGGGTAAATCGAATGTAGCCAGCAAACGAGATAAGTAAGAGCGCCAAGGTAGGCAAGATCAGATGCATCAGAGTGTCAAGGGTAACAAACCAATAATTTGTAGGATCGATCTGTGAGTTACTCTGACCAATTGTTGGAACCGGACGGTTATTAATCGCATCTGTCGCCATGTAAGGAGCCCATGTCTGCATCAATTTATCGAGCAAAACAAGTAGACCAAAGATGAAACCAGTAATGGTCGAAGTTCTCATGATTGTGCCACGATCAATCTTGGCAAGAAATCTTCCAGTGAAAAGAGAGAGTGCAATCGTCACCACGGCCATCAGCAGAATCGTTGCGGTGTTGGCATACTGACGCATGAAATAGTTGGCAGGGTAGTAACTCAAGACTCCAATGCCGACAACAAGGAGTGACGCACGCAGGGCGACTTTATTCTCTAAGCCAGTTGAGAGCTGAGTGACTCCACATGCGACACCCACACCAAGAATGGCAAGAACTACGATGCCAAGTCCAGGGTGGATAAACCACTTGAGCAGACTCAGAATCTCAAGCAAGATTGCCGTGAATCCAGCGGCGACTGCGAACACTGTCAAAACCCGCTTGCGGGTTCCCGAAATAATTGCAGACCAAAAAACGCCACTCGCCGTTGAGAAGAAGATAATGGAGGTAAACGGGATTGTCGGCGAAGAGAGGAAGGTGTTGAAACGGATTGCTAGGTACTGCTTGAGCAGAACTGCAACCCAAAATACTGGTAGAGAGAAGAGCAAGAAAGATACAAAAGTCATTGCGTAATCAAAACGACTATATTGGCGAAGAGCTGTAACAATGCCGATTGTGATTCCCAGAATGCAGGCAACGATCGTTGACATTGTGACTAATCGGAGAGTGACTGGAATGGCATTTGCGATCAACTCTGTCACTGGGTGGCCATCTCGTGCATTTCCAAAGTCCACATGTCCGGCGAATCCACCTAAAATCCCACGAAGCCAATAAAAGTAGCGCACTGGTGGTGGGACATTGAGCTGGAGTGTTCTCGTAAGAGTGATTATCTGCTGCTTTGCATTCGGCTCATTACTGGTGCGCAACGCCTCAAGAGGATCTCCCGAAATCGCTGCCAAATTATAGAGAATGAAACTTGAGCCAAAGAGGATGACAAGGAGCACTCCAATACGGCGAGAGATAAAGGCAAACACTCTGCTTACTCCTTAA
>Ga0114959_10004385_pt1 | contig 10834 bp, 5 predicted proteins | sample C_130625_EF_Meta_FD_87317 | JGI IMG/M metagenome (GOLD analysis project Ga0114959, IMG submission 87317) | Freshwater microbial communities from Lake Croche, Canada to study carbon cycling - C_130625_EF_MetaG | ecosystem: Environmental > Aquatic > Freshwater > Lake | place: Lake Croche, Canada...
ACTGGCACGACCGGTCCCACGGGTCCGGTCGATGTCAACCACCCGACCGGCGTCGCCCCGGTGCTGACCCCGAACCAGGGCCCTGTCGGCACGCCCGGCCTCTACAACACCAACACCAGCGGCGCCTCCGCCGGCTCAACCATCATCGCCGGCGCCGGCAACAACAGCGTCTCTGTCGGTGCCGGTGACTTCGCCGTGACATATGCCGGCTACAACAACAGCTTCACTTCAACCGGCAACGGCAACCACCTGATCACCGGCTCGCTCGGCAACGCCATCATCACGGTGAACGGTGCCGGCTACCAGACGATCACCGCGGGTGGCTACAACAACGTCATCACTGTGGGCGGCAACGCCGGCGGCAGCGGCTTCACCATCATCAACGCCGGTGAGGGCAACGAGACCGTGACGGCCGGCAGCGGCAACAACGCCATCTATGCCGGCGGCTACGGCGACCGCATCACGGTGGCCGGCGGCACCAACCTCATCTTCGGCACGCCTGCCGCAGGGAGTTCCACCATCGGCGGCAACGCCACCGTCAACCTGGGTGACACCGCCGGCACCGCGAGCTTCGACTGGGTTTTCCTCGCCGGCTACGGCAACACCGTGAACCTCTCCGCTGGCGTGAACACCATCGCGGCCGGGCTCGGCAATGACACGTTCCATGTCAACGCCCATGGCGGCACGCTGGACCTCACCGGGTTCAACTACACCGATCACCTGGTGCTGAGCGACTTCATCGGCGGCGCGGCTTACACCATCAGCTCCGCCACCCATGCAACCGACAGCAGCCTGGCCGCGAACGACACCCGCTACGTCGTCACCAACGCCAGCAGCCAGCAGGCCACGCTGATCCTGCACAATGTCGGTGCGCAGAACGCCAGCTACCTGACCTCGCACGCTTCGCTCTGAGGGGAAGGCCGGGGGGCAAGCGCCCCCTGGACCTGCCCAGGTTTGGATTGTTCCCAAATGTCGAAGGGGGTTGGAGTGGCAGGAAAACCTGCTACTCCAACCCCCTTCGGCATTTTGGGCAGGGCCTAAACTACTTAGGCGGGTCCAGGGGGCGCTTGCCCCCTGGACTGGCTTACTTCGCCTTCTCCGCAATCACCGCCACCAAATCCCCCACATTCTGCAACCGATCCAGCTCCCGCGTATGGAACTTCATATTGAACCGTTCCTCCGCCGCGATCACGATCTCGATCTGCTTGAAGCTGTCCCAGCCGGCCACATCCTTGGCCGACAGCACCGGCGTCAGTTGCAGATCATCACGCATGAACACGTCAGCAAAAATGTCCTGCAGCCCTGCATAGATCTCAGGCTCGTTCATGGGTTCAGCCCTCCTGAATTTGAATGAATGTCGGTGCGGGCGTGAAACTGGTGAGATCAAGCACGGCCCGGCTGCTGCCGTCCTCGTGCTTTTCCACCACCTCAAACCCCAGACGCGCATAGTGATCCTTCACCATGCCGTTCTTCTTGGTTGGCAGATACTCGCCAATCAACCGCTTGGCGCCGAGCTTTTGCGCCTGCGCCGCGATGAGGTTGAGCGTCGTTGGCTCGACCTGGCGCCCCAGCACCCGGCAGGACATCAGCCAGGTGTCGATCAGCAGATCCTCGCCGGCATTCTCCCCGTCATCCACCATCTTGCCAATGCAGATGGCGATGATGCCGTTATCGACAAACCGGTCGATCAGCCGCAACTGCAACCCAAACGCGCGGTTGGACTGCATGACGCCCACCACATCCTCCTCGGTGTAGCGCCGCGTGGTGAGGTTGAACTGGTTGGTCTTGTTGATGAGCTGCACCGTGCGCTGCAACCCCACCGTATCGAACCGGCGGGTGACCATCACCATCTCCAGCCCGCGCAGATAGGCATCCATATCGGTGGACGACGCCCGCAGCGCTTCCGCCGCCCGGCGCCCCTGATACTGCGCCGTGCGCGCCCGGTCCTCGTCCGTGATCGCCAGACTCTCGAAATACCCGGCATCGGAGACCGCACGCAGATAGGTGATCGGGTCATCCGTCACCTCCGGCACCGCCACCATCGGCAGTTCCTGCCGGATCAGCGCGCGCTCCACCGGATTGTCATCGACAAACACCAGAGCATCCAGGCCAATATTCAGTTCGGCGGCGATCGATCTGATGTTGGTCGCCTTGTCCGTCCAGTTCGCCACAAAGCAGGCGATATCGCCACGCTTCAGCACCATCTCCGGATGGCTCTCGAACGGCTCGACCGCGTTGGCCTCGTCATTCTTGGAGCACACCGCGAGAATGACACCGCGGCGCGACAGATCACGCGCATAGTTTTGAAACGCGGCGTAGCCCTCGCCGAGCGGACTGCCCTGGCCGAGCACGATGCCGTCCATGCCGTCATCGCCGATCACCCCGCCCCACAACGTGTTGTCCAGATCAAGCACCAGGAATTTGAACGACCGCCCCTGCAACGCGCCCAGAATGCGCCCCAGCATGTCACCAAACATCGGCGCCGCCGCCGGGCTGATCTCCTGCTTGGCGCGATGCCACAGCCCGACATCAAACCAGGCCGCCAGACCGTCACGCGCCGCGCGCGCATCCATCGCCAGCAGATCAACACCGTCCTGTGTCGCGAGCGGGCGAAGCTGCTGGTTGATCGCTGTCACCACGCGCGCCGCGGAGCCCGGCAGGCGTGCCTCGTTGTTGCCCATCAGGTCCGGATGCACCTGAATTGCGGTCTGATGGATCACCGGACATTTGAACGCCTCGCGCGCCAGGCGCCAGCATTCGCGAATGCGGTTGATCTGCTCCTCAACCGCCGCATCGCCATCTTCCTGCTCGAAGTTGGCCGAAAGCCCCGCAGCCAGATGATGTGCATCCAGCGCCAGCAGCACCACATTGGGCTTGAACGCATGCAGGTCAGAATTGCTATCCGCGAGTTCCTGCCAATACTGACCGAAATTATTCTCGTAGATATCAATCCAGATGCCGCGGCGCAGCCCCGCCACCCGAATGGCGCCGTGCAGATGCGCCATGGTGCAGGAGCCCAGCAGCGCGAGACGTACTGCCTTGGTCCCCGTCCCCTTGGGCGGCATTGCGCCAAAAATCGCCCGCATGGTCTCGTCCAGCGCGTTGCTGCGCACGAAGTCAATGCGCAGATTGGCCAGCGCCATGCCCTCGACCCACGCTGCCTGCGGATCAGCGGCACCGGCACTGCGCAGCGCGCGCAGCCTGGAACGCCAATTGGGATCTTCCGGCAACCAATGCAGTTGGGTCATGGTTCTGCGTCCTTAACACAACGTCGCCCGCCTCATACCATATGGCATGAGGCGCGGGCGACGAGGAAACACACACTTATACGCAATAATCAGACCGAAGGAATAATCAGACAGCCGGCACCGGCAGACGACCTTCCTCATGGCCATGCCGATCGTAATGATCCTGCGCCGATAAGATCGTCCCATCGGCGATCCCTTCGCGAACATCGGCATAGGTCGCCAGGTAGTAAGCCTCATCGACCTTCATCTGATAAGGGCTGCGGCCCTCCAGATAACCGTGATCAACGAAATGGCTGGCGGCGCTGGCATAGGCACCGGCGTCGATCGCCTCAGCGACATCGGGATACTGTGCACGATACCAATCCTCGTCGACAGGCACCGCCACAAGCAACTTGCGGACGACATCGAGGAACTCGTCATACGTCATGTCTGCCTTGAGGCTGCCCTTACCTGACACAAAGCGTACTGAGTGCCTGAGCGACGAAAACGGGACGAGATAGTTCATTGTGACCTCCAGGTTACGCATTCAAAATATCAAGAAACCGCCGTTTCTACTTATTGTGTAACGGACTGCTTCTTGGAAAGCCATGCGAAGTCTGGTGATTTTTCGCGCTGATCACAAAAAAATTGATCATCACACGGAAAATTTATCGAAAGCGGTCCGCCGCCAACAGGTATCGCGTCACGTAATCCGCAACACCCTCCTCAAGCGACAGAAAGTCACGGTTGTAGCCAAGCCCCACCAGACGCCCCATATTCGCCTGGGTATAGTATTGATATTGTGACCGAATACTTTCTGGCATCTCAACATATTCGATCATTGGCGTGTCACCGCACGCCTTCACTGCCGCAACCGCCAGATCATGGAAGCTGCGCGCCTGCCCGGTGCCAAGATTGAGAATGCCGCCAGACCGCCCGAGCCCCGCAAGCCATACCATAACCGAGACCACGTCATCGACGTGCACGAAATCGCGCAATTGCTGCCCGTCGGCAAAGCCGTCCTTGTAGGACTTGAACAGCTTCACGCTCTGCCCCGGCCGATGCCCCGCCACGATCTTGGATACGAGGCTCTGCATCGCCCCTTTATGATATTCGTTCGGCCCATAAACGTTGAAGAACCGTAACCCAGACCACACCGGCGGCTGCGCCTCGCCACGCGCCAACGCCTTCAGCACCCAGCAATCAAACAGCCATTTGCTCCAGCCATAAAGATTGAGAGGCCGCAGGCGTTGCATGGCGGCGAGATCGTTGCTGTCGTCAAACCCTTCCGCGCCATCGCCATAGGTCGCCGCCGAAGAGGCGTAGATGAAAACGATGCCATGTCGTGCACAGGCCTGCCAGAGCGCCACTGACAGGCTGAAATTGCTCTGCACCACCAGTTCGCCATCCACCGCCGTCGTCGAGGAGATGGCACCCATGTGATAGATCACGCTGATCTCACGCGCATGCGCCTCGATATAGGCCAGCAGATTATCGGGATGTACGATGTCACGCGGCATCCGCTTGGCGATGTTGCGCCATTTGCCGTCGCTGCGCAGCCGGTCGCTGATGACGATGTCGTCCTGACCACCCGCTTCCAGCGCAGCGACAATATTGGAGCCGATAAAGCCGGCGCCTCCGGTGACGATGATCAATTCAGAGCACTCCGTTCCGGTGTAACAGACATATCCAACGCCAGCAGACGCACGCATTCCCGGTAGACATCACCCGGCCTGAGACCGCGCATACACGCCAGATCACGATGGCAGTCAGAGATGCGCGACAGGTAACAGGGGCTGCAGCTCATATCGCGCCGCAGCGCAATCGCGGTCTCACCCATCGGCCCCCATTCGCCGGCATCCACCGAACCGGAATGAATGCCGATGGTCGGCACCCCGAGCGCCGCCGCCATATGCTTGGGGCCGCTATCGTTGCCGACATAGAGCTGACAGGCACGCAGCACATCCGGCAGTTCGGACAGTCGGGTCCGACCCACCAGCATGAACACCCGCTCGGGCCGCAGCACCAGGTCCAGCACCTCCTGCGCCACCGCAAGTTCGTCCGGCCCACCGATCATGATGATGTTGCAGTCCTGATCCTCGATCAGCAGGTCGATCAGGCCGGCGAAATGCACCGGCGGCCATTGCTTGTTCTCGTTGCCCGCCCCCGGATGGATGCACGCCAGCCGGCGGGAGAACAGCTCCGCCGCGATCGGCGCCACAGCCGCAAGCCCCGCGATCCGCGCCCGGCTTTCGGCCAGCACCGGCTGGCGCGCGATCACGTGGCGATCCCCCCCACAGCTCACCCCGATGGCCTCGACGAACTGCACCAGCGCGTCGCTGATATGGGTCCGCTTGGAATGCCGCGCGAGATCGCCCTCCCAATTGACCGCGAGATCAAGCCACGGGAACTGATGTCCAAGCTCGAACCCGCCCAGGAACGTGGCACCGGTATAGGGCAGCACCTTGCGCGTATCACCTTGCCGGCGCAGGTCGAGCGCCAGATCGAAATGATATGGCAGCAGCCGCGCCCGCAGCGCCAGAAGCTCCGCCTCTGTCACCTCGCGTGAGCCCGCAGCCGATTTGGCGAAGAAGAAGCTGAACACATGCATCCGATCAATCGCTGGCTCCAGCGCCGCCAGCGACTGCGAAGCCGGGGCCGCCAGTACATGCAGCTCGGCGTTGGGAAACAGCACCTTCAGCCGCCGCAGCGCCGGCAAGGCGGCGATGAAGTCGCCGATGTGATCCAGCTTTACCACCAGAAGTCGTCGAACGGCGTGGCGCGCCACCACTGGATGGCCGACATGCAGCGCCGTGGTCGGCTCCGCCTCGGGCACGTAATCGTCATAGCCCAGCGACAGATGCGGATTGAAATAAGGATCGCCCTTCAGAAACGCCCCCTGATGCGCCGCGGCAAACCCCCGCGCGTCAAAAATGTCAGCAATCTTCGCCCGGCTGACCATCTCGTGATGGATCAACGTGGTGTGCGGCGTGAAAATCACATGCCGGCCCGAACGCTGCACCCGCAGGCAGAAATCCAGGTCGTTGTTGATGACCGAATGCTGCTCGTCAAACCCGCCCAGCGCGTCAAACACCGCCCGGCTGACCATGAAGCACGCCCCGGTGACCGCGGTAACATTGCGCTGCGTGCGCGCCAGCCCGAACGGCCCCGGCTCGTCCCGCCCGGTGAATCGAAAGCAATGCCGCGCCACGCCCTCGGCGAGAAACATGCCGGCATGCTGCACTTTGCCGTCCGGATACAGCAATTGCGGCCCCACCACCCCCACATCGGGACGCTGCGCGTGCTCCAGCAGGCATTCCAGCCAATCCGAATGCTCCGCCAGCACCTCGATGTCATCATTGAGGAACAGCAGATAGTCACCGGTGGCCTCAGCAGCGCCCAGATTGTTGAAGCGCGACCAGTTGAATTTTTCCTTGATCTGCAAGGTCCGGTCAGCGTTTTGGGCCAGCCAGTCCTTCCATGTGACATTGTCCTCGGCGATGTTGTCCAGGCAGATGAACTCGATGTCGCGCCAGGTGCTGTGCGCCCGGATCGAGTCGAGGCAGGTCTTGACCAGCCCACGCGTGGCAACCGTCGGGATGATGATCGACACGCGCCCTGCCACCGGCGCCGCGCGTCGCACCCGCCAGGTGCCAGGGATGCAGCCGCCCATCACCGCACCGGGAATGCCGCGCCGTCGCAGCGCGCCCTCCAGCGCCCGCGCCTCGTCCGCCGCCGCATCCAGCCAGGGCAGCGCCCGCTGACAGAGCACCTTCGGCACATGCACGATGCGCTCGGCCATTTCGGTGAGCCGCAACACCAGATCATACTCACATCCCGCGTCCAGAACCGCCGCGCGCGACATCACATCGCCCCGCGCCACCCAGAGCCGGCCGATGTAATTGCAGGACAGCAGCAGATCCGGCGACCAATCCGGCTTGAAGAACGCCTTCATCTCGCCGTCCGCCGGATCGACCCGGCGCTCATCGCCATAGATGAAATCCGCCCCACGCCGCACCGCCGCCGCCGCAGCCATCTCGATCAGCGCATCCGCCCCCAGCAGATCGCCAGGCGACAGCACACCGCTGAACGTCGCGGGTGAGACATCCCACGCCCCAGGAGACGACACGAACACCACCCGGTCGACCAGGTCGGCGTCATCGCGCATCAGATCGGCCACCAGCTCCGCCGCATCCGCCACAATCGGCAGCACCACCTCCAGGCGCCAATGCGGATAGACCTGACGCCGCAGCGCGCCGATGGTGGCCAGAAGTCCCCGCAGGCTCGCAACATCAGCCACGCGCAGCCGCATCCGCAGCGCAAAGCACGGCAGCACCCCGGCTGCGGCCATAATGCGCAGGTTCAGATCCTGCTCGGACTGCACCATCTTCGCCCGCAGATTCCAAGGACCCGGCGCATCCGTCGCGGGCTCCGCCTCCACCGCAAAGGCGATCTCCGCGAATGCCCCGGCCTTGTCGCGCACCACCAGCCGCACGTCATGCCGCCCGCGGCGCAGCGCCGCCGGTGGCACCAGCATGGCAAAACCGGGCTGCAAGGCGCCCTCAAACCCCGGAAACGCGTTGCCGATGTCCTCGCGCCTGATACCGTAATAGGCCTCGCCGAGTGAGGTGCCATCGACGAACACCTCAACACCCGCAATGCCCGCCGGCGCCAACGCCCAGCCGGCGATGGACATGAAGCCGCGCACCTTGTCGATGGCGACATTGCCGCCCGGCCCCGGCTCGTATTTCGGCGTGTCGAGATAAAAGCGGATCCCGTTGCCGCCATCCTCCCCCGCACTGTCCTGCGTCATCACCGGGCTTGCCAGCACCGGCAACAGCACCTCGCGCTCTTCGCCACCCTGGCCGGAGAGCACCAGCCGCAGAACCTGCTCGCCGCTGACCTGCTCCCGGGTTCGTCCGGCGAAGTGGAAGCCGGCACGCCTGGCCGCCGGAATGGTCGGGTAGTGATTGCCGACATCAGCGCGCTCACCGCCGATCACCGCAAGGCCCAGCACCTCGCCGTCCAGCTCCACGCTGATGCCCGCCAGCCCTGACGCACAGAACGACCAGCCCTTGACAGCGACATCCCCCGCCTCGGTCAGACTGACCTCATCGCAATGAAAATGCACCTTGGCATCAACCGCCACAGCCCTGCGGATCGGCGCCATCAGACGCAGCACCTCGGTCGCCTGCCGCGTGATGCCGCCGGCCATGCGCGCCGTCACCCGGATGGTCTGCCCGTCAGCAGCGCCCTCCTCCAGCGCCTGCTGAAACAGAAACCCGGCATTCTCGCTGTCCGGATAATCCGGATAGGCGGCACCGACATCGGCGCGCGACACGCCCTTCTCCGCCACGCCGAGCAAGGCGTCGTCCAGATGCACGCGGACCTGGTCGATCGGTGACAGCCCGACCACCCAGCCGCGCAGCTTCAGCACGCCGGACGACGTGACCTCGGTCTCCTCAAGCCGCAGCAGCATCGGCAACGGGGCTGACGCCCGCAGCGCACTCGGCTCAGGCTCCCGCTCGGGCGCCGCCACCGTCTCCGCCATCGTCTCCGCCATCGCAACCGACGTCACGATCAGCCGCGGTGGCTGGTCCTTGGCATGAACGACCACACGGAGTTCAGCGCCCTGCAACGCCGCGACATCCGCAAGCTGCTCAAACCGAAACCCGGACCGCGCGGCGTCCGAATAGCCCGGATTCGCCTCCGCCACGTCCTTGCGCGCCAACCCCAACCGCGCCGCACCGAGCACGCCGGCTGGCCCTGAAACCTCCACCCGCTCCACCTGGGTCATCCCGATCGCCCAGCCCCGCACCATCAGCAGCCCCGAAGGCGTCAGCGTCGCCTCCTCGACCACGGCGAGCAACGCCGCCTCGACCGCCACCGCAACCGGCGTCGGATCGACCGGTGCAGCACGCTCGCTTTCGTCACCGATATGCACAGCCACGGCACAACGACTCTCGCCCGAGGCGGTGCGCGTGATCACCACCAGCTCGGCCGGCCCATGCGGCAGCGCGCTGGACAGGGTACCCGAGAACGCAAACCCCTCCGGTGCCAACGCCGGCAGCCCCGGCAGACGCTCGACCACATCCGGCCGCGACAGCCCGCAGGCCGCAGCACAAAGTCGGGTGCCAGCGACAAACACAGTGATCTCCACCACCCGCGCCGCGCTGAACACATGGCCGAAACCGCTCAGCCGGCTGCCCGGCACGAGCAGCATACCAGGCTCCGGGGCCTCAAGGCGCACCGCTGGCTTCGCTGGCGTGTCCATCACAGGGGCTCGCCGCCTGCCATCTCAGGCCGCGTCCGGCGGTGTCATACGACGGATGATGCCCGTGGTGCTGTGCCCGTCCTCCAGATCGATCAGCCCGACCTCGCCGCCATGGGCGATCACCACATCCCCGCCCACCACCTGATCGGCACGATAATCCGCCCCCTTGAAGATGATGTCGGGCAGCAACGCGGTGATCAGCTCCAGCGGCGTGTCCTCGTCAAACAGCATCACCAGATCCGCCGCCGCCATGCTGGCCATCACCGTGGCGCGCGCCGTCTCGTTCTGCACCGGCCGCGTTGGCCCCTTCAGGCGACGCACCGAGCTGTCGGTGTTCAACGCCACGATCAGCCGGTCGCATTGCGCGCGTGCCTTGGCCAGCAGCCGGACGTGGCCGGGATGGATCAGATCAAAGCAGCCATTGGTGAAGCCCACTTTCAACCCGCGCTGCCGCCACGCCAGCAACTGATCGCGCGCCGCCTCCAGGCCCATCACCTTGTCATCGATGCTCAGCAACTCCTGGCGATGCAGCATCGCCACCAGCTCGGCATGGCTGACGGTCGCCGTGCCCTGCTTGCTGACAGAAACGCCCGCCGCGACATTGGCGACGCGCGCCGCCTTGGCCATGTCGCCATCACAGGCCAGCATGATGGCAAAGCTCGCCACCAGCGTGTCGCCGGCGCCGGACACATCGGCCACCTCGCGCGCCTCGGTGGGCAGATGCAACGGCGGGTGGCCGCGGCGCACCAGGGTGAGGCCGCGCTCGGAGCGGGTGACCAGCACCGCCTCCGCCCCGCTGGCATCCAGCGCCGCCCGCCCGGCCGCGGCCGCCCCGTCATTGTCCACGGCAGAGATCCCCGTTGCGGTGCGAACCTCCAGCTCGTTGGGCGTCAGCACGGTCACCCGGTCATAGGCGGCGAGATCGGCGCGCTTCGGATCGGCGATCACCGGCCGACCGGCAGCGCGCGCCATGGCGATCGCCCGTGGCAGGACCGCATCGGACAGCACGCCTTTGGCGTAATCGGACAGCACGACGACATCGGCCAGCAACAGGCCCTTCGCGAATTCGGCCAGCAGCGCCTCCGCCAGAGCGCCTTCGACCGGTTCGACGACCTCCTCGTCAAGCCGCAGCAACTGATGCGAACCCGACATGAAGCGGGTCTTGATGGTGGTCGGCCGCTTCGGATCGGTGGCGGTCAGCAGGGTGATGCCATCCGCCTCCGGACCAACAGCCGCGATCAGATCAGACGCCGCCTGATCCTGCCCCACCACCCCGACCAAAACCGCCCGGGCGCCCAACGCGGTGATGTTCTTGGCCACATTCCCAGCGCCG
>Ga0114959_10004388_pt1 | contig 10825 bp, 19 predicted proteins | sample C_130625_EF_Meta_FD_87317 | JGI IMG/M metagenome (GOLD analysis project Ga0114959, IMG submission 87317) | Freshwater microbial communities from Lake Croche, Canada to study carbon cycling - C_130625_EF_MetaG | ecosystem: Environmental > Aquatic > Freshwater > Lake | place: Lake Croche, Canada...
AGTTTAGAACTAATTTAGCCTAATTAATGTATAAACTTGTCATATGGCAAGTGCACACCAAAATACCCAAAGCTTAGGTGCTGGCGGTTTATACGGAACCTACACTAATTACGGTGGAGGTGGCGTTGCCGTTGCTCGTTCAGAGCTTGACTATTTACGCATGGGTGTGGGTCGCGAACCCTCCGCAGAATACCCAGACGGTTATTTAGGGACAATTAGAACTCGCCGCGATGATCGTGGACGCCCTAATAGCGTATCTGAGCAGGTCCTTCATGGCCTAAAAGTACGCCAAACGCAACGTGGTTATCAGCGCGGCGTTCATCGCGGCGAGCGCATTGACCCAGGCGATTATTATTTAGCCCCAGAGTTTGCCGTAGATAGAGGCATTAAACGCCAAATGGCCGCTGCGCGCAAAGGCGTGCCCGCAAAGAAATTTACACCGGCTTTTTCATTAGCCCCAGCCCCTCACCTAGTAAATGATGGTAAGGCAAATACTCGTTCTAACGCGCCGTTAGAGATGAACAATAACCGTAAATCACAACTTCGTGGTTTAAGTCCACAATGGAGTTAACATGGGAAAAGTAGGTAGTGCCCTCGCATGGGCTGCAGAAAAAGCAACTTCTGGGGATAAAACAGTTGATTTTTTTCCAACCGAGTCGCGTAAAAAATCATTTGCAAATGGCACAGGTCAACCATCCGCAATTAATGACGCAATTGATGACGCTATTGAAGCGCATGATGCAGATGTAGAACGCAAGCAAAAAAGTGGTGAAAGACGGGCTAAGTTTATTGATTCGGTAGATAACAATTTAGCTGTAGGCACAAGTATGGCCGAAAAAATAGATTACAAAACCCGTAGCGCACTTAAAGAAAATAAAGGAGTTTACTAAAAATGGCATTTTTAGCCCCGTTAATCCCAATTATTGGAGAAGCACTTGCTGGAGGAGCCGCAGTTGCTGGTGAAGCAGCCGCAGGTGGAGCTATTGCTGGAGAAGCCGCTGCAGGAGCTGCAGCCGCTGGCGAAGCTGCCGCTGCAGGAACTGGAGAAGCTGCCGCTGCAGGCGGGCGTTTTAGTCAATTTACTGATGCTGTAAAAACCGCATATGATTCGCCAACTGGAAAGACTGGTAGAGCTGGACATATGCTTAGCGGTGGAGATAATAATAGCGATCAATCAACCACTCAACCATACACGTTAGACCAAGCCAACGCTGCAGCTAATAGACAAGGCGAATTTTTATCAGGCGCGACACAAACTGGGGCTAATTAATGCCTAATACCCCAGATGGTAGATATGGGTATAGGGCGTGGGATAAAGCCATAGGTGTACCAAAAGAGGCAGCGATGCCTCCGCAAGAGTATTTAGGCCCTTTTGCTAGTAATAATGAACGTATGCTAAGCCAGGCCCTTAAAGTTGGTAACTTAACCGCAGCTGAGATACAAGATTATGTACGCCCGCCTTTGCCACAAATAAACCTTTTTCCTAATAAATTTGGGTATGAGACTTCAGAATATGGCATTAAAGATATAGTAGAACTATCTGGTCGAATTCAACAGCGTGTTGATTTCTCAGGGGCGGCTACTACAACCGAATCTACAAGCAGGAACGCGTTAGGAAATACATAATATGGACCTTAGTTCTGTAGACCCGACCGGTGATGGAATGGCTCAAGTTACCCCATATCCAGCGGGAATTCGCGTGTATAATGGTGATAAGCCTTGTACGTCATGCGGTTATATTTTAAATCCTGTTCAAGCATTAAACTCAGATATTTGTCCTGGATGCTCAAGACGTAAAGCGGCAAAACAACTCGCCAATAAGATGGCGTAAGGAGATAACCATGGCAGTAAATGAATCACGTTCATTGAACGAAAGCCTAGAAAATGGCGCAACTGACGGTAAGTACCGTAAGCGTCGCCCTAACACCGAAGTAGCCCCTGGACAGGGTGACCAAACAGTTATAAAGAACCGTGCTGGTCTACATCCTTACATGAACTACGGTTTTATTAACAGCGAAGACCCTAATAAGGTAGTTCCAGGGAAGTAGTCATGGTAACATTTCATGACCGCAGAAGTGGCGAACTTGTTAATTTAGGTAGAGATAGCGAAGGCACTAACTCCAAAATGCGCCTTGATAGCCGCAATACTTTGCCTTATGATTTTTTTCCTACCAAAACTAATCCAACGGAAGTTTCTATAAAACTTCCAGGCGCAGAAACTGAGCAAATATTTCCTTCGATGTCTGCACTAGCTAAGCACCCAAGAGTGCAAAAGCGCATGAAAGACGAGGGTCAAGGCATCATTACCCGTAAAATTATTGCACCATTAGTTGCAAAAGGTTATGACATGTCCGCCAAAGCTATGGATAAAAGTGCTCGTAAAAACAATAAACGCACCGGTAATAGGTTGCGTAAAGAAAATCAAGGACGTTAATCACCATGGCGACACCTAGAAAGAAACCAGGCAACAGATTAACCGCATCTGAAAGAAAGCAAGTTACTAAAAGTAACAAAGCCATTAAAAGAAGACGCGATATTACTGCAGGCGCTAAACAAGGCGGTCTTTGGGCTGACAGCTCAGGACTTGGAGATTCATTACGCGACTTAGACAAAATAAATGCTAAAACAGGAATGTCAGCTGCTGAACAAGCAGATAAAGATGCCGAAGGTACACAATATCAACGCGTAAAAACCAAAGAAGAAGTAGCAACTGGAGAGAGCAAAGGCCAACAATTTAGAGGTCATGGCGGTTCTGTATTTCGTGACGCAGAGAGTAGAAACAAACATAACAAGCGTTTTATTAATGATATGATGCGAGCTGGTGCACCAATTCCGGAGTCTATGCACAGGGAACTTGAGGCGCATCAACAAATGTTTGAGACAACCAAAGACCCAGCTAAGAGAGAAGATTCTAGAAAAAGAATTGGGCGTATGTTACAGGCAGGTGCAATTAACCCAAGTAAATTTCCTAATGGAACTGCGTGCCAAACCCCAAATTGCCCAAATAGCACAAAAGACGACGTTGTTTGCTCAACGTGTCTAGGCGGCGCAAAAGGTAGCCGTACTGAAGGTATGAAAACTACAGGAACTAAAATGCAGACTGCTGATGTGGCAGGCGCAGGTTACAGAGATAAACCTCAACGAGCACCTAAAGACCTCACAAAAACAAAGAGTACTAAACCAAGAAAGGCGGCATAAAATGCCATTTGAATTTCACGACAGACGCACAAACACCTTACACCCACTAGCTACTCAAGCTAGTTTGCACAATAAAGAAACAGGTTCTGTTCACGCTTTTGATTCACTTCACGCTTTAGTTACAAGTCCAGAAGGACAAGCAGGAATGAAAGCAGCTGGTAAGGGCAGATTTGCTCGTAAAGTTATTGCACCAATAACTGCTAGATTAGGCGATGCTGCTGCTAAGCTGGCAGATAGATTAGAGCCAAAAGCAGATAAAATTGCAAGAGCAAAAGCGGCAGAAAAAGCTAAAAACACTTACACGGATGTTTCTGGCCGTGAGCAAAAGTGGTCAGACTTTTAAAAATAATATGATAGGCTAACCACCTATCTAACAGGAGCACTATATGTCTAATAAAGAAGAGCAAGAACCGTATTTTCGTTTACTGGTCTGTAAGAACTGTCGTACCATTGACGAACTGCCTTCCGCTGAGGAAGACCCAGGCAACACCCTTTTAAACATTACAGTAGAGCGCCATGGTGATTTGCATTATGGCCGTCTATGGAATGTGCCTAAAGCCGTTTGGTCTACCCCAGCCCTTAAAGAAGATGTAATTAAGCAGTTATCTGGTGGCGAAGGCGAAGGTCTAGGACTACCTTTCTACAATACTCGTATGCAGTTTGCAGAAGACGCTATGACCTGTTATAGTATCCATAACCGCCCAAGTGGACAATGCCCTGACTATAAATCAGACAAAAAGAAACTTTCAGCGGGTACTGAGCAAATGCGTAAAGCAGAAAACTTAGACAAATACGCAGGCCCAACCATTTATCTGTGCGATTTTTGCCCAGTTAAGTCGTTTAACATGGTAAAAACACACGACAAAATCAAAGCATTTGACTAAAAGGAGTCACAAAATGGCAAACGGAACACCAACCTCACCAATTGAAACTGAAATTGAAACTGAAAAAATCCCTAAGTTTGAAACCGGATTTATTGTCCTTAAGGGAGAAAGCGGTGCTTGGCACGTACTGACAGACATCACGGCTAAAATAGAACTTGAGCGTGAAGTTGCCGTTAATGAGGTAAGGGCCGCTACTACTGAAATTACCTATTCTATTGGTCAACAACAGTTAGCTGCCCTTGTTTTGTCAGCACTTTCACCACAACCTTCAGATGTCAACCTAGAAGACCCAACTGAGGGTACAATAAAAGAGTAAGCACATTCGTTAGGAGCCCATCATGTTTGCGGAAATGTCCTGTAAGTGCGGTTCAACCTTGCAACTTGATGGGTTTAACGAAAGTTTAACTGAGTTCACAGTAATACGGTTTTTAGAGGCTCACACGGGTTGTGGTTTTGTAACCCCCGTAAAAAATGAATTCCCAGAAAAAACAACTCGTAGAGAATTTGAAATAAAACAACCTAACTGGACTATAGTTTCTGTTGATGACGATGAAGAGGATTAAGTGTTAGAACCAACAGAGACATCATATTTTAGCAAACCTTCTGTCGGACTAGACCCTAGGTTATTTAGGGATGGAAACCTACACGGTTTAGTTCGTTCAGCCATTTTACAATTGTTATTTAATCATTTAAACAGTAAATATACTGGCGGAGAATCTTGGTCTCATGTGTGGCTTGCCGGATCGGGAGTTTCGTATCAGTGGGCTGCTCACCGTGACCCAGGTGATTTAGATTGCTTAATTGGAATTGATTACGTTAGATTTAGACAATCAAATACTAAATTTATGGGGTTAAGTAACCAAGAGGTTGCCTCAATGCTTAACGAAGGTTTCCGAGAAGAACTTCATCCAATCACTGATAGATTCTTAGACTCGTTTGAGTTAACTTTTTATGTAAATGTGCGTAGTAACATCGCTGATATTAAGCCCTACGCCGCGTATTCTTTGACAGACGATAATTGGACTGTCACACCTAGTATGGACACTGTTCAAGCTAACCCAGCTTGGTTAAATGCAATAGAAAATGACAGACTACTAGCAATTGATATATTGTCAAAATATGTAGCCGCTAAAAACAAGTACGAGCAAGCAAGCAACGATGCTATTAAAGCAAATGCTCGTTCAGAAATGCGTATGTCTATGTCACAAGGTTCCTCGTTGTATAGTAGTATCCATAATGAACGTTCTACCGCCTTTAGCCCATCGGGCGAAGGGTATTCAGATTTTGCTAATTATCGTTGGCAATCAGGTAAACAATCAGGAGTAATTCAGTCACTTCGTACTTTGAAGGCTGAGATGGATGCCGAAGATGAAGCACTAAACAAGTCAAAATACGGAGTAGATTTGCCAGACGCGAATACTTTAATTCGCCGTGCCGCAACTCGTCACCAATACTAGAAAGATTTAATCGTGGCAATTGTCATGTTCCTTGACGGCGTATTGCGTTCTGAAAATAAGACACCAATATTTGAAGGCGTTTCTCTGTATAAAGCCCTAAATGTTAATGGGCTCGTTAGCCTTGCTTGTGATGACCAAGAAGAAGCTAATCGTTGGTGCAAAGAGCATAAACTAGTAGACATCGATGGGTTTATTTCTAATAAAACAGTTGGTGAATACGAGGATAGGGACTTTCGCAAAATACAGCACCAACAGGCCTCTGCGCCCATTCATATGGTTATTACAGCAGACATGGACTTAGCCGTTAAATGCCTTGAGAACGGCATTAAAACCCTTCTTTGGCTACATCCTGTCTATCTGAGTGCTAAGTTTAGACCAGACGGTAGAGAAGGTCGCAAAAGTTGGGATGCTGTCGTTGGTGAACTAGACAGACAGGTACAACTTATGCTTGAGGATGACCGTCTATGAAAATAATTTATTTAGGTGCGGAAGTACCAAGCAATAGGTCTATTTTAGACCACGCTAACGCTAAAAAAGTTGGTGTTAGTTATTGGGGCCTTGTAAAGCGTGGCTTACCAAAGACTAAGAAATACCTATTAGAGAATTACTTTAAAGACGAAGTAGAGGTATATGTATATCCAGGCATCCCAGCTACATCCAACTTAACAGATGAAGAATTAGATGACTTTTGTGCCGATTATGAAGAGTTTATTTCAGATAACCTGAATAGAATTACCCTTTTTACCGAAATAACCCACCCAAGCCTGTCACAAGAGTTTATTATCCAGCAGCGAGCTACTGCGTGGCATGAAGTAGATGACACTAAGTTTGGCGTTGTTTATACCGAGGGTAGCTTAGAAAGCCTTGCTACTAGATATTTAAATGTTTTTATTCCTGGAGATGTGGCGGAAACACTTGAGCCAATGTGTCGCAAATTTTCTTCACAGCACGGTACTAAGTTTCATATCTTAGGGTCTATTAAGCCTGATAAGTTTCACAACTCGCCGTTTGAGACTACTAGCACGCTTGCATGGTTATCCCCTATGATGAGGGGCGAAACTATTGTATGGTTTGGTAATCAATTGCACCGTTACCCTAAGCGTATGAAAGACCAAGCCAGGTCTAGATACAAGGCTGCGTATGAAGAAGCTAACTTAGATTTTGATAAAATACTGGCAGATGACGCAGTAGAAATATCTAAATTAGCGGTGTGGTCGTACACACAATTAGAGAATTGGGCATTAAAAACTAGTTTAGGGCTAGTAACTAGCGCCAGTGCTTTGCCACCCACCGATTTATCGGAAACACCCCCCTCTACTGTTACTGGTGAGGGGTCTGAAGTGCGGAAACTTGAGACAAGAAATCCTGCCGAAATGCGTACTTTACCTGTGCTTGGCGTTGATGTTTCACGAGTAATTGAGACAGACCAAGATGGTCGCGATGTTATCAAAGATGTCCCTGTTCTTCGTTCAAATAGCACTAGCCTACGCCAGTGTAATACTTGTTTTGTAAAAGATAATTGCCCTGCTTTTAAGGTAGATAACCCTTGTGCATTTAACTTACCCGTTGAAGTTAAAACTAAAGAACAACTTAAGGGTCTAATTAACTCACTCCTTGAAATACAAGGGCAACGAGTGGCATTTGCCAAGTTTGCCGAGGATTTAAACGGCGGATACCCTGACCCAAATACAGGTTTAGAAATGGATAGATTCTTTAAAATGCTTAAGACTATTAAAGAGTTAGACGAGTCAAAAGAGATGATGCGAGTTACCCTGGAACGCGGAAATTCGGCTGGAGTTTTGTCTAGTTTATTCGGTGATAGGGCTCAAAAATTAAGTGAATTACCTAATAATGGGCTTAATGAAAATCAGACAAATGAGGTAATTAAAAAGATAACTGACATTTAGGGCTAGTTACTAGCCCACCCTATTTTGACACAAATTGATATAGTATTAATTTCACGCAAAATAACACACCCACCACTCGCTTCCGGATCATCTTCTAGCAGGGATGACCTATACTAGAACACTACCCCAAACAAATAAAAGAATAGGAAATGCTATGTCATTATCATTTAAATTAACAAACGACTTCGTAGAAGGCTACAAGAATAAAGTAGTACCTTGGGGGTTTAAAGATGTTGCTGGTAACTCTGTCGGAGAGATTACCTTTCTTCGTACTTATTCTCGCCTAAAGGCTGATGGTACTAAAGAAACTTGGACTGATGTATGTGAGCGTGTCATCAACGGTATGTACTCGCTTCAGAAAGACCACGCTAAGACTAACCGTTTGCCTTGGAACGACGCTAAGGCACAGGCTTCCGCTAAAGAAGCGTTTGACCGCCTGTTTAATCTTAAGTGGACTCCGCCTGGCCGAGGTCTTTGGGTAATGGGTACCCCGTTGGTAAATGAGCAAAAGAATAGTGCTGCTTTGCAGAATTGCGCATTTGTTTCTACTAATGAAATGTCTAAAAACAACCCTGCTAAGCCGTTTGCGTTCTTGATGGAAGCCTCGATGCTGGGTGTGGGTGTGGGCTTTGATGACAAAGGTGCCGATAAAGGCTTTGACATCTATGAGCCAAAAGGCGAACAAGTGTTCGATATCTCTGACACGCGAGAGGGTTGGGTAGATAGTACTGTTGCTTTAATAAATGCTTATTTAAAGCCAGACCAGCCTACTTGGGTATTTAATTACGACAGCATTAGACCATTTGGCGCACCTATCGCTACCTTCGGCGGAACTGCTGCGGGACACGAACCGCTTCTAAAATTGCACACGCACATTAGAAAACTCTTTGCTGGTAGGGCTGGAAATAAGATAACCCGAATTGATATTGCGGATATAGGCAATATGATTGGTGTTTGCGTAGTTTCAGGTAACGTTCGCCGTTCTGCTGAGCTGTTGCTTGGGCGTATAGATGACGATAACTTCTTAAATCTCAAAAACGCTGAGCGTTTCCCAGAACGTAACTCTTATGACCCAGAAAATCCAGGTTGGGCTTGGATGTCTAATAACTCTGTAGAAACCGCTGTGGGTACAGACCTCTCACCTATCGTGGATGGTATTGCTCTCAACGGTGAACCTGGAGTTATCTGGATGGATGTAACTCGTAAGTATGGTCGTTTGGCTGACCAACCCAACAATAAAGACTGGCGTGCTGCGGGCTATAACCCATGTGCCGAGCAATCTCTCGAATCGTTTGAGTGCTGTACTCTGGTAGAAACTTATCTAAATAGACACGATAGCCTAGAGGATTACAAGCGTACTCTCAAGTTTGCTTATCTCTATGCTAAGACTGTTACACTCTTGCCTACTCACTGGGAAGAAACCAACGCTATCATGCAAAGGAACCGTCGCATTGGAACTTCTATGTCTGGTGTGGCTAACTTCGCTGACATCAACGGGCTTCCAGTGCTTCGTGAGTGGATGGATGAAGGCTACAAGACTATCGTTAATTACGATAAAAGCTATTCTGAGTGGCTTGGAATACGAGAAAGCATTAAAACAACTACAATAAAGCCTTCTGGTACTGTATCTATTCTCTCTGGTGAAAGTCCAGGCGTACATTGGACTCCAGGCGGCGAATACTTTTTGCGTGCCATCCGCTTTGGTAATGATGACCCTATGCTCTCTCTCTTTAAAATGGCTAATTACCGAGTAGAACCTGCTAGTGAAAACCCTACTAAAACTTCTGTGGTGTTCTTCCCTATTAAATCTCTTGCTAAGCGTTCTGAAAAAGATGTATCTATCTACGAAAAGGTTGCTCTCGCTGCGACTGCTCAACGCTGGTGGTCAGATAACTCTGTGTCTGTGACTATCTCTTTTGACGCTGAAAAAGAAATTAAAGATGTAGGTACAGTTCTCCACATGTACGACGGTCAGTTAAAAACGATCTCTTTCTTGCCAATGGGTAACCATGTCTATCCTCAAATGCCTTACTCTCAAATCTCTCAAGCGGAATACGACCAGTATGCTATGGAACTATTCCCTATTGACTTTGCTGGAGTGTATCAGGGCTTAGGTATTGAGGCTATCGGTGAGGCTTATTGTACTACTGACGCTTGTGAAATAAAACTAATTAAAGACAACCAATAAATCTCTCTCTCTCTCTCTCTCTCATTAAAGCCCATAGCCAAATACGGTTATGGGCTTTTTTGCTATTTAAATCTCTCGCTCTTTTACCTCTCCTACATCTCTCCCGCCCTAAACTGAGCTGGTCCCAAGAACTTTGGGCAATAAAAAAGCCCTCATTTCTGAGGGCTTAATTATTTAATTGCTATTTAATTCATGGCTACTGCCACTAGGAAACCGAAGGTTATAAAGACTACTGGTGATAATCTCAGGTCTTTTGCGTTAGAGAGCATTACTACAAAGAACCCTATTACAAGCGACAGCACAGCCAATACTGGCAAGAATACAAGGGCTACTCCCCATGAGAACCATGCCAAAATCATAGACAAAATTGCTAATAGTTTTACATCACCCATGCCCATTACATCAAACTTAACGCTTAGTAATAAGCCTAATAGGATAGTTCCTATAAAGAATAGGATAGAGATACCTAACTTAGCCCACTCGCCCTGCCAGATTGCTAAGGTCAGCCAACACAACAAGGTTAGTAACATTAGAGGCAAAACTATCTTATTAGGAACTCTGTGTCGGTAGGTGTCCAGCCAGATAATCGGTATCATAGCACCAGCAACATAGGCTAGTGGTATCAGGCTTATTAGTAATTGTAATTCGGGTATTGTCATTTAGTTATCCTCATAGTATTCTCTGTGTTCGGATTTGCTTTGTGGGTCATAGAACCCACCCTCGCCCTTACAATCAGGGCAAGCCTCTTTATCATCAAGCGTGCCAGCACCGTTACAGTTCTCGCACTCGGTAAAACAGACAGGGCAACTCTCGTCACAATCACTCTCTCGGTCTGTATAAGGGCTTTCTAGCCAACCGTCATAGTCAAACATTACTCCTCACTCTCAACATCTATGACCTCGTTGCTGGCATTTAATAGGGTTACTTCATCTATCTCAACGCCAGTTTTGTAATAAGTTTCTTGGGCTTTGTCTAAGACATCACCCCAGTATTCCTCACCCTCAGTTATTATTTCGTAGATTTGATGAACCTCTATTGTCCATTTAGCCATTTACTTCTCTCTCACTCTCGTAATCGCTTTCCCAATAGGTCAAGTCCTCGTTGTTCATAATAGCGTTGATGTAGTCATACCTCTCGCTATCGGATAGGTTGTCTAAAACTAGGTATTGGAACTCGCTAATTTTATCTGGG
>Ga0114959_10004393_pt1 | contig 10822 bp, 11 predicted proteins | sample C_130625_EF_Meta_FD_87317 | JGI IMG/M metagenome (GOLD analysis project Ga0114959, IMG submission 87317) | Freshwater microbial communities from Lake Croche, Canada to study carbon cycling - C_130625_EF_MetaG | ecosystem: Environmental > Aquatic > Freshwater > Lake | place: Lake Croche, Canada...
ACAGAAACGGCCACACAGACGTTAATGTCTATGCGGTTTAAACAGAATTCTAAACTGGATAGTCTGCACCCGTCTCGCGACGGGCGCATGGTCAGCCAATCAGTTCGCCGAGAGCGCCTTGATACGGGCCGACAGACGCGAAAGCTTGCGCGCCACAGTGTTGAGATGGGACACGCCCTTGATCACAGCACGCTGCATCTCCGGCTGGGCCATGCGCAGCGCCTCGGCGGCCTGCGTCTTGTCGCCGGAGGCGATCGCCATCTCAACCTTCTTGACGAAGGTGCGCATACGCGACTTGCGCGCTGCGTTCCGCTCGGTGCGAACGGCGATCTGACGGATGCGCTTGCGCGCCGAAGCATTATTGGCCATGGGCTCTCTTTGGTCCTCTTTGAAGTCCCGAAAGGCCGGCAAGCCGACCCGACTGATATTCACACAACCGACATCTTGCCATCATCGCCCCAAATTGGCCAGGACGAGAGCAGGCAAATCGCCGAAACATTCCGTGAGCCCGGCCAGGGGCCGAGCGGGCTGTGCGTCTTAGGCATCGGGGGGGCGGGAGTCAACAAAACTCGCCACGACTCTGGGTTGAAAGAACGGCGAGGGCGTCTCCCCCTGGCGGGGTCCAGGGGCGTCAGGCGCAGTATACACTCGCACGACGCCCCTGGCATTCCTTTCACCCGTGAAACTTCGCCGGCCGCTTGTTTGCAAACGCATCCATACCCTCGCGCTGATCCGCCGTTCCAAACATCGCCAGGAACAATCCGCGCTCCACCCGCACCCCTTCGGCAAGCGTCGTCTCATACGCAGCATTCACCGCCTTCTTGGAGAGCAGGGCGGCCAGGCTCGACTGGTTGGCGATCTTGTCGCCAAGCTTCCAGGCCTCCTCCAGCAGGTCAGCCGCCGGCACAACGCGGGCCACCAGGTTCGAACGCTCGGCCTCGGCGGCGTCCATCATGCGGCCGGTGAGGACGAGGTCCATCGCCTTGGACTTGCCCACCGCCCGCGTCAGGCGCTGCGTGCCGCCGGCGCCGGGGATGACGCCGAGATTGATCTCGGGCTGGCCGAAACGGGCGCTGTCAGCGGCGATGATCAGATCGCACATCATCGCCAGCTCACAGCCACCGCCGAGCGCCACACCCGCGACGGCGGCGATCACCGGCTTGCGGATACGCAGGATGGTCTCCCAGGGGGCGATGAAGTCCTGGAACATCACATCCGGATAGGTACGGTCCTTCATCTCCTTGATGTCGGCGCCGGCGGCAAAGGCACGCTCAGAGCCGGTGAGGACGATGCAGCCGATGGCCGGGTCGGCGTCATAGGCCAGCAAGGCGGCACCGAGTTCGGCCATCAACTGGTCGCACAGCGCGTTCAGCGATTTGGGGCGGTTGAGCGTGATGAGCGCCACGCGGCCGCGGGTCTCAGTGAGGATCATTTCGGGTGCGGACATGGAAGCTCTCCCTTGGGTTTGCCCTTATCTAGTCACGCCTGGGTACGCGGACAATGGAAGCTGCTGCGGCCGGACTGGGTGAGGCGGGCGATGCCGTCGCAGCCAGGCGGACCGGGGCAGCGCTCACACGCCTCGCCCTCGCGGCCATAAACCTTCCAGGCATGCTGGAAATAGCCCAGCTCACCGTCAGGCTGGACGTAGTCGCGCAGCGAGGAGCCGCCGGCGGCGATGGCCTCGGTGAGTGTCGCCTTGATTTCGCGCACCAGGGTTGCGGCCTCGCGGGGGCTGACATCGCGCGCCAGCCGCTCGGGGCTGAGCTTCGCGCGGAACAGCGCCTCGCACACATATATATTACCAAGCCCGGCCACATTGCGCTGATCGAGCAAGGCCGCCTTGATCGGCGTGACGCGGCCGGCGAGGCGTTCTTGCAGATGCGTCCTGGTAAAGCCGCGCTCCAGGGGCTCGGGGCCGAGATGGACCAGCAGGCGGTGCTGATCCTCGGCCTGGGTCGCCACCAGATCGACCGAGCCGAAACGCCGCGGATCGACAAAGCCGATGCGGGCGCCGTCCTCGGTCTCAAGCGTGAGATGCTCATGGAGCGGGATATCGTTGCGCCCCGTCTCGGTGATCACCATGCGGCCGGACATGCCGAGATGGATCAGCACGCTCTGCCCGGCATCAAGCCGCATCAGAATGTATTTGGCGCGACGACGAAACCCCAGCACCACGGCACCTTGCAGCGTCTGGGCAAGCCCGGCGGGGAAGGGGAAGCGCATGTCCGGCCGATGTACCATCGCACGGGAGATTCGGCGACCGTCGAGCCTGGCCTGAAGGCCGCGCATCACGGTTTCAACTTCTGGGAGTTCCGGCATGACGCGGAACCCTATACATAAGAGCGATGAGCGACAAACCGGCTGACACCATCGATTTCGGCTTCCAATCCGTCCCGCGCGCCGAGAAGCGCCTGCGGGTGCGCGAGGTGTTTGACAGCGTGGCGCCGAAATACGACCTGATGAACGATCTGATGTCGCTCGGCATCCAGCGCGTGTGGAAGCGCATCTTCCTCAACGCGCTGACGCCGACACGCAGACGCGATTTGCTCGATCTGGCGGGTGGCACCGGGGACATCACCTTCGGCTGGCTCGGCATGGGTGGCGGGCCGGCGATCCTGTCCGACATCAATCCCTCGATGCTGTCTGTTGGGCGGGACCGGGCGATGGCGAATGGGTTTGCCGGCGACATCACCGTGCTGACCGCAGATGCCGAGCATCTGCCGCTGCCCAACGGATGTGTGGACACCGTCACCATGGCGTTCGGGCTGCGCAACTGCACGGACAAGGACGCGGTGCTGGCCGAGGTGCGCCGGGTGCTGAAGCCGGGCGGGCGGTTTGCGTGTCTGGAATTCTCCCGCGTGCAGGTGGCGGCGTTGCGGCCGATCTATGATGCGTGGTCGTTCCAGGTGCTGCCGCGGCTGGGGCGGGCGGTGGCGGGTGATGCTGAGAGCTATCAATATCTGGCGGAGAGCATCCGCATGTTCCCGGATCAGGAGACTTTGGCGGGCATGATGCGCAAGGCCGGGCTGTCGCGCGTTTCGGTGCGCAACCTGTCGGGCGGGATTGCGGCCATTCACACCGGGTGGCGGTTGTGACCCTCTCGGGCAAGCGGGTTCTGCTGATCGTCGCGGGGGGCATCGCCGCCTATAAGGTGCTGGAGCTGATCCGTATGCTGCGCCGCGCGGGCTGCGGCGTGACCTGCGTGATGACGCCGGCGGCGAAGCAGTTCGTCACTGAGTTGACGTTGCAGGCGCTCAGCGAGAACCGGGTGTATTCTGATATGTTCTCGCTCACCGATGAGAGCGAGATGGGGCATATTCATCTGTCGCGCGCCGCCGATCTGCTGGTGGTGGCGCCGGCCACCGCCGATCTGCTGGCGCGGATGGCGACGGGCCAGGCGGTTGATCTGGCCGGCACCGTGTTGCTCGCCACTGACAAGCCCATTCTGGTGGCGCCGGCGATGAATGTGCGGATGTGGCATCATCCGGCGACCCAGGCAAACCTGACGCTGCTGACCGGCCGCGGCGTCTCTGTGGTGGGGCCGGCCGAAGGGACGATGGCGTGCAACGAATACGGCCTCGGACGTCTGGCCGAGCCGCCGGTGATCTTTGCCGCCATCAGCGATCTGCTTGTTCCCGCAAAACCATTGGCGGGTCGGCGTGCGCTGGTCACCTCAGGGCCAACGCATGAGCCGATCGATCCGGTGCGCTACATCGCCAACCGCTCCTCCGGCCGGCAGGGGCACGCCATCGCCGCCGCCTTGGCCGCCTTGGGTGCCGAGGTGACGCTGGTCAGCGGGCCGGTTGCCATCGCCGATCCGGCCGGGGTGCGGGTTGTGCATGTCGAGACCGGGCTGGAGATGCTGGCGGCCTGCGAGGCGGCCCTTCCGGCCGATATCGCCGTGTTCGCCGCCGCCGTCGCTGATTGGCGGACCGAGGCAGCTGCCCTGAAACTCAAAAAATCGCCGGGTGCGCCGCCGCCCGCGCTGAATTTGGTGCCGAACCCGGATATTCTGGCCACCATCTCGCATGGGGCGAGCCGCCCCCATCTGGTCGTGGGGTTTGCCGCCGAAACCAATGATGTGCTGGCCAACGCCCAGGCCAAGCTGGCCCGCAAGGGCTGTGACTGGATCGTCGCCAATGATGTCGGTGAAGGCACCGGCGTGATGGGCGGCACGGAGAACGAGGTGCATCTGGTGACCACATCCAGCGTCGAGACCTGGCCGCGCCTGCCCAAGGACCAGGTGGCCGCGCGCCTCGCCGCCCGCATCGCCGGGGCGCTCGCGTGATCCCGGTGCGTCTGCGTCGGCTGCCGCATGGCGAGGGACTGCCCCTGCCCGGCTACGCCACCGCGCAATCAGCGGGCATGGACCTGGTGGCCGCGGTCACCGAGCCGGTCACCATCGCGCCGGGTGCGCGGGCGCTGATCCCGACCGGGATCTGCATTGCCCTGCCGCCGGATCACGAGTTGCAGGTCCGGCCACGCTCTGGCCTCGCCCTCAAGCACGGCATCACCGTTCTCAACGCGCCCGGCACCATCGATGCCGATTATCGCGGCGAGCTTGGCGTGATCCTGCACAACGCCGGCGACACGCCCTTCGTGGTGCAGCGTGGCGACCGGATCGCGCAGGCGGTGCTGGCACCGGTGCTGCGGGCGACCTGGGTGGACAGCGAGAGCCTGGAGGAGACCCAGCGTGGATCGGGTGGGTTTGGCAGCACCGGCTGAGGTGCCGGCTGTGAAACGTCCATCACGCAACCGCGATTCGACGCGATGCGCAGCAAAGATTAACGTACCCTCAACAGGCGGAGAGGGGTCGTGATGAACACGCCGGAACATGATGCGTTCGTGCAAACCGTGTTCGGTGTCGATCTCGGCAAATACGCCGCTGACGCGGATGACGGCTACGATCCGCCGCCCTCGCCCGAGGAAGCGACACCGCCACCCACCATGCCGGCCAACTCGGACAGCGCCGGCCGGCTCGCCAAGCTGCGCAAGCAGATCGCCTCGCTGGACGTGCTCGGTTCCCCGCTGGCCGACGGCTTCAAGACCCGGATCGCCGCCATCGACGCCCAGACCGGCGATCTCACCGAGGCGACCAAAACCGCCATCTCCACCCTCTCCGACGAGGTCAAGGCCGCGTTTGATGCCGCGCGCAAACCCGCCGAGCCGACCCCGGCGCAGCTCGCCTTGCGCAAGGACGCGGCGCGTCAGGCCAGCGGTGTCGCGGGCAGCGGCACGGCTGCGGATGTCGATCTCGTGGTGGATCAGCTGGCCAAGATGCCCAAGGCGCTGCTCGATGCGCTGAAGGCCAAGGGCACCAAGGTGAAGGTCTGCCGCGGCTCGGTGACGGATTATCTCACCGAGCTGAAAGGCGTGAAGCCGCGCGGCTGGCCGCCGGGCATGACCTGGGACAGCGTGCCGGGCCTGCAGCAGCCAACCAAGAACGAGGTGGTGATCGCCACCATCGGCCATGACGGTGGCAACGCCCATGTGCCGGCCACCGGCGAGGGCCATGGCTCGGCCAATCTGGTCATTCACGAAACGGCGCATGGTGTGGATTACTCGCAGACCCCGCATATCTCCGCCGGCGCCCCGTTCAACGCCGCGCGCACGCCCGATGTCGGGGCGCTGCCGGCCTATGAGACCCAGCCCGGCAATGCCGGCCAGGAGGAAAGCTTCGCCGAGAGCTGCGCGCGGTTCTACAGCAACGATCCATTTTCGGCGGAATCAACGCCGCATCTGCACAAATACTGGCGCGACAATCCGCTCGGCCAACCGGATCCGGTCGCCTCGTCCGCGCCGGTCGATGGTTCGGCGCTGGAAACCGAGAAGACGGAGATGGTGGCATGACACGCCTGCGCAGCGCCTCCCGCCTGGCCCATATCGCGGCCCTTGTCTGCCTCAGCCTCGCCGCCGCACCGCAGCCTCAGGAGACCAAGATGAGCGACACAACCGCCCCCCAGCCTGCCGAGAGCATCGGCCAGGCCGATATGGACGCTGACGGCACCATCATCCTGCATCTGCGCGCCGTCTCGCCGACGGCGGTGGGCGACGCACTGATCCGCTATCCGAAGGATCATGCACAGTACAAGATGATCCTCGATCATCTGGGCGGCCTGGAGCCCGGGCAGTCCAAGCCGGTGCGACCGTTTGACTGATTGATAAGGGCCAGTCCCGGCCCTGCGTCACAAAATATCCACACCATTCCCGGGTTGCGGCAGGCAAAGGGCGCCTATAAGAGCGGCGCTGTGTTGACCATGCGCCTGCATGGGTGCCTTTCCCGACGTCTGGAACATCACGATGCGCTCACAGGCTCCCGCCACGCTCACCGCTGGCCGCAGGCTTCCCAATCTGTGGGACATGATGGCGCTGGCCGTGGTGTTCGCCGTCATCGTCGCGATTGTGAAGGTGACGCCGGCGACCTTCGCGCCGATCGATGCGCCCAACGCCACGGTGGTGACGCTCGACCCCGCGAATCTGCCGGAATATGCGCTGCGCACCACCTTGCGCATGTTCGCCGCCCTCGCTGCGTCCTTGGTGTTCACCTTCACGTTTGCCCCGCTCGCCGCCAAGAGCCGCAGGGCCGGGCTGGTGATGGTGCCGATGCTGGATATTCTGCAATCGGTGCCGATTCTGGGCTTCCTCACCTTCACCACCGCATTCTTCATGAGCCTGTTTCCGGGGCGCGTGGCGGGGCTCGAATTGGCGGCGATCTTTGCCGTGTTCACCTCACAGGCCTGGAACATGGCCTTCAGCTTCTACCAGTCGCTGACCACCCTGCCATCTGATCTGGTGGAAGCCACACGCGCCTTCCGGCTTTCGCCCTGGCAGCGTTTCTGGCGGCTGGAGGTGCCGTTCGCCATGCCCGGTCTGGTGTGGAACATGATGCTGTCCATGTCCGGCGGCTGGTTCTTCGTCGTTGCCTCCGAGGCGATCACCTTGGGCGATCAAAGCTGGAAGCTGCCCGGCATCGGCAGCTATGTGGCGCAGGCGCTGGATGCACGCGACGTGACGGCGATCTGGTACGCCATCGGCACGATGTTCCTGGTGATCCTCGCCTATGACCAGTTGCTGTTCCGCCCGCTGGTGGCGTGGTCGGCGAAGTTCCGCGTGGAACTGACCCAAGGCGTGGTGGCCGAGGATCCTTGGCTGCTGAAGCTGCTGCGCCGGACGCGCGCCTTGCAGATCGCAGGCGCTGCGATCAGCGGCGTGCTCGGCAATATCGCCCGCATGCGCATGTCCTTCGTCACCAGCCGGGTGCAGGTCCAGGCCGCCAGGCCGTCGCTCATCGGTGACGGTGTGTTTCTGGTGGTCGTGGCCGCGGTGGCGGCCTGGGCGGTGTGGTCAATCGTCAGCTACATCGCGACGCATGACACCGGCCTTGCGGATCTTGGGGAGGTGGTGGGGCTCGGGCTGATCACCATGGTGCGGGTGATCGTGCTGATCGCGCTTGCGAGCCTCGTCTGGGTGCCCGTCGGCGTATGGATCGGGCTGCGGCCGGGGTTGGCGCGCAGCATCCAGGTGATTGCGCAGTTCGTGGCGGCCTTCCCCGCCAATCTGTTCTTTCCGGTGTTTGTGGTGCTGATCGTGCGCTTCCACGGCACGCCGGATATCTGGCTGACGCCGCTGATGATCCTGGGCACGCAGTGGTATATTCTGTTCAACGTCATCGCCGGTGCCTCCGCCTTTCCTGGCGACCTCAAGGAAGCGGCGGTGAATTTCCGCGTTGGCGGCTTCCTCTGGTGGCGCCGGGTGATGCTGCCGGGCATCTTTCCCTATTACGTCACCGGCGCCATCACTGCCTCGGGCGGTTCGTGGAACGCCGCCATCGTCGCCGAGGTCGCCTCCTGGGGTGACACGAAACTCGTGGCCCATGGCCTGGGCGCCTATATCGCGCGCGCCACCGATGAGGGGAATTTCGCCCATGTCGTGCTTGGCGTGGCGGTGATGTCGCTGTTCGTTCTCGCTTTCAACCGCGCCGTGTGGCGGCCGCTTTATGCCTTCGCCACCCGCCGCCTCACCCTGTAGAGGCACGCTGCCATGGACACCAATGTGACGCCGCTGGTTGAAGTCCGCGGTTGCCGCCAATCCTACCACAAGGACAGCGCCACCGATCTGGTGGTGCTGGATGATGTCAATCTCTCCCTCGCCACCGGTGAGATCGTTGGCCTGTTGGGGCGCTCGGGCTCGGGCAAATCCACCCTGCTGCGCATCGTCTCTGGGCTGATGGCGCCGACATCGGGTGAGGTATTCTGGCGCGGCAAGCGTCTCTCCGGTCCGGCGGCCGGTGTGGCAATGGTGTTCCAGAGCTTCGCGCTGTTCCCCTGGCTGACCGTGCAGGAGAATGTGGAGCTGGGTCTGGAGGCGCAGGGTGTCGCGAAAGCCGAGCGCGAGGAGCGGGCCGAGGCGGCGATCGATCTGATCGGTCTTGGCGGATACGAAAGCGCCTACCCGAAGGAGCTCTCCGGCGGCATGCGCCAGCGCGTCGGCCTCGCCCGCGCCCTCGTGGTGCATCCCGATCTTTTGCTGATGGATGAGCCGTTCAGCGCGCTCGATGTGCTGACCGCCGAGACTCTGCGCACCGACCTCATCGATCTCTGGACCGAGGGCAAGCTGCCGGTGAAGTCCGTGCTGATCGTCACGCACAACATCGAGGAGGCGGTGCTGATGTGCGACCGCATCCTCGTGTTCTCCTCCAATCCCGGCCGTGTCGCCTCCGAGCTGACCGTGCCCTTCGCCCATCCGCGCAACCGTCTCGACCCTGCCTTCCGCCAGATGGTGGACGACATCTACGCGCTGATGACGCGCCGTGCCGTGGTGCATGCCGCAGCCGTGCCGACACCCGCCGCCGAGGCCGGCTTCGCCACGCCGCTGGAGCCGATCTCAACCAACCTGCTCGCGGGTCTGCTCGAGGCCCTCGCCGCACCGCCTTATTCCGGCCATGCCGACCTGCCGGCGCTCGCAGGCTCGCTGCAACTGGAAGCGGATGAGCTGCTGCCGATGTGCGAGGCACTCGGGCTGCTGCGCCTGGCCGAACTCGCCGATGGCGATCTGCGTCTGACGGAGGACGGCACCAGCTTCGTGCATGCCGACACCGATCACCGCAAATCGATCTTCGCCAAGGCGTTGCTCGCCCATGTGCCGCTGGTCGCCGCCATTCGTCGCACCCTGGATGAGCGCTGGAACCATCGCGCGTCTGCCGTGCGCTTCAGCGACGAGCTGGAGGATCACATGTCACCCGAATACGCCGAGGCGACGCTGAAAACCGCCATCGCCTGGGGCCGCTACGCCGAGCTTTACAACTATGATGAGCAGGCGGCCCAGTTCAGCCTGGAAGATATCGACACCGCCGCCTGAGTTCGTCAGGGTCGCCGCAGTCAACGAAAACACCGGAGCAACCGATGTCCATCCGCGCCGCGATCCTGGCCGCAGCCTTGCTGTTCACCACGCCCGCTTTGGCGTTTGACGGCTGGCATCTCGAATCCAGCACCACCATCTCCAGCAAGACCAGCACCTGGGACTATGTCGCCTTCGAGCCAGGCCGCAAGCTCGTCTATATCGGCCATCGCCGCGAGGGGCTGCAAGTGTTCGACGGCGCCAGCCACAGCGTGATCGGCGTGATCGGTGACACGGCGGCCCACAGCGCCAACGGTGCCAGCTTCGCCCCCGAGTTCGATCTCGGTATCTCCAACAACGAGGACGGCACCTACACCCCGTTCAAACTCTCCACCCTGGAAGCAAAACCCTCGGTGAAGATCGCCGAAGGCATCGACACCAGCCATTACGACGACGCCAGCAAGCGCTTCGTCTTCAATACCGAGCCGGACAAGGACGGCACCGATCTCATCGTGATGGACGCCGCCACCCAGGCCATCGCCGGCAAGATCCGCGTCTCCACCCGCAAGGCCGAAGGGGCTGCCGCCGACGGCCGCGGCCGCTTCTTCCTCGCCGCCCAGGACCAGGACAGCATCCTGGTGCTCGACACCAAATCCCTCACCGTCACCGCAACCTGGAAACTTCCCGCGTGCGGCAAACCGACCGGCATCGACGTCGATCCCGCCAACGCCCGCGTGTTCGTCTCCTGCCGCGGCAACAACACCGTCAAACCCGCCCTCGTCGTGCTGAACGCCGAGACCGGCGCCGTCATCTACACCTCGGAAATCGGCGGCGGCTCCGACAGCATGGTCTTCGATGCCGCCTCGCACCGGCTGTTCAGCGCCAACGGCATCAACGCCAATCTCAGCGTCTTCGAGCAGACCGACGCCGATCACTACCGCCTCATAGAAACCCTCGGCACCAGCGCTTGGGTGAAGGTTCTCGCCATGGACCACACCGCCGGCCGCCTCTGGTCCATCACCGCCGAAGGCACATCTGACGCCAGCAAGAAAATCAACACCGCCGTCTCCCCCTGGTACATCAACACCGTCATCCCCAACACCTTCCGCGTGCTGAGCTACGCGAAGTAGTCGGGGTTGGGGTGGGGGGAGAAAGGAAGTAAGGAAGGTCGGGCTCCGCCCGAACCCGCCAGGGGCCGAGCCCCTGGACCTCATTCTTTTAGCGATCGATCTTCAAAGAGGGGGGCATTCACGGCGGGTTGAAGAACCCGTCGTGTATGCCCCCCTCTTTGAAGATCGATACCCCCTAAACGAAAGGGTTCCAAGGGTTCTACCCTTGGCGGGTTTGGGCGGAGCCCAACCTTGCTTTCTTCCTCTCTTCCCCCAGCTCCAATCCCCGCCTATGCTCCACGCAACACACATGGGAGCCTTGCAATGCTGACACGTCGCATCCTGCTTGCCGCCACGGCCGCGAGCCCGTTGGCCAC
>Ga0114959_10004396_pt1 | contig 10820 bp, 9 predicted proteins | sample C_130625_EF_Meta_FD_87317 | JGI IMG/M metagenome (GOLD analysis project Ga0114959, IMG submission 87317) | Freshwater microbial communities from Lake Croche, Canada to study carbon cycling - C_130625_EF_MetaG | ecosystem: Environmental > Aquatic > Freshwater > Lake | place: Lake Croche, Canada...
GCACTCGTGAGTAACTGCGGATCTGAATAAATACCGTTCTTGTGGTCTTCTGCGCTCAAAACAGTAACTGGTGGAATAGCTTCTACTAAGCCGTAATACTGCACCATATTTGGTGTAATCGTTTCGTAACATTGTTTAATCTGCTCTGGTGGCATTGGTGCACCTGCGTAGCCCAAGAGACGAAGATTCTTCATTTTTTCTAGGCTCATATCTGGCATTGCCAACAACCTAGCCACCATCGTGGGAACGAGTGCAGTAGCGTTGGCGCCTCGATTTGCGATAGCGTCCACAAGTAGTTCTGGCTCGTATTTTGACATGATGATTTGTTTAGCGCCAAAAGCAAAATAAGGAAGCACAAAGAGGCCACTCGTGTGTGTTACGGGTCCAGCGTGTATCCAACAATCGCTCTCATCAGGGGTGCGCTTTAAAATATCGGTAACTATATTGTTGAGACTTGCGATGCGATTGCGATGGGTGCGGATTGCACCTTTTGGATTACCAGTCGTGCCACTCGAATAATTAAGCGAAACCAATGTATCGGGATTGACCGAAAGCGATAAAGGCTCGGCTGGTTCGCTTTCCAAAAATGCTTCATACGAAGTCGTGCCTGGTTCTTCGCCATGAATCAGAATGATGGTATCCACAAGTTCGCGTACGGGTGCCGACTCCTCCCAAAATTTGTGATCCATGATCAGAACTTTTGCACCGCAATCTTTGGCAATTCGCACCCAATCATTCGGGTGGAGTCGATAATTAAGCGCTACTCGACAGAGCCCAGCGCTAGAAATCCCTAGGTCAGACTCAATGTAGGTGATCTGATTGAATTGAAGATCCAAGACGCGATCTTCTTCTGCTAACCCCAAAGACTTTAGTGCACGGGCAAGCTGGAAAATTCTTCCGCCAATCTCACCAAAGGTGAGAGAACCCTCTTCACTCTCTACGGCAATTCGATCACGGTAAGCAGTTGTTGCCCTCGCTACAAGTGTTCCGACATCCATTTTAGGTGGTGGTCCTTTCCGTAGATGAATTAAATGAATAGGCGCTATCTAAAACCCAAGCCCCTTGCTCCAAAACAGTAATGGGGTTGATATCAAGCTCCCCGCCATCAGGCCAGGTTGATGAGACCTCTGCGATTCGCGCGACGGCCTCCACGAAAGCTTCAATATCGGCCGGTGCGCTACCTCTGACACCTTTGAAAAGTTGGGACAATCGAGTTTCATCGATCATCTGATGAATTACCTCTGCATCGACGGGCAGTAAGCGAAGAGAGACATCACTAATGATTTCCGTCAGGATACCGCCCACGCCAACTGTCAAAACTTTTCCTAGAGAACTCGACGTCACCCCCACTAGCGCTTCAACGCCTTTGGGGACGAAAGTTTCTACTAAAACCGAGTGTGGAACGCCATCTCCTGCTAGCTTCGATAAACGTTGATAGGTAGTGGCGCCATTTACCGCCGTTATATCCAACGCGACAGCACCGGCTTCACTTTTGTGCAGTAATCCCGGGATCACCGCCTTCATGACAGCGCGTCCACCTACCGTTTCAATCGCCGCCAACGCTGATTTTTCATCGCTCACCACCACAGATAGCGGCACCGGAACTCCGACAGATTTCCATAACTCTTTGAGTTCCACCTCTGTCGCTGTTGGCGAGGGAATCGGAAAGTGGCGAATCGTGACAGTTGGATACGCCTCCACTTTTTTACTCCCTCGCGTACTTTCTCCCAAGATTCGCAACGCAGCAACCGCACGGTCCGGAGTAGGAAATACTGGAAGTTTCAGTGTTGCAAAAAGCTTTCCTGCGCCTTGCGCCAGCGATGCGGAGCCCGTCCGTGCTACCGCGATCGGAATCCTGCGAATCTTTTCCACGTCACCGAGCGCGTTGGCAATTCGTTCAACATCACTACCTACGAGCACGGCAAAACAGGCAACAATGGCGTCAACTCCTGGATCATTGGCGATTACTCGCAAGCATCGTTCAAACAAATCAGGCGTTGACATAACTGCTGCGGTAACGTCAACTGGATTTGTGATGTTGCCGTAACTCGGAACAATCGTCGCGAGTTCCTCCAATGTGGATTGAGTAAACTGAGCGAGCTCTAAACCATTTTTTTCAATGGCATCTGTGGCCAAAATTCCAGATCCACCCGAAGTCGTAATTATCGCAATTCTCTTTCCGAGCCATTGTCGTTCCGAGGCAAAGATAAGTCCTGCATCCAATAGTTGCTCGACGTCATCCACCCGAACAGCGGATGTAGATGCAATTGCAGCATCGATGACGCGATCTTCAGTTGCCAGCGCGCCGGTATGTGACGCTGCAGCAAGAGCACCTGCGGCCGAACGTCCAACTTTGAGAATCGCGGTTGGCTTCTTCAGAGATATCTCTCGTAGCGACTCAATGTCTGAGATGCTTTCGGTATAGAGAAGAATTGCTTGAATTTCTGGATCGACGGCGAGCGCAGATGCCACCTCTAGCGCATTGACGTCTGCTTCATTGCCGGTTGTCACTACCGCACCGATAGGAAGTCCAGCGTCTAGCCCCAATGAATACATTCCGTAGCCCAATGCACCAGATTGGCTAACCAAAGCGACCGTTCCTGCCTCTACTCTGGTAGAGGTTGATGCGAATACCGGTGAAAAAGATGCCACCAAACCGGCCGCGCCACCTACTGCTCCAATGCAGTTTGGTCCGACCATGCGCATCTGATAGCGCTGTGCTATTTCTAATAGGCGTGCTTGTGCCAATTCACCTTCGTGGTCTGCTTCGGCAAAACCCGAAGACATGACAATCACCACCGAAACGCCTGCTTCGCCACATTCGCGCAATGAACTCTCTACAAATTGAGCGGGCACCATAATCAATGCCAAATCTATTGGTGCTTGAATATCAGTCACTTTGCCAAAGGCGGAGATTCCAAAAATTGTTCCACCTTCAGATTTAGGATTGACCGGATAAATTACTCCGTGATAACCGTACCTCTGTAAATATTCAATAGGCGCTCTTCCCATAGCGCCATCACGTTCGGTGGCACCGATGATGGCAATGGATTTAGCCGCCCAGAGTGCAGTGAGTTGTGACGTATCGGGCAGGGTCATGAGATGCAGGCAACTCCATCAATTTCTACTAATGCCTCTTCATCCCAGAGTCGAGTCACTCCTACCAAGGTCATCGCCGGAAAATTTTTACCGATGAGGCTCTGCCAAATTTTCCCAATCGCTCTCGAATTAGCACGATAATCCGCAGGGTCTACTGAAAATATAGTGATCTTCACGAGATCCTTAGGAGTCCCTCCCGCCGCCTCCAACGAGAGACAGAGGCTAGAGAGCGCTTTTTCAAACTGTTCCACGATCGTTTCGCCAACAATCACATTATCTTTGCTCAACGCTGTCTGACCGGCGAGGTAGATAAATTTTCCTTCACCCAAAACTGCATGGGAAAATCCAATAGGCGGAGCCAAACTTTCGGGGTTAAATTGCGTAACCGACACTTTAATCTCCTCCTTCAATTAGTTGAATCGAACCAGTTTCATTGGAGCCAATAAAGGCGATTGCTGCATGAGCAACTTCTTCGGGGGTGAGAAATCGTTCACCGACAAGTTTAGATTCCAACGCGCTACGCACATCTTCTAAGCTCTTTCCGGTTCTCGAGGCTGCGGCTTCTAAAGAACGTTGAGTCATAGGTGTGTCTACAAAATCAGGACAGATCGCATTGACCGTGATGGAGTATTTGGCGAGCTCAACAGCTGCCGCGCGCACCAAACCAACCACTGCATGTTTAGAGGCGGTATAGGCGGCTACATTCGCCTCACCGATCAAGCCAGCCTTGCTAGCGATCACGATGATATTGGAATTCTTGTTATCGCCATTTTTCTGACTCTTCATGACGGGAATCGCTGCTCGCATAAACCTAAATGGCGCGCTTGCATTGAGAGCTAGCATTCGATCCCAGACCTCATCCGTGGTCTTCTCAATGGGGGCGCTAACACCGTCACCAGCATTGAGAATCAGTACATCCAGACCGCCCCAGGCATCGACGACTTTGGATACCGCCAATTCCGCAGCGCCTGGCGATAGAACATCAGCCACAATCACTAGATGTTCACTCGGCATCTCTTCCACCAAAGACTCTAAATCTGATGAAGTTCTCGCACACAAGGCGACTCGATGGCCTTGGCTTAATAGCTCGCTCGAAATCGAACGCCCAATTCCCCGTCCCGCGCCAGTAACCAGAATGCGAAGTGAAGCTGCCATGGTGGTTTTCACTCCATCTCCGGCTCGTTTGCCCAAAAAAAGGCGAGAATGTGTGGTGCGTTTTTCTAACGATAGACAATAATACGCCATATGACAACACCGGAAGTTGTAATCGCAAACGCCGTCCGAACTCCGTTTGGTCGCTATTTTGGTGGGCTATCGAAAACCCGACCGGATGACTTGTTGGGTCAAACCCTCAAAGAGTTGGCTCGACGGACACCCACCTTGAATATCGATCGACTCGATGATGTCATTATGGGAGACGCGAATGGGGCGGGAGAAGATAATAGAAATGTTGCCAGAATGGGCGCACTGCTAGCCGGCTTTCCAGAGACTATTCCTGGAGTGACCATAAACCGGTTATGCGGTTCAGGCGCAGAGGCAATTATTCAAGCCTCCCGAGCAATCAGGTGTGGTGATGCTGATTTCGTGATCGCCGGTGGCGTAGAAACGATGAGCAGGGCACCATGGATCGTTGAACGCACCAGCAAAGAGCAACCCACAGATCCTCACTACCATCAGAGCACGGTCGGTTGGCGGATGACAAACCCAACCTTTCCAGCGCATTGGACCACGACTTTGGGAAGATGTTCTGAAGTGGTGGCCGAAAATCTACAGATTTCTCGGGCAGAACAAGACGAATGGGCCTTCCGATCGCATCAATTAGCTAACGCCGCCTGGGATAAAGGTCTCCATGACGATTGGGTAGCGCCATTCGCCGGGGTTATCAGGGACGAGTCGATTCGCGCGGATACCTCGCTAGAGAAATTGGCTCTTCTTCCCTCCGCATTTTCAGAGGGCGGAGCAGGAACCGCAGGCAACTCCTCCCCACTCAACGATGGCAGCGTCGCGGCACTCGTGACATCACGTAGCACCGCAAACTCCATGGGGATAACGCCAGTTGGGACGATCCTAGGTTCGCGCGTTGTTGCCATATCGCCAGATCTATTTACCCTGGCACCAGTTTCAGCTATTCGGCAATTGCTTTCGCGTCTAGACCTCACAGCTGATCAGATCAAAGTATGGGAGATTAACGAGGCCTTTGCCTCAATGGTGCTCACTGTTCTTCATGAAATGCCAGAAATTCCGCGGAAAAAGGTCAACATCAATGGTGGGTCGATCGCTATCGGCCATCCGGTTGGCGCTTCTGCTGCCAGGGTTGTGATTGACACCGCCAGAGAGCTTCGACGTCAAGGCGGTGGAATTGGAATCGCCGCCGCATGTATCGGGGTTGGGCTCGGGGTTGCCATCGCGATTCGCGTGGATGAATAGATAGAGTCAGACCATGATCCCATTGGCAGAATTCACTGACGTTATTTACGAAATTAACGATGGCGTGGCACTCTTAACCATCAATCGGCCCCAAAGGTACAACGCGTTGCGTGGACGAACCGTAGACGAGCTATTAACGGGTTTTAAGCACGCCTGGGTAGACCCGGCGGTGGGTGCTGTGATCTTGACCGGAAGCGGCGATAAGGCGTTCTGTACCGGCGGGGATCAGAAGGAGCGAGCCGAAAAAGGAAATTACGGTGAGACCGAAACCGGCATGTTCGAAATTGAATCCCTGCACAAGTTGATTAGATCCATCCCTAAACCTGTGATCGCAGCGGTTAACGGCTTTGCCATCGGTGGGGGTCATGTACTGCACGTGTTATGCGATTTGTCGATCGCATCTACTAGCGCCAAATTTGGTCAGGTGGGGCCTCGCGTTGGATCCTTCGATGCCGGATTTGGAAGTGCCTACCTGGCTCGAGTCGTGGGTGAGAAACGTGCTAGAGAGATCTGGTTTTTGTGCGAGCAATACGATGCGCAGACGGCAGAACGTTGGGGTCTAGTCAACAAGGTGGTTGAGCCAGATCAACTTTTGGGCGCTGCGATGGAGTGGGCGCTCAAGGTATGCGCGCTCTCTCCGACCGCACTCAAAGCGCTTAAACATTCTTTCAATGCCGACACCGACCACATTGTTGGGATCCAATCGCTAGCTTTTGATGTCTTAGAGCTTTATGCAGAGACCGATGAGGCAAAAGAGGGTGGGAAGGCATTCACTGAGAAGCGTCCACCAGATTTTAGACAGTTCCGCGAATAGTATGAGTAGTTTTGAGAATTGATAAAGGCCCGGACTTGATGAGTCCGGGCCTTTATCTCTATTTATTACCTGAATTGCTTTACTTGATAGCGTCTACACGCGTCTGCCATGGCACGAATTTTGCAATGGTTGTGTTGTCGTAGAAGACCGCAGGAGTCTGGATGGTCTTACTCCAGAAAGAGCTTGGAAGACCCTTCAAGATTGAGATTGTTAGAGTTGCAAGTGATACTCCAGACTTAACTGGGTTGTAATCCCATGAACCGTTTATCTCATTGTTCTTAATCGAAGTTACAGCTTCTGGCTGCATTTGAAGACCAATAACCTTGATCTTTCCTGCCTTGCCAGCTGCCTTTACCGCTGCGTATGCTCCAAGTGCTGTTGGATCGTTATAAGCAACGATTGCATCAATCTTTTTATACTTAATGAGAGCTGCGTCAACGGCTGTACGTCCGCCTTCAGAGTTATCTGATGGGTTATCTACACGACCGAGGTAAGCGAACTTTTTACCTTTTGCAGCAAGAGTTGCCTTAAAAAGTTCAGCATGCTTCTCAAGCGCCGCTACAGGGAATCCAAGACCAACATAGAGAACGTTGCCACCCTTAGGAAGAACCTTATTTAAGTACGCAACCCGATCATTAGCGAGCGCCTGAGATGTAAAAGCATCCTGTACCTGTGCCAATGCTGGTGCTGGTGGAGCCTTAGTCGAATCATCTACTGAATAGTTCATGGTGATGACTTTGATACCCGCTGCTGCAGCTTTATCCAATGAAGGCTTGAGGCCCTTTGAATCCAGTGGGTAGATGATCATAGCTTTTACGCCTTTGGTGATCATCGTTTCTACATCTGAGATCTGCTTATTGCCATCGAGCTGTGCGTCAATGCCAAGCATTGTGTAGCCAGCAGCCTTAAGAGTCTTCTCTGCAGCTCCACCAATTGCTGCCAAGTATGAGTTGGCTTGGATTGGGTAGCTGAATCCGACTAGATCACCCGATGCGGCCTTTGCAGGCGCTGTGCTTGTAAGTACAAGAGCAGCAACTGCGAGTAGAGGTAGAAGAACTACCTTCTTATTCTTTAGTGACATTATTTTCCTCCCTAGATTTTCTTCGACCCGAATATTGCACTCGAAAACGCTCGAAGAGAACTGCTGCTCCTAATAAGACACCTGTGACAACTTGTTGCCAGTATGAGGAGACCCCCTGAATGGTCAGGGAATTCTGTACGGTCTGAAGGAAAAGCAGTCCAATGACTGTTCCCGTGATGCTTCCAACGCCACCGCTTAGGCGAGTGCCACCAAGTAGTACGCCGGCGACAACTGCTAGTTCAATACCAGCACCTGCTGTTGGAGCTGCCGATTGCAAACGTCCCACCTGCATGATGCCTGCAAGAGCCGCCAAAAGTGCAGAAATAAAATACACGGTCATCTTTACACGAGAGGTAAATATGCCGGCCAGACGAGCGGCGAATTCATTACCACCGACTGCATAGACGTCGCGACCAAAGTATGTAGATTTAAGCGCCCAAATTGAAACGCCAGCGACAACTAGGACCACCAAGAAAGGCCCAGGCACGGGTCCCACGTTTCCATCTCCTAGAGTATTGATGAGCTTTCCGGTATCCATGCTTTGTGTTGTACCGTTTGTGACAAGATAGGCGATACCGCGAAAGATGCCTAAAGTTCCCAAAGTGATAACAAATGAGTTAAGTCCAAGTTTTCCAATCAGGATTCCGTTAATCCCACCAACGACAATTGTTGTGATCACAATGGTAAGCAGAACTGCTGTTACGCGGGGCATGTGGGTGATTAAGCCAGAGAGGAGAATTCCGGTAAAGGCCAGAACAGAACCGACCGAAAGATCGATGCCTGCCGTGAGAATTGTGAATGTCATTCCAATGCCAAGGATGATCGGAATCGCAGAGGAGCGCACAATGTTAGAAATGTTAGAGGAGGAGAAGAAGACAGGCTGAGTGATAACCATATAAACGAGCAATAAAATTTCTAGTACCAAGACTCCGAACCAAGCGGGCAAAGTGCTTAATCGTGGCACCTTAATTAAACTTCTCATTTTCTTGCTCCTGTCGCTGCGGAGACAACATCTGACTCCTCGATACTGCTGCGGTCTAGATCTGCTGTTAGATCACCGGCATGCATCACTAGCACCCGGTCTGAAATTTCGAAAATTTCAGAAAGCTCTGATGAAACACAGAGGATGGCGAGCCCTTCAGCTGCTAGCTCCCTCAGAATTTGATAGATCTCTGCCTTTGCGCCAAGGTCGATACCTCGGGTTGCCTCATCCAAAATTAATACCTTTGGTTTGGTCTCAAGACAGCGAGCAATCACCACTTTTTGCTGGTTTCCGCCAGAGAGCGAACTAATCGGTGCGTCTGGATGTGACATCTTAATTTTAAATTTTGAGACCCAATCAGAAACAATTTTTTCTTCAGCCTTTTTGGAGCGTTGTTTTTGGGGGCGTCCATGAATCGAAAGAAGCAAATTGTCACGAATCGACATATCGTGAATAGTTGACTTTTGGCGGCGATCATCGGGAACCAGAACAACTCCTGCGTTCATGGTGGCACGGGTCGAATGAGCGACAATTTGCCCGGCTACAACGACATCGCCTGATTCGCGCGGGTGCAGACCAACGATTGCTTCGACAAGTTCAGTCCGACCAGCACCTGCTAATCCGGCCAGCCCAACAATTTCGCCCTTATATAAATTGAAGGAGATATTTTGAAATGCACCAGCTCGATCGGTCATTCCCTTGACTTCAAGTATCAGCTCTGGTTTTTCGTTGGATTGCGTGGCACGAACGCCTCTTTTTGGCTTATTCAGAACCATTCGCTCAATGAGCCAATCCTCTGTCACTCCCTCACGAGTACTCGTATCAATAAATTTGCTGTCTCGGAGTACGGTGAAACGATCGCTAATATCGAGCATTTCACTCATGCGATGTGAAATCATAACAATTGCAACGCCTTCATCACGAAGCTGGCGCACAACTTTAAATAGCGCCGAAACTTCGTTAGGAGCTAGAGACGAAGTTGGCTCATCCAGTAAAAGTACTTTTGAATCTGCCGCCATAGCGCGAGCTATTTCCACGAGCTGTTGCTCATGTTGAGGCAAACTAGAGACTTCATCTTTAGGATTGACATCCAAGTTAAGACGCTCCAATACCTCAACAGCGCGCTTTTCCGTATCTCGCCAATCAATTCCCAACCTGCCGCGGCTTTGTTTGTGGCCAAGGAAGACATTTTCCGCAATAGAAAGGTGTGGGACCAAACTCAGTTCTTGGCTCACCATGCTAACGCCATGAGAGATGGCATCGCGAACTTTACTAAAAGTTATTTCCGATCCATCGATAGCGATTGTTCCATCGTCTGGCCGAATCACTCCTGCCAAAATTTTAAGTAGGGTCGACTTTCCCGAACCATTTTCACCGGCAAGGGTATGAATTTCTCCGGCATGGAGCTCGAGGCTCGCGCCTTGTAGCGCCTTTACGGCATCAAAATGTTTGGTGATGCCCACCATGGATACGCGGCTAGTCATATAGCTCGTTAGTTCCGATCGTATTCGACAAGTTCTAGTTGGTTCTCCCATGGGTCTAGTACATAAATTATTCGCTGTCCCGCAGCTGGGCCGTCATTGATTTCAATCGGACCAGCCATGAAGCGGAGGGCATATGAATCACCAAGCGCAAGGACTGCATCTAAACTTTTGACCTTAAATGCAATGTGGTGACCACCTAGAAAATTATTTTTGGGTGGAGCGGCAGGTCGATCTGTTGGACGATCATATTGAAAAAGTTCTAGACGGCTTCCATTTCCATATTCCAACATAGCTAAAGTGAAGCGTCCATCGGCAACGTTGACATGCGCTTCTGACCAATCTTTACCTTCTACTTGATCAAAATCACGCGCATCAAAGGGCCCCAGACGAAAAATTTCCACACCGCCAAGCAGGGTCGAATAAAAACTCACCGCATCATCCAGATTCGGAACGGTCATGCCCACATGGTCCATACCCTCCAGGCCTGGAATCATGCTAGTCGTGATGGCCATGAAATCTCCTATTCGTGGAAGTACAGGTCGAAGAATGCCACATTGCAGGCATATTCTCACGCGCAAACGTGTCGTTCGTCAAGAAAATGTCATATCCTCGAGCCAGGATTACGAACTACTTTTATCAACGTTGGTCTTCAATTGCTTTGAACTCCAGGAAGAGCTGTGCAGGTACAGTAGAGGCGCCTTATTATTGTTGACCAAAGTTTCCAACCGACTGATTATCAGACTGTGGTCCGGAGTATCAACTATTTGAGTTGTTGAGCATTCCATGCTGACGCTCACACCTTCAAGTATCGGATTTCCCAGTTCGGTAGTTCGAAATTCAAGACCGTCAAATTTTCCAGGACCTTTTTTCGCAAATCTGCGAACCGTTTCACCTTGATCTTCTGCCAAAATATGTATAAGAAAAGATGAGACC
>Ga0114959_10004398_pt1 | contig 10819 bp, 8 predicted proteins | sample C_130625_EF_Meta_FD_87317 | JGI IMG/M metagenome (GOLD analysis project Ga0114959, IMG submission 87317) | Freshwater microbial communities from Lake Croche, Canada to study carbon cycling - C_130625_EF_MetaG | ecosystem: Environmental > Aquatic > Freshwater > Lake | place: Lake Croche, Canada...
TTAATTTCATTTAATAATAATGTACATTTTTCTTTATCAAAAATTTCGCCAAAAATATGATATCCATTATTTATAAAATTATTTAAAATCTCCAAATTTGTTGACATTATGTGTAAATATACACACTTATCTTTAAATATATTTACATATATATTCCGCCATTTATATTAATATTTTGTCCTGTTATATAACTATTGTCAATTAAAAAAATAACACAATGGGCAATATCTTCTACAGAACCTAATTTTTTCATTGGAATAGTTTCAATATATTTTTCGAGAGTTTCTTTAGGTATTGTTTTTAACATTTCAGTATTAATAAATCCAGGAGAAATGCAGTTTACAGTTATCCCTAAAGCTGCATTTTCATTTGACAATGTCCTTGTAAATCCAATTAGTGCTGATTTTGATGCAGAATAATTTGATTGTCCTAATAAACCAATTTGAGAACTAACTGAACTTATATTTATGATCTTTCCACTTTTATTCTTTCTCATTTGTTCAATTACTAATTTAGATAAAATAAAACATGATGTCAAATTTGTATTTATTACATTATTCCATTCATCAATATTCATTTTATGACAAAATTTATCATTAGTTATGCCTGCATTATTTACTAATATATATATATTATTATTTAGTAAAATTTCTGAAATTATAGTTTTGCATTCTTCATAATTTGTTACGTCACATTTAATAGTTTTAATGTTGTGTTCATTTTCCATAATACTGGCAGATATAATATTATTTTTATATAATGCTATCACATTATAACCTTTATTTTTAAGTTGGATAGATATTCCCTTACCAATACCTCTTGTACCACCAGTAACAATTGCTGTTTTCATTTATATAATTAATATACATTATTAATTATTTAAATAAGATTTATTATATTATTATATATGAATATTTTAATTCGGTGTGACTCTTCAAATATAATTGGTACTGGACATGTTATGAGATGTTTAAACTTATGTGAGTATAATCCAGAAAATAAATATACTTTTGTATGTAAAAAATTTAATTTTAATATTAGTCAAAAAATTTTAGATGCATCTCATAAACTAATACTACTTGGATATTGCACAGAGCTGCAATTAAATAAATATGAAACATGGATTGGCTGTACATATAACCAAGAGCTAGAACAACTTGTTAAAATAGCTAGTTCAAATAAATATGATCAAATTATAATAGATCATTATGGGATAGATTGGGTTATAGAAAAAGAACTATCCAAATATACTAATAAACTAACAGTAATATCTGATATTTATGAGTATAAACATTGGTGTGATGAGTTTATTAACTATAATTGTGATGATATTAAATTACTCCAAGAATTAAATTTAAATCCTAATACTATAATTAAATGTGGATCAGAACATGTTATTATTAATAAAAAATTTAAACAATATAAAAAAACATTATTTAGATCTAAAATTGAAAAAATGTGTATAATGTTAGGAGGATCTGATCCATTTAATTATACTTTGCAAATTTTACAACAAATTAATGATATAATTATAAAAAATAATATTCAGGTTTATGTAATTATTGGAAAAGCAAATGGAAATATTGATAGTATAATTGAGTTTACACAAAAATCATCAAATTATATTTTACTTTTTGATATTAACTATGATGAATTAATAAAGCTATATTTAAATATAGATTTATGTATTGGATCATTATCAATTACTGCATATGAAAGATTATACTTGAATGTTCCACAAATTTGTATTAAAATTGTTGATAATCAAAATATTCAACAATTGCAAGAATTTAATATATGTCAAATAAATGATTTAAAAAATAAGATAGATTATATATATAATATGAATAATATTTATCTTAAAAACATAATATTATGTAATTCAAATGATCAAGAAAGTGTAAGAATTATTAGGAATACATTATCAATTAAAAATAATATGTATTCTGATCATGATATTACACTTGATGAACATTTTAATTGGATTAAAAGTTTGGAATTAAATTCAAAACAAAAAGTATTTATAATTTATAAAGAATCTGAAGTGATTGGTATTATAAGTGTTAATAACTATGATATTATACATAAAAAAACAGATTGGGCTTTTTATATTGATGAAAAACAAAGGGGTGGTATTGGCAAAGCACTTGAATTTTTTTTTATTAACTACATGTTTAATATTTTAAATGTAGAAAAAATAAATTGTGAAATAATTGAGACTAATAATATTGTAGTTAATATGCATAAACATTTTTGTTTTAAGGTTGAGGGATTTAAGGAGGAAAATATAATAAAAAATGGTAAAAGAATTGGTGTTTATTATTTAGGACTAACAAAAAAAACATGGGAGGCTAATTTATTATTAATTAAACAAAAATATATGGACATATTGAATAAATTTAATATAAAAATGATTTAAAAATTACCATATTAATAAATAATATATAAATATGTTATTTGGACCTAACAAACCAACTTATATTATTGCTGAACTTTCTGCTAACCATAATGGTAATTTAAGCACAGCTCTTAAATTAGTTGAAGAAGCAGCAAAAGCTGGAGCAAGTGCTATTAAGTTACAGACTTATCGTGCAGATACAATTACTCTAGACTGTAAAACAGATTTATTTAAAATTAAAGGAACAGAACTTTGGGATGGTCAATACTTGTATGATTTATATGCAAAAGCGTATACTCCTTGGGAATGGCATGAAACTTTATTTGCAAAGGCAAGAGATCTAGGTATGGATGCATTTTCATCTCCATTTGATACTACTGCTGTTGATCTACTCGAGTCACTAAATGTTCCTTGCTATAAAATTGCTTCATGTGAAATAACTGATCATATTCTTATCAAACGAATCGCACAAACAGGGAAACCTGTTATTATTTCATCTGGTATGGCATCTGCTGGTGAGCTTGAAGAAGCAATTCAAGTACTAAGATCAAATGGTTGTGGGCGAATCTGTATGTTAAAATGTACTGCTGAGTATCCAGCAAAACCTTCAGATGCTAACTTGTTAACTATTAAAAATATGATGGAAACTTTTAATGTAATTGGAGGACTATCTGATCATACACTAGGAATTGAAGTTCCTATTGCATCTGTATGTTTTGGTGCTCGAGTAATTGAAAAACATTTTACCCTATCCAGACAATCTGGATCTCCAGATGATGCATTTTCCTTAGAACCTCATGAATTTAAACAAATGGTTGATTCAATTAGAATTGTAGAACAAACTTTTGGGACTATTAAGTACGGTGGAGTTAAGGGTGAACAAGCAATGAAAAAATTTAGACGATCTTTATTTTTTGTTAAAGATATGAAAGCAGGAGATGTTATTGATGAAACTTGTGTAAAATCTATTAGACCAGGGTATGGACTACATACAAAATATTATTGGGATATTTTAGGAAAGACAGTTTCATCTGATGTAAAGTTAGGTGAACCAACAACATTTACTAATATTAATTTCTAAAAATAATAAAATTAAATTATTATTTTTACATTTTAAAACTATACAAAGATGCATTTGAAAGTGTCACATTTAGATAATATTTTGAATCCGATGGTATTGTTTGACTATTAATCCATTCAATTTCTTTAAAATATTCATCCCCAACCATTTTATCAGATGTTAAAATAATATTATCATGTTCATCTAATAGCTCAAATTGAATAAAACCATCTGAATTAGTTTTATAATTTGCAAATATTTGTTGGACCGCTTTTAAATCAAATGGTCCTATTTTAACTGTTCCATTTTCATAACATGTAATTTCTTGAATTCTATGTAATCCATATGAATATCTTTGTAACTGTTCAACATCTGGATCAAAAACATATATATACATTTTATTATTTAACTTGTCAAGTATAATTCCATGTGCTGTTAATGCTGATTTTATATCCGGAATAATATTTAAATCTAATACTTTCCAATCATGACCATCAGTAGAAAACATTAGCATAGTTGGTTCATTTAACACTGTTACAAAATGATCAGTAACCCAAGGTAATCCAATATAATATTTTGATTCAGGATACATTTGAAAATTAGAATAATACATTTCATAAGGAAAATCAATATTATTTACTTTTTTAAATTCACTAAAAGTATTAAAATCTGTTGTTGTTGTATACTGTACTTGTCTTTGTTTTGGATCATTATGACGCATATAAATTTTATAGTGATTATTATTTGGATCATAAAAAATAATATTAAATGAATCAAAGTGATTATCATGATGCCATCCAGGTAAAAGTTGTGAACCATCTATTAATTTTTTTATTACACTCCAGTTTGCAATGTCATTATTATTTATTAGTAATATTAAACCATTAGTATTAAATTGAGTTCCACCAATACCTAATAATTGATTTTTGAAGTAAAATGGAAAAAAATTATGTGAACAATTATTTTTAAATATAATATTAGTTTCAGAATTTATATTTGGTTTTATAAAATTAACACCATCAGTACTTTCTGCATAACATGTGCATTCAAAATTTCTTGCAAATTCATGTACATTTTTAAGTGGATGTTCTGGAACATTTGTTGCAACATAAAATATACTTACTTTATTTTTTGTTTGTAAAACTGTGTGATAACCATTCCCCCTTCCCTCATATGGTCTATCATTATGTAACGCAACTCCTTCATATATTGGTTTATTTATTTTAATATTAATATTATCTGTTTTATATATAATTAAATTTTTATCAAATAATGGTTCTATCATTTAAATATATTATATATTATATATTTAAATATAATATATATTATATATTTAAATATAATATATATATTATATGAATACAAATAATATTGTTTTAATTTTACAAGGATATGCATGGACGAAAGAACAACTTATTAATGATGTATCAAATTATTATAATATTGATGGATTTAAAAATATTATAATTTCAACATATTCAAAATATTATGATCAAGAATTAGAAAAATATGGAAAGGTAATTAAAAATGATTTATTAGGAGAATATAAAGTATCTAATGATGTAATTAATGATTCACCAATAAATCCAAATTCAATAAAGGGACGTGTTGATTTTTCTTGGTTTAAGAAAGAAGAAATAGATGGTTTAAATATTGAAAAATGGAATTGGAATAATGTTTATGATTACTGGGCAGAAAAATCAACATTTAAACAACATTTAACATCAAAAAGAGGAATTAATATGGCGAATAAATTATTTCCAAATTGTGAGTATTATTTTATATTAAGAGCAGATATGACTATTCATAATTTTCCATATTTAATTAATAAGTGGTCTAATATAAATATGTGTATTAATGATGATGATTTAATTAAACAAAAAATAATTTTAAAATATTCAGAGGCATATAAAAAAGCTTATAATATTGTCTCTTATTTTTCTTTTGGACACAAACAAGATATATGTAATTATTATAATATAAATAAAGCAATTACAGATAATACTTTCAATTCAGAAAGAATATTTTGTAGATCATATATGAATACAATTGGTAAACATACTATATCTGATGAAGAAATGTATAATCAATATTTTTATCATGATGATGAAATAAATATTTCTTGGTATAAATATAATAAATATGGTATTTATAATTAATCATTATTTTCTGTATTTTTCTTGTTCCATATTTTGTAAAAAATTAATATTTGTAATTTGTAATAAATTTTTTGATTTTTTTTGAATTTCAATATATGAATTAATAATTTCAAATAAAGAATAAGATTTTGTTATGCTATCAGTTACTATGTATACTTTATTTTTATATATAACAATGTCTGAGTTTTTAAGATCTTCTAGTCTATCAATGACACATATATTTTGTACAAATACAGCTAAATCAGGAAAACATACAGTCATCTTTTCAAATAATTCTTTTGTATATAATGTTTCTTTTACTATTTTATAAATTTTATTTTCTGCATATTTTTTATTTAAATCAAATGTATCAAAATAATAACTATTATTTAACTTTAAATTAAAATAATCAAATGTATATTTATAGTATTCTAATATTTGATCAATTGAATTAGATGTAAGAATTAAACCATGATTTAATAAATAATATATATCACAATCTGCTATATATTTTTCTTTGATATTATATGATAATAATATTCCTGGAATTTGATAATCAATAATACAATATTTATATTTAAACTGATCTAAATGTTTATTAAAATTTTCACAACAAGCAAATATATTTGATAAAGTAAAGTGTATATGGATAGTATATTTTTTCATAAATGAATGAAAATATGTTTCCATTGATGGAACTTTATATCCAAATATTTTTGTTTCTAAAATATTGTCTTTTTTTTCATTAATAAGTTCTTGGCATTTATTTATATTTACTATACAATAATCTATATTTGGAGTTATATTACCCATTATACATCCTGATGATTTAATTAGCATTAAATCATCAATTTTTACTGAAATATTACCACCTGGTCCTTGAACATTAAGTTCTGATTGTCCAAAGTATTTTGATAAAAAAATTAATTCATCTACTGATTTAAAATAACAATTAAAAAAATTAATTAAATAATTATAATCTGAAAAATAAAAAATATTATCTTGTAATTTATTTAAATTATTAGGTGAAAAATAAAATGGAATTGATTTTAAATCAATTGCTGGAACAATATCATGATCAAAATTATCACCAATTATACACAAATTTTCAAATGGTATTTGTATTTTGTGCTGAATATTTAAAAATATATTTGTGTCTGGTTTTTCGTTTCCACTCTCATCACTACTTTGTATTATATCTATATATTTAATTAAATCTACTTGTACTAATTTTATAAATTGTTGATCAAATTTATTATTAGTTAAAACTCCAATTTTAATTCCATATGTTTTTAACAAAATAAATAAATCTTTAATACCTTGATACAATTGAATTGATTGATTAAATGTTTGATTATATAAATTAATGTACTCTTCTATTTTATATAAATTGATATTTAATATTTCACATAACTGTTTGATATATATAATTTTATTGAATTTATTAGAACAATTATTTGATTGTTTTATTGTTAAATTAATTTTACTATAAACTTGTTGGATTTTTTCTTGTTCCAAACTATAATCAAATGCTATCTTCTTAAATAATATGTCCAATGCTTGGTTATTACATTTATTATAATCATATAGTGTACCATCAAAATCAAAAATAACTCCTTGGATCATAATATAAAACTATCTATATTATTAACTTTAAATCCATTTGATAATATTATATTTTTTACAACAAATTGCATTTGGTATAATGTTATTTTTAATAAAATAATTTCTATACTCGAATATTTTATCTGGTTGACCCTGAAGTTCTGGTGAAACTATACATATTTTGCCTTCTAGCTCTTTAATTTTACAATAAATTTCATATGTTAATGGTTGGGTTATAAAACAATCTACCCAAACCCACTGGGTCATTTTATAATTTGACAAGTATAATTCAATTGGTTCATACTCAGAAAATCTACATGCAATATTATTGTTTGAATATTTTGTATTTAGCATATATATCATTGGAAAAGATGAATCTAAAAAAAAATAATTTTGAATTTTATATTTAGCTATCAGTTCCAAACATTTTAATTCAACACGTTCAGATTTTACATTTAGAATTATTGTTTGTCCTTTGTACTTAGATAAATATGTTTCAAAATCTTCTCCTTGGACAAATGGATCATGTGATATTATTATTTTTCCATTGGTCCAATCATCTCTTAAATCTAATTCTACACCAAATATTTTATTAATAGTACCAAGTTCCTCTAATGTATTTATTCTATGTGCAATAAATATAGTATTGCATACTATATTATTGTTAATTAAAATTTTTTCCCCATCGATAAATTTATAATATTGAGATTCTGGATCAGATCTAATTGTACAAATTATTTGATCAATAGTTAAATATTCCTGTGTATCTTTAGTTTCATTTAAAATTAAGTATTTTTCCATATTAATAATAATTATTTATTCATCATATCTTTAACTATATTAATTAATGGATTTATTTCAACAATATATGGACTATTTAAACCATTATCAATTGTTTCTAATTCTGATCCTAAATAATATTTTTGTTCTAATTCAATTGAATTATTAAATCCTGCAATATCATTTGATGACAAATTAACTAAGTATTTTCCATCTGTATATTCACATATCTCTCCAATAATTCCAGTTTGGATAATTTTAACACGCGTATACAATGGTATATTATTAGATTGTTTGTATGTGTTAACATTATTATAATATATAATATCTGTATTTTCCATTGAATACTTGAATCTAAAATTAATATTTAAGAAATCTGGTGTAACTAAAACAATTGATTTAGTAGATTTAGTACCAAATAACAAATTAGACATACCCCCACCGATGCTTCCAATAATTATTTTAGCTGAACCAAATAGATTAATTTTATCATCTATACTTAAATTTTCAGAGAAAATTTCTTCAAATCCATACTGACCCAATTGCTCAACAAGTTTATCTTCATTTATCATTTTTCTTCTTGTAGTATAATTAGTACCAATATTTGAGGTATCGCCATTAATCCATGTTCTTCTTGATATATAAATATATTTTGGATATATTTTAATACTCGGAGATACTTTTATTTTCATTAATTGATATAGTTGGTATAATTCATTTCTTGGAGGATTATTTGAAAATCCTCCATGTGTTAATGAGCTTGATATATAAATATTTGTATAATTTGTATTAGTTTGTGCATAAATAATGTCATTAAGTGACACTATTTTTTCAAGTATATCTAAGTTAAATTTATAAAAAGATTTTTTTGTTGGATTTGGATAATTTACTAAAAGTTTAAGATTGGAAATTGATTTTTTTAGTTCTAAATAAATATACAAATATCCTAAACTATCATATAAAAAATGATAGTAGTTGTCAAAATTATAAATGAAAAAAAACACCGGTTTTGACTCTTGATTAATATTTAATAATTTTTCTACTGGATATTCATTTGAATCATAAAATGAATCTTTATTTAAAGACATTATTTTTTCATCATATGGAGATATTAATTTATCTGCATTAGTATAAATAAGTGTATTTGGATAATAAATATTCCTTCCAGTTAAAAAACCATTTGTTTGAGAATATCCAATTGATCTTTCTGTCGAATTAACTTCATAAATTTCTAAATAATTTTCATATTTAAAACTTTGAATTTTCATTTATATAATTACATCTATTCAAACCTATTTAAATATATTTTTATATATGTAATTATATAAAAATGCATATAATTATTCCTATGTCTGGTATTGGCAAAAGATTTATTGATTCTGGGTATTTAGATCCTAAACCTTTAATAGTTGTTGAAAATAAGCCAATTATTTATCATATCATTGATTTATTTCCAGGAGAAAATAAATTTACATTTATTTGCAATAATAAACATTTAAAAGAGACTAATATGAGAGAAATTTTACTTGCAAAAATACCAAATGCAAATATTTTTGAAGTTAGTATTGATAATAGAAAAGGCCCAGTAGATGCTGTTTTACAAGCTCAAGAACTAATTCAAGATTCAGAAGAAATAATCATATCTTACTGTGATTATGGAACTGAATGGGATTATTATAGTTTTAAAAAAGAAATGTCAGATCATAAAGTTCAAGGTGGGATTGCATGTTATACTGGATTTCATCCTCATATGTTAGGTTCTGATAATTATGCATTTGTAAAAGAAAAAAATATGTGGTTAGATCAAATTCAAGAGAAAAAACCATTTACGGAAAATAAAATGAATGAGTATGCATCAAATGGAACATATTATTTCAAGACTGGAGCAATTGTTAAAAAATATTTTCAAAAATTAATGGATTTAAATATTTCAACTAATGGCGAGTACTATGTTAGTATGGTTTATAATTTATTAAAACAAGATAATTTAGAAACTAAAATATTTCCAATTAAAAAAATGTTACAATGGGGTACGCCAAAAGATTTAGAAGAATATTTAGTTTGGTCAAATTATTTTTTGAAACGTGATATTAATTTTAATAAGAGCTTTGTTGATAAATATAATACCACATTAGTACTTCCAATGGCTGGTGCTGGAAGTAGATTTTTTAATGTAGGATATTCAGATCCAAAACCTTTACTTGATGTAGAGGGTGTACCAATGGTTATACAAGCTGTAAATCAACTTCCAAGTACATCTAGTCAAATATTTATTTGTCAAAATGAACATTTAGAAAAATATCCATTAAAAAGTACAATTAATAAATATTATAATAATTCTGAAATATTAGGAATTGATTATATAACTGCTGGACAAGCATGTACATGTGAGCTAGCATTTAAAAATTTTAATATTCCATTAGATAATCATTTGATGATTTCGGCATGTGATAATGGTGTGTATTATGATATTGATAAATATAATTCAATTTTATTAGATGATACTGTTGATATAATTATTTGGTCTTTTTCAAATAATCCAACATGTAAACTATATCCACATATGTATGCTTGGCTAGATGTTGATTCAAATAATTATATTAAAAGAGTTTCTATTAAAGAACCATTCAAAGATTGTGAAAATAAATATGCAATAATAGGAACAATGTTATTTAAAAAAGCAGAATATTATTTAAAAGGTTTAGAATTAATTTATAATAATAATTTAAGAACAAATGGAGAATTTTATGTCGATAATATGATAGAACCACTTATTAATGCTGGATATAAATGTAAAATATTTGATGTAACAAATTATTTATGTTGGGGAACACCAAA
>Ga0114959_10004400_pt1 | contig 10819 bp, 14 predicted proteins | sample C_130625_EF_Meta_FD_87317 | JGI IMG/M metagenome (GOLD analysis project Ga0114959, IMG submission 87317) | Freshwater microbial communities from Lake Croche, Canada to study carbon cycling - C_130625_EF_MetaG | ecosystem: Environmental > Aquatic > Freshwater > Lake | place: Lake Croche, Canada...
GTTTGCCAAGATTCCATTCTATTTTAATAGCGTTGGCATGATCCCAGCGATTGGCAACCTTATACATAGTCTTTAAACTCAGGAGTTACATCTGTAAAACTTTGATTACGTGTCTTATCTAATTTTAAATTAAATTCTACACAGTCTTCCCACTTGTCGTTTTGATCAACGGCATTGATATAATTAATAACTCCGTTAATTTGTTCTAACGTAATGTTTAATAAGATTGGGTTTTCCTTAACATACTTAAAGTCGGGCACACGTTTTTTAACTTCTTCAAGCCGCATAATTGCTAACGCCTTTAACGGCTTAGGTAAGACTTGTGCAGATAACACATTAGGGTATTGAACCATGTTGGTATAAAACACTATCCCCAACTTGTCTAAAAAATATTCTATCATCTTATCTAAAATAAGAACATTACTAACTTGTACGGCAACAGCACCTACAATCCTACTAATGTTGGGAATAGTTTGTATTTGTCTAATATTGTTTATTAACTCTGCCCAGTGAGCGTTACCTCGAATATATTCGTAGCTAAGACCAATACCGTCTATGCTTACATTGACTGCTACTGATTTAAACTTAGGCCAATATTGCCATACAGTACGATTACTTTTGCCTAGCATGGTTAAGTTAGTTGCATACTTAATTTCAATGTTATCACCATAAGGTGCTAGCATATCTAATATTTTGTAGTGTGTAGGATCCATTAAAGGTTCGCCACCAGCAAACTCTACACGACGGAAGTAAGGCAGTAGTTTTTCAAAAGACTCCCACCAGTTGGGTGTATCAACAAAACTATCAAGGAACGGTTTGTTTTGTAAATTTAAATCAACAATCTTCTGTACTAGATAGTTGTCTTCTTTTTTATAATGATCTTCAACTTCATTCCAATCATTCCAACTCGTACTATCCATCGGATTGCACATACGACATTTAAGATTACATAAATTGTTCATTTTGATTTCCATAGTAGGAAATTCAAAAGGCATCTTAAAATATTCATCCATACCGTTCAACGCATGTGGATACAGAGTAATCCGTGCTTCAGGAATAACGCCATTAATGTGTCGCTGACGTAGACTTTCAACACCTTGGTCTTCTAAATTAAAACATGGAGCACATTCCTGTGGACGTTCTCCATGCAGTACCTGCTGCCTAATTCGACGCATAGTGTCGTTGTTCCAGATTTCTTCTAAAGTTTGATCTTGTATGTAACCAACAGGGTGGCTACGGCAACATGCTTTGACCGCGCCGTCTTCTCTAGTAGCAAGTCCTGTAAAAGGATGCATACAAAATGTTTTACTTATTTTGTTCAATTGCCCATTCTCGCTCTTTACACCAAAAGCATTCTCCGCATGTTGGAACATACTGCCCTGGTGTGTATGTTGTATAATTTATTTCTTTAAACTCGCCTTCGCAACTACGAGTTATTTCAAATAGGTCCATTAAATCTAATTCTTTATATTTTTTAACAATTTCAGCTTTATCTATAAATCTAAAAGGATGCAACACTTCTACACCCATGTGTGTCATTCTTTCTAAGTGCTTGTTATCTTCACTTGGTTCAATGTCGCGTTCACGCATACCATTGAATAATGCTAGTCTTGGATTGCGAGTAACAGCATTGTAGTAAGCATCTATATCATGCTTATTACAAATAAATTCTCCGTATGCTCTTTGTTGTATGTTATCGCCGCTGACCTTCTTGCCATACTCGTCCGTTAGGTTAGGACCAATGTTGCCGTATTCAATTTCTGGTGCAATAAAATTAGTATGACGTTTAAATGTTGTATGATAAAATCTTTGGAACAACCATTTGTAAACTCTGTCAGCATCGTGCTGTTGCCAAGGGCGAGTCTTCCACATACGTACATGATTGATAATGTGAATAGTATTGTCATGCTCATAGGCTTGTTCGCACACTAGGTAGGCAAGTAATGCACTATCGGCGCCACCACTTACACTTATTGCAATATTTTTCCAATTTGGATCAAATTGTATGTTCATGAAATATTTAACCAAGTAATAGCAGTACATAAATATTTTATGCTCATTAAAACACATTATACTGTCGATTCAAAACTATTGCAAGATGCACGTATTCGATTGCCTAACGAGGAAATGAGAACAGCCATCAATCAGCCCACAGGCAATTTCTTTTACGATCCATGGATTATTAAAGATGAATATAAAGGTACTGTTTGGGAAGATCTTTATAATTCGTTGCCCGTTAGTAAAGGAGAGGCAAGAATTATCGTTTTAAAATCTAATCAATGTTACCAAACACATGCTGATATCGATGATAGATATCACCTTAACGTGAAAGGAGAAGCGTGTTACCTTATAGATTTGGTCCATAAACAAATGTATCCTCTTGAACAAGATGGCATTTGGTATGATATGAATGCCGGCATATTGCATACTGCTACTAATTTTGGTCGACGTCCTAGGATACAATTAGTGGTAAGACACTTATTAAAAAGGAACGAACTAACAGATCCAGTATCAGTATCATTAGCCACAACTATATCCAACCCTGAAGATGCTAGATTTGTTTTTGATAACACAATGAGCACATGGCTTAACGAAGCAAACAAATTTGGTTTTATAAACAACTTTGAGCATTCTCCAATTTCTATTAAATTCAATATAGAACGAAATAAACTAAGTGTGTTGAAAGACATGTTACCAACAGAATTTAAGTTAATATGAATACAGATAACTGGAAATATTTTTATAAGATTGTAGACGGTCGACCCAATACAACTAACTTATTGTACACACCACTCATCAATGAAACTGAAGATGTTATGTGTATGCTATGGGATGAGAATAGTCTGTATCAAGAGAACACCAGATTAACAGCAGACTTGGTTAACTTTTTCTTTGAACGTGAAATAAAATACTTAACTACATTTCAAGGTAAGGCGTGGGCACCCAAATTACTAGAAGTTGATTTGCAAAATCGTAAAATTTTCATTGAGTGGAACAAAGAAACACTTAACACTATTATTTTTACTCCTGGCAGAAATTTAGATAAAGAATGCCCAGATTGGAAGGAACAGATATTTGAAATGCTAAGGGATATACTAGATTCAGGTTACTATAAAATGGCATTGTACCCGCATTGTTTCTTTATAGATACTAAAGGAACAATTAAAACATTTGATTTGTATTCTGCAATTGAACGCAATAATCCTTACATAGAACGTAGACTCATAGAAGGAATGATTGGCGAGCAATCTACTGGAAGATTTGATGATTCTACATCCGATGGAGTTATTAATTTTGAAACATTTTTTAAAATTACGTTAACAGACCATCTAAGTAAAACATGGCCCGACAATCCGTTTCCTGATTTTTATAAAAGGTTAATTCATGATTAATTGGAATTCAGTTATTAGTAACTTAACAGATGGTCGGGTAGTTACTATTGATCCTGCAAGATGGAACATGAACAACCCTGAGTATAAAGAAATGCTAGAACTGTGGCAACGTAGTAATTTTAATACAGATAGTGTTAAATGGACCAATTACTATGATACTAAAGACTTAGAGGTAGAGATTGCACAACAAGTAAGTATCACTCCGTTGCGTAGTTGGATTAGTTGTGTCGAACCTGGATACATGACTGGCTATCATTATGACATAGATGATAGCGAACAGGAATACTTGACACACGGTTTACTAAAACGCTATACCGTGTTTATTAGTAACCCGTCAATAGGGCATATTTTTATACTAGGTAACGATTACTACTATAACAAACCACAGGGTACTATTCTTAAATGGAGTAACTATCGCGAATGGCACAACGGCATCAACGGTGGTCTAGCAAATAAATATATGTTCCATATTATAGGATATTAAATGCTAATTCCGTTGCCTGATATAACATACAATATCCAAGAAGCAATTGACTACTACGAAATTCTTAAAAAGGATCATGCTGATTTAATTTGGACTAAACAAGAAATAGTTGCAAATGCTAAAATTGATAAAGTCAGAGAAGATGATATAATAGAAGCTGTTTTAGATATTACAGGTAGAGTAGAACCATACATTAGTTGGCCTAGAGAATACTTCTTAGAAAAAGTTAATAACGCACGGTGGAAGTATACTAGTGGCGTTCAGATATGGTCTATTAATGTAGTTAATGTCAATAATCATCCTAAGATAAATCGTCAAACAGAATTGCAATTTGGCTTTGCCAAGAAACTTATGGCGTTATTTCCTGATAATGCAATGCTTCAACTAGTTGTAAATCCGGTAGGAACAAAATATCATCGACATTCTGATACAGCAGACGTTATAAGAGTTATTATTCCTATTGTTAGTGATGAAGGTGCAGTTTGGCATTTTGATGATGCAAAGAATGTTCCGCATCTTCCAGGCAATGCCTATGTTGTTCCTACAGAATTTCCACATGCTACCGATGTGTTTGGTCCGGCAGACAGAGTCTCTTTTATGTTTTTATTGCCAAAAGATAAATTAGACTGGATTAAAAATTACAAATGCCGTATTTAATCGTGCATTGTAATTTGCATTGTATATCTAGTTTTATAACTAATATTTACACAACCATGCACAATCATAGGGTCTGACCACTCAAATACATCACCAGCCTTATACACTGAAATTTTATCATCCCATACAAAAATATGCCCAGGGTGGTGGTCTTCTAAGTACATTGTATATCGTACTGGATTTTTAACTTCTACTAAGTGCGGATCAATATGCATTGCCTGCATTTGTCCAGGCAACAATTTTACAAACCACCAGTGACATTGTGTTCGGGATTTAGGCAAATTAGGTAATACAAACTTAAAGTCTTGCATATCCTTTGAGCCGGCATTAAATTGTTGAAAATTGTGATTTTTATTTTCGTACCCTGGTCGAGCCATTTCTCTAAATTCATCCAATAAAGGATGACCTTGCCACCGTTCAGGTTGCCATACTGGAGTTGTGTCGCCGGAATGATCTTCTAAATGTTTCATCAACTTGGGGGTAATCCATTCCTTGAAGTTTCCAATATATTCCATGCCGTTTCCTTTGTGATAAATATTTAACCTTGTTAGTTGCAGGGCAACTAATATCTGATAACTATGACCACAAACTTTCATTCTATTATTTTTAACCTTGGTGCAAGAACTATGATCCGCGGAAGATCTGCTGGCGCCTACAGGATAGCAACTGAATTAAGAAGTCATGATTGGGATGTTGAAGTAGTTGATTTTTTTTATTTTTGGAAGATTGAAGAACTTAAACAATTATGTAATTTGAGAATTAATACAAATACTAAATTTATAGGCTTCAGTCATATTTTTACAGAATGGCCTGAACTTGCCCGTGAGCTAGTGCAGTGGCTTAAAGAAACACATCCCAACATTATTATCATTTTTGGCTCTAACACTTACCAGACATTATACGATAAAAATATAGATTATTATATTTCAGGTTACGGCGAATATGGAGTAATGGAATTATTAAGATGGAAATTTGGTAATGGAAGTCGTCCTATTATAACACCTATGGACGATAACAAAGTTATATTATCACAAAAATATTACACTGCCGCACCTTTTAGAAATCCAATCATACTTTACGAGGATAGAGATTATCTTATGCCATTCGAGTGGGTTGGCGTTGAATTCAGTAGAGGCTGTAAATTTAAATGTGCATACTGTAATTTTCCTATGCTTGGTGTTAAAGGAGATTGGACTAGAGATGCCAGCAGTTTTGAATTACAAATGCAAGATGCATATGATAGGTTTGGCATTAACAGGTACATTGTTAGTGATGAAACATTTAACGACCGAACAGAAAAAATTACTAAATTTGCAGATGTTGTTGAAAAATTAGATATAGGCTTGTTCTTTAGCGGACACATTCGAGGCGACTTGTTAGTAGCAAGGCCTCATGAAAAAGAAGAATTATTACGCATGGGTTTCAGAGGACAGTTTTATGGACTAGAATCTTTTAATTACGAATCTGCTAAAACTATTGGTAAAGGCATGCAAAGTGATAAGCTAAAACAAGGCATGTTAGATGTGCGAGATTATTTTACTAAACATGGTTCTAAACAATATAGAGGAACAATAGCTCTCATTGCTGGCCTTCCTTATGAGAGTGAAGAGAGTTTTATAAGTAGCTACAACTGGTTACTAGAAAACTGGAGTGATCAATCTATCATTATTAACCCATTAGAAATATATCAAAAATCTGCACTTAACGTATCTTTATTTGAACAAAGTTTTGAAAAATACGGCTATCGAGAAATAACAGACATTCCAACAAATCTTCCAGACATGGTCAACGGCCCACAGCTTTCAAGGAACGTTATGATCTGGGAGAATGATTATACTAACTATTATAGAATTCGTAAAATTGTAAAAGACGTAATGAGTAGCGGCTGGGAAAAATTTTCTAGAATATCATTTAATTTATCAGCAGATTTATCCGGCAACGGGATTGAACATACACTGTCTCTTAAAGGCCAAGAAATAGACGAAGAAGAGCATAAGAAGTTTGCGGCGGAATATATTAGAAAGAAACTGCAATAAATATTGTATGAGCAAAATTTTTCATAAATTACATATTGATATTGATCTCAATAAAGCCCGTGCATACTACGAATTGTTACAACGGGACTTCCAGCATAAAAAATGGTCAGTAGATGTAGGACCAGTGACTATTGATGGGTGGTCAATTCACGGTGTTAAAGGTAAAACTGGAAACTTTCCTCTTTACGAAAAAGGTGCAGAGCCTTGGGGTATTGAACATTACTTTGAAACTGAACTTGCTTTTGGCTGGGCAAAAGATATGTTAGAGTTATTTCCAATGGGATACCGAGCAGGTGTTGGATCCAGTCCAGGCGGCACTATTGTTCCTCCTCACATTGATGAATGTGGAGAGTTTGCTTATAGATTACATATTCCAATTTATACAAATGACAAATATGTATGGACGACACCTGAAGGCGAATTTCATATGCCTTCAGGGTCAGTATACTTAGTAGATACTGCATATGAACATGCTACTAGGAACAACGGCGACGAAGCCAGAGTACACTTCGGTATTGCTATACCTAAAGACTTAGCTCATCTTTTAATGTAAGTTGAAAAGTGGAATGTTAACCTAGTGGTATTACCAATATTACAAGCGCAATGAATTGCTTGCGGATCTGGATAGGAATAAGTGTCGCCTTTCTTATAGTTTACTAGAACTTGATCTTCGTACATAAAGATATGCCCAGGCTCCCAATCTTGTAAAGCCATCCAGTATCTTTTAACATCATATAACTCTGGATTATAAGTGTGTGGATCTCTGTGTATTGGCATAAAGTTGCCAGGATTCATCTTAATACCCCACCACAAATATTCTTGATTATCATCAAACGGTTTTGTTACAGTGAACGGAAATGTATCTTCTTCATAGATATACCAGTATACTTGACTAAGATCATATCCGTGTTCTTTTGCTTTTCTAAATTCTTCTGAATCAGGATTACGCCCGCCGCCTGGACGGGGAGTGCCGTCGTTAGCAATCATATAATCTATATACTCTTGTTTAATCCAGTCTGAAAAATTTCCAACATATTTCATATTAAATCCTGATAGTTAAAAATTTCTTCAGGGTTATCGTATTGTTTCTTTGCTTCTTTGAATCGTACAATAAACACCATTCGTGTATCATTACTGTTGTTAATTACTGTGTGATAGATATCAGATTTAATAAAAGTTACTTTATCGATTACAGTAGAACCAATTGGTTCTAATTCTACTTCAGGTTTAACAAATGATACATAAAAATCATAAGGAGGTTCTGGGCGTATTCTATTAACAACAATCTCATCTTCGTCTGTTACATCTTCGTTTTTAAACCAATAGTTGATAGTTTCTTCTGTATTAGCAATAGGAATAATCATGACCCATTGATTTGCCAACATTGCGCCAGCAGGAATTTTGCCATTGTCTTTTTTAAGGCCATCGATATGTCTTAGTAATTTTTTATTACCGGGAAGGAAGCATGAGCTTGTTTCAACAACAGTAGTAAGAGTCCTGGAAAAAACAAACTCATACAATTTAGGAAACTTTGAATAATCCATTTGTACAAAATATTCTTTTTCTGCATCTGATTGAACTACATTGTTTTCCACAATGTACGTTAATACTTCTTCTTGAATATCTTTGAGATTAGGAACGTTTAATTTTTGATACAGCATATTAGTCCTGTAACGGTTGAATTAAAGATCGATGACCTTCGTCGACTGGATCTCCTGCCCAATTTACAGTTGCACTAGTAGGAGTGATGCCGTCAGGCCATTTTTCAAGAGTTAGCATTGCTCCACCATTCTCTTTAGTAAACAACGAATGGGATGCTCCAGACGGCAGTATAGCTCCCATAGCACCAAACAATGTACTAGTGCCATCGGGAGCTTTAAAATCGTAAGGTGCAGAGTCAAAGAATTCGCCACCTTGCTCTATACTCAATCCTCCAGTCCAACATATACCGATAGATTCGACTCCAGGGTGAGAGTGGGGTGGCGTTTCAGAATTAGGTTTAAGTAAATAGAGTTCTACTTGATATTGCCCTTCTCTATAAAGAACCATAGAATAGCTTATGTCAGTAATTCTAATGGGTTCCCCAAACGGCGGCCGAATTGGGTAGTTATTTTCTTTGTACCATTGTGCAAATTCTTCTATAGTATTCCATTTTGACATTTAATAATTCTCCAATTGATCGATGCCTAGTTGTTTACGAAATTCTTCTGTAAACTTGCCGTCGATACGTAAGCTATAACTTTGTTCCATAATACGTTCACCCCCGTGCCAATCGACATCATTCCACCATGCGGCACGAGTATTTAAGTAAGTTTTATCTTTACTCTCAGGATCCCATAAGTAAAATGCTTTTTTAGTATTAGGACGCACATGTATAAATTCGTTGCGGTGAGGCTTAACAACATTAACACCGTTATTAGCATCTAAGTCTCTGTGTTCAAACGGAATACCATCTGCTTCACAGTGAAAGAATATTACACGACCGATGTCTTCAAATACTGTACCTACTAAACTCTCAACCCATTTAACTACATTGGGGAAATAATCTGCTTCTGGTGTTAGTTTGCGTGGCGCCGTACGATCGTCCCACGAACCTTCTTCCCACAAGTAGTAATAAATGTAAGGATCGTATGCACCCATAGCCATTTTTAAAAATCTTGTAAATTTATTACGTTGTTGAAAGTTTTTAAAATCTGTTGGCATTAATTTTATGCCAGCTTGATATATAGGATCATCTTTAGGTAACGCCATAAATTCATCCATAGACTGATAGATAGGTTTCCAACTAAGTTTGTAACTCATATCATCAAAAGTAAAACCCGGTTTCATCCAAGTGCCTTCTTTAGCATACTCACGTGCTAGAGCAAAGCCGGTTAATATTTCAGGCTGTAACTGTTCAAACAGATCCATATCCAAATACGGAGTCATGTCGTAGTATGGTTTGTTATTAATTCCTTTCAGAGCCATAATTTTCTATATATTCTTTTGGTATTGTATCCCACAACATTAACCCTTTATTGGTTGCACCGTCTCTTAATATAACTTGATGTACAAGAGGGCTAGGCGGTTTACCTGGCAGTATATCTGCTATTGCTTCTGTTTGTATTTCTTTTAAATCTAAAGTTGTTGCATCTGGCCACTGTATAATTTTTATAAGTAATCCGTTTACAATTACAGGATAGTGTGCCCTGTTTCCATTTTTTGGATCTTCCTTATATATCCATCCTTTACTTTTACTTATTGCTTTAACTTCTTTCATTAAATCGCTTAAGAACAATTTAGGAGATCCTGGGTAACGGCCAATATCAGCGCCGCATCGTATTCTGTATTGTTCACAAATGCTATTACCAAATTCTTGTATTTCAGTCAGGCAGTATTCCATCTGTGTTAAGTCTTCTAATGTATAGCTAACATTTTTAATTCTTAAATTGTTGGCAATTGCATTTTTTATGCCTTCCATCTGTTTGCGACGCACAGTATGTCCTTGATAGTCGGGATGGTTTAAACCTACAGTCCACATTACATTTTTAAAATTACTAAACTGTTTTGTATATGCTATATCTGCAAGATTAACACCATTTGTTAAAATCATTATACTTCTAGGCTTGCCAGGCAGTACTTGTATAGCAGTAATCAATTCTGGCAAGTCTTTACGAACCGTAGGCTCAGCTCCTACTAATGCTACAGGGTAACCGTCATCTGGCCATGCTTTAATTAAACTTGTTATGTAATCTATGCTAGGATCTAAGCTAGCCGAATCAGGCATCTGATAACAGTGCGGACATTTTAAATTACATCTATTGGTTACTTCTAAAAAATAACTTTGCAATGCATGTCTATCGTATTTGTAGTTTAGGTAAAACTCTGCATCTGGCTCGACTAGGTGTTCTGAGTATCCGTGTTTTGGACAAGTTTTACCCAGCCAAATTTGATTGTCACGAAGTAATCTTGTGGCAGGTATATGTCTGTAACAATGTTCGCATACAGATAATGTATCTTCTAGTTTGGTCATTAGTTGTTTTTAGTTCACTAAATATTTATAAGGTATTTTTATTAGGATCGGTGTTTATGAATATAGCAGTTACTGGGCATACTAGCGGTATTGGGCTTGCAATTTATAGTGCATTTACTCAGGCTGATCATACAGTAATAGGATTTAGCAGAACAAATGGTTACGACATAGGAATTGCTGTAGATGATATTCTTGATCAATCGTTACATTGTGATATATTTGTCAATAATGCATACCA